>Ga0209427_10004575_pt1 | contig 15978 bp, 15 predicted proteins | sample DeeMarSWOR136_30_FD_187465 | JGI IMG/M metagenome (GOLD analysis project Ga0209427, IMG submission 187465) | Marine sediment microbial communities from White Oak River estuary, North Carolina - WOR-1-36_30 (SPAdes) (version 2) | ecosystem: Environmental > Aquatic > Marine > Intertidal zone >...
ACTATCGCAAACAATCTTCTTATCTTGCAAAGGATACAAACAAAGGCTTCCTTTTCCTACTTGTCATATTTTTCAACACCTTTCTAAGCATACAAGAACACCTAAACAAACAATCTAACTAACTACTATAAATGTAAAAAGCAGTAGTACCACATTGTATTAATACGCTTCAAGAATCAACCAACCATCCTTAAACGTCCAACGCTTCTTACGAAACTTAGACAAGTTAACCAACTTCTTCAAAGGAACAGATTCAATACGAGAACCTTGCTTCCTAGTACGAACATACAAACGAATCTTGCCCATTTCAATCAACACCCTATAATGACCCACATCACTATATAAACACAGGGTATAAGAAAGAAATAACCTTTATATCCCACAACCACGCCTTATTACAAGAGGAAAACAAAAATGAAAAAGCAAACCCACCAACACCAAACACAGGGTAAAACCACAAACCACAATGATAACAAAGAACAAATACAAACACAAGATAAAGAATTACTAAGCACTATAAAGTCAGGTTACAACCAACCTCACCAGCCATTTCAACTGTAACCCACCCATTTCGAAATGAAATCTTCAACCTACTATACGAAATGAAGAAAAACGCGCGCGCTAAAAAGGGAAGTTTGCTGGAGACATCGCCACTTCAAGCGGTTATATCCATAACACCTATTGATTAATCTGAGACGTATATCTTATAGAGAAATGATTGGAGCACTTTAGGGGGTAACTCTAGTATGGAAATAGCTTCTCTTAACTCAGCCTTGGAGCCTACTTTTTGGAAGCATGTGAACCATGACATTCCTCATTACTACTTCTTTGCTCATGATTGGAAATACAACAGAAGTGATACAAAGGTCCTGTTGGCTCTGAAAGAGAATCGTATCGACGGAATGATGCTAATTTTCAAGGAAAGGATGGTTCAATTAAGAGGAAGTCGTGAAAGCGTAAAGGTTCTCTTGGAGAGACTGGACTTGGAAAAGGTAGACATAACTGCCTCGAAACAGCATAAACATTACGTTTTGGAGAAGTATAAGCCAAGTTGGAGCCACGAATTGATGCTCATGAAGCTTCGTAAAGGTGAAGAAAGACTTCATATAACTCATCCAATAGTCACGTTAGATACCTCTGACGCTGAGCAAGTAGCATCCATAATGAGGAAGGGTGACCCTGAATCTTGGGGAGAGGTTACCCGTGAACAGATTTTTGAGGGAATGAGCAATACAACATGTGTTGGAATAAAGGTGAATGGAGAACTTGTCTCCTTTGGCAGAACACGCTTAACTGACAGGGTAGGTCACATACCTACTGTTGCAACGCATATAGCTCACAGAAACAAAGGTTATGCTACATCCATCGTATCATACCTTGTTAAGTTAATCTTGGACAAAATGCCTATCGCAATCATCTACGTGTTAAGTGACAACCCATCAGCAATCAGAGTATACAAAAAAGTTGGATTCAAACCACACAGAAAATACTATCTAATAAGAGGAGAAAGACGTTAATCACATATTGACTGAGAAAAAAGGGGATTTTGCGGGAGACATCTCCATCGGTTTCAAAGTTGCCTATTTATGAATCGTTTTGGGCAATAGCGCGCGTGCAATTCAGAAGTCCTCTGCAAAATTGATGAACAAACAATGATCGCAAGTGACCGCGAAGTTGGGGAGTGTTTGTTCTAATAGAGAGGTTGGAGAGAGGCTGACTATGGGGTGAAACGGGTGATTGTGGTTGCTATTCTAGCCAACTGCCTCTGAGCTTGTCTTGCCATTCGACGATTTTGCGAGTACTCAAGTCGATATTTTCAAATAGTTTGTCCTTCAATACCATCGCTTCTTCGTCCTTATCCATTTCTTTTTCAAAAATCTCCCAGTCAGCAAGCGAATCATACTCATAGATCATTACACGTCCGTAAGTGAAAGGATAGCCACCGATCGCCTGTGAATAGTACCTTAACGACTTAAGTTTGAAACGTTTTGCATTCTTGTGCCAGTAGTCCATAATTCTCTTGATGCATTCTTCATGCTGCTGCATTCGACCCTGCACCACTGTCCAAGTCACAACAATGAACTCACTCATTGCTTTCTCCTCAGAAATTCTATTTGAGTTGCCAGTATTTAAACCATAAATGCTTATGCGAACGCCTAGTTCGAGATTATTTCCAGTATGAGTTTGGTCTCTGAATTCATAATGTACGAGAAGAATTAGGGCCAACTCAAATCCCTTGTTCAGATTTGTCGACATCATCTGAATATCCAGGTCAATTTAAAAACTTCGAGAAGAAAATGGGTCCCAACCGATAAGGAAAAAAATGGGAATTCGCGGGAGATATCACCAAGGTAGATGAATTACAACCAACACGCCAGCTTTTCCGCTAATACGCCTACTTTCTTTGCCGAAAGATTTGGACGTCATCCATCTTCGTGAAATATCCAAATCCAGCCTTAGCCAGTTCACAGGCTTCCTTCACGGTTCTTGCAGTTCTCACATGGTATTCGTTGCTTTCAAAATTGACCAGTTGGGTGTAAACTAGGGTTGAGTCTATTCTTCTGTGCCCTAGCATTTGTTTGACGTGTAAAAGGTCTTTAGTCTTGTGGTATTCCATTGTTGCCTTCCAGTGGCGTAGCGTGTGGAAGGTAATTCTCTCCAGCCTGGGGTTTTGCAGTTTCGTTGCTAGGCGACGTCTCTGCCTATTGAAATTCCAGTTATGTCCGTTAAGGCTGGTGCCGCCAAACACTTTTTCCGACAGCGCGCGCAGTTTTACGCTTTGACGCTAAAGTATTCTTTCTAGCATTTCGATGAATTCTTGGGCTTGTTGTATACCTTTCTGCCAGAACGTCTCTTTTGTGACGTCAAAGCCCAGTTCCATGGCGAGTTCGCGGGGTGATCTGCTGGAGCCTGCTGCCAAGAGCTTCTTCAATTTTGGAGCAAAACTCTTTCCCTCTTCTTTGTAGATTCGGTATAGGGCGAAGACGAAGAGCTGGGCGAAGACGTAGGGATAATTGTAGAAGCGGTAGTTGGCTATGTAATAGTGCGGTTTCATAGTCCACTCCCACTTCATCACATCCAACCAATCAATCGAGTCTCCATATATCTTGTCTCGAGCGGCCATCCACAGTCTGGCCACTTTGTTTCCATCGAGAAATTCTCCTCGTTCTATAGCTTCATACATACTCTGTTCGAAGAAGACTCGTGCAGAGACTTGGAATGCTGCCATTCCGAACTCGTCGAGTACGCGGGCGAGGATTGCTTGCTTCTCCTCTTTCGTCTCAGCTTTGGAGAGTAACTTCTCTGTCAGCAACAGCTCACCGAAAGTGCTTCCTATTTCTGCTATGCAACTGCCGATTTCAAAGTTGCTTGGCTTCTGAGCCCTCGAACCCAAGTGTGCATGGACAGCGTGACCGAGTTCGTGGGCTTGAGTGTAGACGTCGCCCATCTTGCCGTTGAATGTTTGGAGTATGTAGGCGCTCTTTCCAGCGAGCCAAGAAGAACAGAAGGCTCCTGATTCTTTACCATTCCGCACTTTCCCGTCAATATGTCTCTGGTCATACATCTCTTCTGCCCAGCCTCCCATTTCCTCATCAAATCCGTTGTAAGCTTCCACAACTTTGTCTTGGGCCTCTCTCCAACTGTAGTCCTTCTCACTGGCTTGTTGCAACGGAGCTACAATATCATAGTTGGCCAGCTTCGGGAGACCCATCAATTTGGCCTTCAACTTGAGGTATTTTCTATATAGTCCCACGTTCTTTTCGATGGTTCTCAAGAGACTATCAACAGTCTGCATATCTACATCATTATCAATCAAGCTTTGAGTCATTGATGCCTCATATTTTCTCAGCTTGCACATTTGGATGTGATCTTCACATACCGAACGTAGCGCACTTGCCCAGACGATATCATCCTTTCCAAGATTCTCATAGACTGTCTCGTTTGTCCGTTTTCGAAGATTCCGATCTGGGCTTTCATAGAAGCCAATTATTTTCCCGTATGGAATCGTCTTCTTCTCTCCCTCTATTTCTATCTCGAAGGTCCTTGTAGAAAGCCAGTCGATCTGAAGTTTCTCCCACGCATTGATCCCATTTCTGTCTTTGACTATTATCAGACGTTCCTCGGTTTCTGAGAGCAGATGAGGCACTCTCCTAACAATCCTTTCCAGATAATGTTTGTACTCTGCGAGTAGAGGGCTCTCCACCAGTGACGGCTTCTTTGCTAGAAGCTTTCCCAACTCGATATCTATGAACGCTAGTGCTTGGCCAACCTTCGTGGATGCTTTCAATACGGCGTCGTTGAGTTGTTTTGCGATGTTGTCTGTCGTATCGGCTGAGTACATCAGACGACAATATTTTCTCACTCCTTCAAACTTCAGCGCGTAAGTATCCTTCACCTCTAGGAACTTCAAGAGCTCCTCGGAATTGAGGTTCTCAAGGTTACCATGATATTCTTGTCTTATTCGCTCAGCTTCAGAGACCATTAGTTCCAGTTCTTGTCGAATAGAAGGGGCATCTGTACTCTTGACAAGTTGTGAGAGATCCCAAACCATCTCTTCCTCAACCATTCAGATACACTCCGCATCACTCCAAATTATTGCAGAGGGGTTTTTAAAGTGTCTGAGTTTACTCGGGAAGAGAAGGGAATGGTACTCGCGCGCGCTATGAGTTTGCTGTTTAAAGCACGCATAATCAGAACTTGCCTAGGAAGGAAGGCGTTAAATTTTAATGCTAGAATCAAAGTAGTTCCTTTAATAGAAGTCAAGACACAGGATTTGTTTTGGAATCGCGCGCATCATCAAAAATGGAGTCAAAAAGACATGAAGGAACGTATCGTTGAAGAAAGAAATACCAGATATGGTAAACGCATTGTGAAGCAGATTGAAGGAAAGATCATAATTCAAAAGATCCGAGAGGATAAGAAAAAAGAAGATAAGAAAAAGTCCAAACGAAAGAAAGGAAAGAAATAGTCGTAATTTCCTTTTGAATGACGCGCGCTTGGAAGATAATTTTAACCAACTCGATGTTAGAAAAATAGGGAATTTTGTTTGGTCTGCTCCTTTTTTGGATAATAGCGTTGGATTAGACTTCTTATGAATTCTAGGTCTGTATCCATAATCCACGTCAGATTTTTAATAGTGCAGCTTCTTTTTCCTGAACAGCTTAACATTTTCTATGTCACAGACGAATTCGCGCGCGCTACAACCGCAAACTCTGTTCCCTCCGGATCAAATACTGCCCCGGCTACATCCCCGTAAAAATCCTCTACCTTCAATCCGCACGCGGCAAATTCACTCTCCAGAGACTCCGGGCTGAAATACTGCAGCCAATTATAAATCGTTCGCGTTCGCCTAGCCTCAATAATCGTATATTTATCCAGCACCACCTTCTCCTGCTCATATTTGAACGTATTTAAAAATCCATAATACTTCTCGCCCGACCAGAACCCATCCAGCAGATTCTCCTGGCAGACCACTGCCTCCTTCCGTAGCGCAAAAGCCTTAAGTGAATACACATCCAGCAAAATTGCTCCATCATCAGTAAGAAATCGACGAAACGCTTCCAGCATATGCTTTCGCTGCACCGGACTCAAAGCACAAAAGTCACACATAATCATCAGGATCAGATCAAAATGCTCTTTCGTCTCATACTCGAGATAATTCTGATGCACATAATCGATCGACAATCCCCGCTGCTGTGCTTCCTGCTGCGCATAGTCAATCGAACGGGCAGAAAAATCTATCCCCGTTATCGCTGCCTGCTTCTGCGCCAGCCGAGCAGCATACAATCCCGGCCCGCATCCAAAGTCGGCAATTTTCGTCCCCGCCCCCACACCAAAGTGCGATACAATCCACTCTACCGAACGGTCGATAAACGCTCCCTTGCGTGAGGACACATCTATATCCTCGTTGAGGTGATACGCCAGCATCTGCTCCGACGTATATGCATCCGTCCATAAATCACCGGCCGTATAATATTCAAAAGATTTTGGCCTGTTATGAATCTGCTTCAATTCTTCAAACATAAATCTCCTCAAATCTCATTTCACATTTAAATCCTGCGTCAACTCCAAAATCATCCGGTCCACATTGCTCTGCTTGAGGGCAACTTCTCTTTGCAGCACGCACCAAAAACTGAAGCCAGCGAATTAGTTACAATGAAACTTATATCCGTTTGATAGATATAACAAAGCGCGCGCTAAACCGTCTTAAACAAAAAAGGGGAAGTTCAGAGTTGGCTTGTCGCTGTCACTCGCCCTTCTCAAACAGTAAGTAATGATTTATCCAGATGTCACGACCAGTCACTTGATAGGTGTGGAGACGCCAACCATTATTCTGAAATCTCTCGATTGTATTGGCTACATCCTTGTGATGCTTGACTTCCACACACATCCATTCTTTCAACTTAGCTTCACCGTCTACACTCTCGAATAGGTGTGCAATAAGGCTTAAATCTTGACTGGTTTAGACTTAGAAGGGGAACAAACCCAATGCTCCGAAAAGTTGTTGTTCTTGCTAGTATCATTTGCATAACGATTCCTACAGTATTGGGAATTCTTCTGATTCTAAGCACTCGCGCGCCTTTTGGCAAACACGCGTATGCTCGCGTTAATAGCCAAGCGCGTGCGTCATATGACGGCTGGACTTTTAAGTAGCGGTTTCTGCATGATTTTGAGTGGAAGGCTTCGCCATGGGCTCAAAATTGTTAGTTATGATCGCGACTGGTGATAGAGAGAAGGCTTTAGCAGGTTTGATGTATGCTCGCAACGTTTTGAAGAATAAATGGTTAGATGATATCCGAGTTGTGTTTTTTGGGCCTTCTGAAAAATTGGCTGCTCACGATGACAAAGTTGCATGGTTCATCAAAGAGATAACGGATCAGATTGACTGTTTTGCCTGTAAGGCTATCTCTGATAAGGAAGGCGTGTCAGAGATGTTGGAAGATGTTGGAGTAAGAGTGGAATATGTCGGAACGGTTGTGTCAAATGCAATTAGAGAAGGTTACCTGCCAATGGTTTGGTGAGTGTGTGCATATTGATGGAAAACGAATTCCGCAGATATCTTGAAGGACGTAAGTTGAGCATAGAAGACGTTGACTTTGCCGTGAACGCAGTCAGAGATTTTGAGGTATATCTTGAAAAGAAGAGGGAATCCTTTGAGTCCGCGAGGTTAGATAAACTCAAAGACTATGTTTCGTTGCTTATAGAGGAAGGCAGGAACTCTATGGAAAGGCTAGTCGCGATTGCCCGTTACTGCAGCTTTACGAAGAAAAACGACTATTACATCCACTTTGCATCGATCCTAGGCGCTAGAAATGTGCTGCCTGACCTAAGCGAAAGACTGGCAGCAATCGCTGGAGACGAAACTCGACGTAAAGTCTTCCAAGGATTTGAGCTACCGTCATTGGGTTCACCTCCTGAGGACTATCCAAGACTCACGCATATGATCATGGATAGGCTGGAGGCTGAGCTGCCCAACGAAACGTGCAAGAAAATCCTTACATGGAACTACCACAATATACCGGCTGAAGCCTTCAAAGAAAAGAAGGAAAGATTCGAGAAGGCTGACAGCATCGACGAGTACCTGAAAGATGAGCACAAAAGGTTCATTGAGGAACTGAATACGTTCATGAAACAGCAGCGGATATGGTACGAACAAGAGATAACCCCAGAAGTCTTGGAATTCGTGAAGAACAATCAAGAAATTCGTACAGGTATCAGACATGGTACTAAGATATACTTAACAAAAATACCATACGCACCAAAACAGTACTTGAAGGAGAAAAAACCAAAATTGAAGAGATACTATGCTTGTCACTGCCAGCTCGCGAGATCAGCCATACGTGACGGAAAACCCAAGATTTCACCAACATTATGCTACTGCAGCTGTGGCTTTCTGAAGGTTGGCTTCGACGTAATATTCGGTGAACCAGTCAAAGTACAGTTGCTTGAGAGCGCCCTCAAAGGTGACATGCGATGCCGCTTCGTCATCAACATCCCAAGAGGCAAAAGGAAGTAACACGTGGATTTGCACGAATTCTTAGTCTGAGATTTGTGTTGAAATACGTTATGCACGCGTAGGCTTATGAAAGAAACCTAGGCATAATTTTATGATTCATAATCCCTATCAGACTTTAGAGCGCGCCAGTTCCAATGAAACTTTTCTCCTTCTTTGTGTCATTTCAGAAATCCTAAAACGTAGTCGGTTACAGTCTGTAGAAAAACTTCTTCTAGTTCTACACCGTAATGTTCTGCCAAAACAAAAATTATGTAGAGTAAATCTGAAAGCTCCGTAGCTAACATCTCCTTTGTTTTAGGTTTTTCTGGAGGTTTAAAACCTTCTAATCCTTTAACTATAGCAGCTACTTCACCAGCCTCTTCAAGTAGATCAGTAACCATCACAAAAGGGGTCCACCCTTCACCTCTCTTAGTATCAAGCTGATCATTGATTTTCCTAAAGTTCTTCCAGCAAAGATGCTGAGCATCACGTAAAGTAACAGACATAGAGTTCACCAATATCAAATTCATTACTTCTGCAATTATTCAATTATGAATTTATGGTTTACGAAGAGAACCTCCAAACAAGAGCACAAGACAAGAAGAATTTTGGCAAAGTGAACCTCCCAGGCTTCCTTAACGCGTGTTCATAACCTATTTAGGACCTAGATGTAGATTTGTATACATACGAATTATGAAATGAAAATGTGCGTAACGCCATATTGTTTATCTGTTAGTTCGTAAATTCCCTAACCGTGATGTTTCTTGGCAAATATCATTACGAAGCTTGGAGCCACTCTATTAAAGGAAAAAGACCAGGCAAAGTTCAGGAACGAGAGAAGGAAGTTTACCGAATTAGTTGATACGATCATCAGTAAGTTCCCTGAGGCAGTATCAGATGAGGGAACTTTGAACGAGCCATACAAATCTCTTGTATTTCTAATTACAATTGGACAGAGGCCAATAACTTCATCGTTAATCTTTAAGATACTACTGGAAACCGGAAGAAGACCTCTTAATGGGAAAAAAATCGGTGAAAAGTTAGCTAAAGAACTTGGAATACCTTCCATCCTTACAACAAAAGGCGGCAACTACAAAGACAGAATAGGAGATCTTATCTCAATCTTCACTAGAATTGGAATCTTAGAGTCAGTTTCTTCCCGGACAGTAGGTCGTATTGTAGAAGAAGGGTTCAGGATTAAGAAACCCGTTGTGCCCGCAGTCAAAGCTTTTCTAGATTGTATCACGACCAAAGGAAACGTTCTCAGTAGTTTCAGAAGATGGAATTTCAAGGATTTGTTTGAAACCAGATTTGACAAACGTTTGGGTTACATCATCAAGTCAGGGACAGGAGAAAAGCAGCCATTTGAAATCGGGAAGATAGTGAAGTCTTTGTTGGACCCTAAACTGAGCATCTCCTTTGAAGAGACAATTAAGGTAATTGAAGAGATTGAACCACAACTCACAGAAGGAATGAAGACAACAGAAATTCAATCAATACTATATGACGCATTGAAGAAACACAACGAAAAAGCTGCAGAGAGCTACAGAATGTCATATCCGAAAATCATGTCCATTACCATGAGTGACGGCAAAACAGAAACTGTAAATTACAAATTAGTCAAGAATCTGATTGACAATGAGGTAAAACTGAAGCTAACTAGAAACATGCTAGACAAATTCGCTTCCACAGTATACAACGTAATCTCTGGAAATCCAAAAAACTACAAACACGAAACTGCAATTAGAGAATACATATACGCCTTAGTTCGTTCAGAATGCATGCATGTCGGATCAGTAGGCAGCTTTGTCAGAGAACACTTGGACAATGCAAAATCTGCATTAGAAGGATGCCGAAAATCTTTGGAATCTGACGAGATTCCTCCTGCCCGTGGTCTTCTTGGACAATTCATTGAACAAATATCGCCAGTGGCACTCGTAGAGTTTGGATACTTACCATTCAAAGATTTTGATCAAAATGTTGATCTGATCTCAAATTTGCTGAAACAAGAGAAAATCAAAAAGGAACTCAAAGATGAATTACAACTTAATGACAAAGACGTCTTCCAATTCCAACGAATTCGATTCCTGATGCAAGGAAAAGATACTGCCGCCAGAAAATCATTGGAGACGATGATTGAAGAAGGTAGAATGCTGATTGATCTTTGTGAAGATGTTCTGAGAGTATCTAGTTTACGCGTCAAATCTAAACCTGTAGCCTCTGAGATTTCGGAAATGACTCCTGTGAGACACGTCAAGACTGGATACGAAGACCTTGACAGTCTGTTATTAGGCGGAATACCTAAAACATACACTGTCATATTGACTTCACCTTCATGTGATGAAAAAGACCTGTTAATAGAGAAATTTCTGAAGGTAGGAATCAACGAACATCAAATCACTTTGTACATCACAATTGATGCGAAGGCAGCAGTAACACTGGCAGAAAAATTCCCTTCAAACTTCTACCTTCTCATATGTAATCCTGAAGCAGATTCAATCATTAGAAGTCAATCCAATGTTCTCAAGTTGAAAGGTGTCGAAAATCTAACCAATCTTGATATTGCTTTAACCTCCTTTTTTCGAAAACTAGGTAAAACGCCAAAAAAAACAAGAAGAGCGTGCATTGAAATTGTTTCAGACGCCCTGCTGCAACATCATGCAGTTTCCACGAGAAGATGGTTGACAGCTCTTATTCCCAAATTTAGATCAAGAGAATTTACCACAATAGCAGTAATGAATCCACATATGCATTCACCACAAGAAGTCCAAGCAATACTGGATCTTTTTCAAGGAGAGATCCATATCTATACAAAGAAAACAGAAAAAGGTTTGAAAAGATTCCTTAGAATAGAGAAGATGTATAATCAAGAATATAAGCAGGCTGAAATACTGCTTAAAAAAGAAAGGATATGAAAATCTGACAACGCGCGCGCTTGCAGATCGCGCGAGCGAATACGGTTGCCAAAATTTGTTTGTAGTTAATCTTAAATTCTTGGTTTGTTTATGGGGCATTATGGTCTTTTATGTGGTGTATAGAGCTCCAAGAGAGGTCAAGAACAGAAGCACCCTTCCTCACCATTTGAAGGCATTGGGCTGTAGACGGGTGCACAAGTCTTTTTGGGAGGTCAAAGAAGAGAAAGTTAATAGGGTTTTGAAGATTCTTGAGAAGAATCAGCCAATACTTCTAAAAAGGGTAAGAGAGATTAGGAAATCTCAATTTGTGAAAAATAAAGGGATCTCTGAGCTTGGAAGCTTGGTTGTCGTTATGTACGCAACTCCAAAGGAGGCGAAAAGGGAAAAGATAAAGACTTTTATTGAGAAGGCTCCCTACATTCGCCTCTGTCGCTCCGTTTATGCCTTTTCTCAGAAGCACTCACTTTTTGATAAGAACAACGAGTTGGTTGACACTCAGAAATTCACAGACTTCATTAAAGGAATCCGGGAAGATGTTAAAGTCATTCCACGAGTAATCATTGTGAATAAAGGTTCCCTTGAAAGACTTCTAGAAGAAACAAGACAGAGAGTTGAAAATGAGATTTCTGACATAAATAGATGTTGTAGAAAACTCTATAACGAAGCCCTTAAGGGAGAAAGCGAAGTACGGCGAATCCGCGATTCCTTTTTGAAGAACAAAAGAAGATTCATAGTAGTAAAAAAAGTAGCTGCTTTTTATGAAAAATGGTTGGGACTGGACTTTTCAAGAAGCCTAATGAAGGCATATAGAGCCGTTGCAAAGGTCAATTCCATTCTTAACAGCAAATAGAAGATAAAACATGGTTATGATGACAAAGCTCGTATATTTCACAAGTAATTTTTTTCATCACTAAATTTTAGTTCTTTTTGGTGCAGAAAGAGAGAAACGCGGTCTCTCTTAACCTAAGACGTCGAATTGTGTCCTTTTGGTAAAAAGATGTTCATTTTTCCTTATTCTCTCGAAAAAATTCAATTATCGGTTCTGTTATTCCGCTACACAAATCTTATTTGAATACCACGAAGCTACCTCTAAAGATGAGAATCATAGCTCGTAGAGCCAGAGAAGAAGAGGAAGAAAGAATGATAAGAAAACTAATACTGCACAAAAGTCTGTAGAGGAGGTGACAAGAATGCCAGAGAAAAAGAAGAAACCAAAAGGAAAGAAACCAAAAGAGGAAGAAGAATGGTAAGCTAACTGGAGACTCCAACTCAGTCTCGGAAGTCCCGTTTTTTAAAATCCTAAACCTGAAATTAGGCTTAAGGGGTAACTGAAATAGCCAGATGTCCTACATGTGGAAAAGAGTTTCCCTGAAAAAGGATATGAAAGCGAGGAGTTCTAAAGCTGTAAATGGAGAATTTAGAAGGTGACTATTGATTTTTGAAAGAATAAGAAGTTAGACGAAGGTGGATTTCATGGGTAGACAGATTGAGAAAAGGCATGTAGATTCTGATTCCATTGTCCAAACAAATGTAGAGGTCCAATGTTGTCCAGAATGCGGTAGCAGACGGTTTATGTGTGATTATCATTGTGCCGAGATAGTTTGTATGGACTGTGGTTTAGTAATAGCTGCAAAAATAGTTGACAGAGGGCCAGAATGGAGAGCTTTCACTATTGAACAACATGAGAAGCGCGGAAGAGTTGGTGCTTCTTTAACCTATACGATCCATGATAAAGGCTTATCAACCGTGATTGATTGGCATGACCGCGACGTTTATGGAAAAAGCTTGTCACCTGGACAGAAAGCGCAGGTTTATCGTCTTAGAAAATGGAATTGGCGTGTAAGAGTTTCAGATGCATCAGAACGAAACCTAGCCTTTGCACTTTCAGAGATTGCAAAAATCGCTAGCAACCTAAACCTTCCTAAAAAAACACTCGAAACAGCATCGGTCATCTACCGAAAAACGCTTAAAAAACAAACAATGCGAGGAAGACCGATTCAAGGCATTATTGCAGCGACAATCTATTTAGCCTGTAGGCAATGCAAACTAGCTAGAACATTGAAAGAAATAGCTCAGGCTTCAAACATAAAAAGAAAAGAAGCATTTCGAAGCTACCGTTTCTTACTCAACGATACAGACTATTCCGTCCCACTCGTTAGTCCACGCCAGTACATAACGAAGTTTTCACAACAACTAGAATCACAGGGAAAGGTTGAAGAGATCGCCCACAAGATTTTAACGGCTTCAGGAGAACTGAAGATTAGTTGTGGTCGTGGACCCACAGGTATGGCTGCTGCTGCAATTTACATAGCGTCGGTGCTAACAGGCGAAAGAAGAACGCAGAGTGAAATAGCCGAGATAGCGCAAATAACTGAAGTCACAATTAGAAATCGTTACAAAGAGCTGGGAGAATGTCTGACATTCCAAATTAGCCTTTAACACCACAATAATCTTTGAATAGGATTTGCCTTATCTCACCAATCTCGACGAGGCTACAGTCATAACACCCGACCTAAACGAATCGACCAACCAGCGTTTGAAACCTAAGCTGGAAAGGTTTAAAACTTCCCCCAAGTTCGATATTGTATGGGGAAAGATAAAGAATAGTAAAGCAGAGCCTCTGGTCAATATTTATAGGCTTGGAAGATGAAGCAATTGAAGAAGAGAACTTCATCGTGCCTACACCTGTTTGAGTAAATATTTGGATTTAGCTCGCCAATGCTATTGCGTGTGGTTCATTATTCCTAAGCGTTTGCAGATCTGTCATGCCCCACTCTGCCAGCCTCTATATTAAGTCATGCCTCAAACGAGATGGATGAGCTTTTTGGAGTTTTGTCTTAGAAGGTAAGCCTCTCGATCATGTATAGTTGAATGAGTCATTCAGTCGAGCAGAATCTGAACATCATAGGAAAACCTTCAATTCAACCTATATGTAAGGGAGGTCTTAACACTCAGAGTGAGGCGAAAGCTTCAAGAAAAAACGTGCGTTAATATTATCTTCTCGGAAAACACAACATAAGGCTAAGAAGCATGAAGATTAAGTGAAAAACCTTGAGGGTTATAGCTGATCTACACCTTCACAGCTGTTACAGCCGTGCTACGAGTGAAAGGATGCATATAGAGGAGATTGCTCGCTTCAGCAAGATCAAAGGCTTAGATATTGTAGGTACAGGAGACTTTACGCATCCTAAATGGCTCAGTGAAATGGAGGAAGTCTTAGTTGAGCAATCGGATACTGGGTTATATAAAGTTGCCAAGAACTCTGAGTCGCCTGTGTATTTCATTGTGACGACAGAAGTGAGCACAGTATATACTCTTGACAAAGATGTTAAGAAAGTTCATCATGTCATTTTTGCGCCTAATATAGAGACGGCTATCCAGATTAATGAAAGATTAGAGAAATACTGTGACTTGGCAGTTGATGGTAGACCAACATTGAACATAAATGCGCCGCATTTGGTGGAGGAAGTGATGGAGGTTTCAAGCGAAAATATGGTTTTTCCAGCTCACGCTTGGACGCCATGGTTCAGCATTTTCGGTGCATTCAACGGTTTCAACAGCATTAAGGAGTGTTATCAAGATATGGCAAAGCATATTCACGCTTTGGAAACAGGGCTTTCCTCAGACCCTCCTATGAATTGGCGTTTGAGCAAACTTGACAAATTTACTCTAGTTTCAAACAGCGACAGTCACAGTTTCTGGCCTTGGCGCATTGGAAGAGAAGCAAATGTTTTCGAATTTGAAACACTCAGTTACCGTGAAGTTGTGGATGCTATTCGTCTTAATGATAGAGAACGATTCAAGTTTACTATTGAAACTAATCCAGCTTACGGGAAATACCATTGGACTGGCCATCGAAACTGCAATGTTGCACTCTCTCCACAAGAAGCAGAAAAACTTAGAAACATTTGTCCCGTTTGCCGTAGAAAACTTACAAAAGGCGTTGAACAAAGAATTGAAGAGCTGGCTGACCGTCCAGCAGGTTTCAAACCTAAAAACGCCGCGGGTTTTATGCGTTTATTACCACTTTCCGAAATCATTGAAGTCGTCTTAGGTGTTAGCTCACCATATGCTAGAAGAGTTTGGAATATATATAATCGGCTTGTGGAAAAATTTGGTAATGAATATGCTGTAATGATGGATGTTTCAAAGAAAGCATTAAGTGAAGTTGTAGATGAAGAAATTGCGGAGGCAATAGTTAGAGTAAGGGAAGGAAAAGTCAAAGTTATGCCTGGATACGATGGCGTCTATGGGAAACTCTTTATTTTTGAAGATACTCTTTTGGAGGAAACTCTTCCCAGAAAGCAACAACTAAATCTTACAGAGTTTATGTGAAGATGAAGTTCCATATTGTATGATGTGTGTACAGGTTCAACAGTTCAACAAGAATACTTATTAAGTCGTAATACGCCAGATATTCAATTGGTGACGCTTATGAAAAACATGACTCAACAAATAAACAACAAGACGGAAGAAAAAATCGCAAAAATCGTCGACCAAGTACTAAAACAGGTTTTCGGAACAGAAGCCACACGATTAATATACAAATACTTGGAAACCAAACACTCAATGAAACAAGGAGAGATAGCTGAGAGAATCGACGTCTTTGCGAAGGGACTGGAAGAGTTTCTAAATTCAGGAGCACACGTCATTGAACGCAAGATTCTGGATGACATATACTCCAGTTACGGTCTCCTTCGCAGACTTGAATTAGAGAGAATGCAAGAAGAACACAGTTTTGTTGTTCAAGTAAGATCGTTTCTGCAGAAAACATAAAACCACTTCACTCCCATTTTGACAAAGATATCTCATTTCGTTTTATCAAACGTAAGTTCATTCTGAAAATCAGCACCATAACAATTTATTAAATCCCGTCCGAATAGATTCCTCTTCAAAAACCTGCAAGCTAGAAGAGGAGAAGTTTGAAAGACATTTTAAGTAAGACTATAGATGTAGCTCAGAAATTTGGAGCCGAGTATGCTGAAATTCGTGTCCAAAAACTTTTCAGAACCATGCTCACGCTTAAGGAAGAACAAGTTGAAGCAGCGAAGCAAGGAATTGAAAATG
>Ga0209427_10004578_pt1 | contig 15967 bp, 15 predicted proteins | sample DeeMarSWOR136_30_FD_187465 | JGI IMG/M metagenome (GOLD analysis project Ga0209427, IMG submission 187465) | Marine sediment microbial communities from White Oak River estuary, North Carolina - WOR-1-36_30 (SPAdes) (version 2) | ecosystem: Environmental > Aquatic > Marine > Intertidal zone >...
ACTAGCTAGCAGAAGCATAATACCTATAAGGCTTTCAGTAAATCAGAAGAAGAATCGTATGTACGGAGATCCCGTCATTTCCCCGTCAAAAAAAGGGGGGAGGCTTAGAGTTTTTCTCCACCATTGGGGCAGAAACTAGCGGCAGCCGAAGCCTGTTCACCACATTTTGGACAGGTTGTCGTAGGCGCCTGAGCGGGCTTCGCCGCTGTTGTAATCAGGTTTGTTCCACAATTAGGACAGAATTTGGATGTCCGGGGATTTGAGCCTAACAGTCAAGGCAGACAACGAGCACCCTGCTGGGTGCTCCTGCAGCGGGGGCTCCGGCTTGGCCAAAGATGGAGAATGATCATCATCCCGCTTCCGAGGTCGGCGCCAAGAGACTTAGCGAGTCCCTTCGCCGTCTCCTTGACGGTTTCCATCCGTGGCACTTCTGATGGCGGGGCTCATCCAGATTGAATCCAGAAGAGGCGGTCGCGGTATTGGGGCATCGCGTCCACGCCTTCAAACTTTAAGTCGATCAATTCGAGGCCTAATCGCCGAAAGTAGTCGAGAATCGGGGTCTTGGTGGAGATGGAGGTCTCATCCAGCTTTGTGAAGACTGTGAGTAAAGCGTACTTTGATAATTCGTCAATTAGCTTCTCGTTAATGTAGCCTCGAATGAAACGGTCCACATCTGGCGTTGAATAGATACTTCTCGACCCCACGACTTCATTGACGAAACGCTGAGAGTTTTCAACTCGCATCCAGAAGGCACCGTGGACCATGAGGGACGCCAGGTCGGTGGTCTGGGCTCAGACCCCAAACTTGCCGGCAAACTGCTTCATGGAAACAAAGAAGACGAATGCCTTGGCTGGCTAATATGTTTCGAAACCCCCGATTCGGCAGCCCCAAAAGACGAAACGTGAGGACCAACCGCGCGAGGCTAAACACACGCTATGAGACGCAAAGATGCAGCTGCGATGACGCGTAGTGCACGAACTATTTTCCGGCTTGAATGCGGTTCAAGCGTTCCAGCTCGGCCTTCTTCTTCGCCAAGGCCTCTTCCAGAGCCGTGATCTCTCTCATGAGTTGACTCCGTTTACTCTTGACGTAGGTCTCTGTTTGAAGATTGAGTTTCTTCAATTTGGTCTGTACGCTTTCAGCCATTACTGAATATTCGTCTTCCGAGATTAGCCCCGTGTCGAGGCCCTTTTCCAATTCAGCGAGAAGGGCTTCGGCTTCGCTCTGTCTAGTCATGAACTCGGTGAAGGCGTGCTGGGGTTTGCTCGGCTTTGTGGGCTCTCCTGTCGAAGCCTCAAATCGGGAGAAGGTTTCCTCCAAAATTGTTCGCATGGGTCTCGAGGGAGGCGTGGGAAGAACGGTGTTTTCCTCTACTCTCCCCAGAATGACCCGTCCTCTATTGGTCAGCCACCAGCGCTTATTTTCGAAGTAAATGTAGCCGCCGCTTTCTAGGGCGTTCAACCGGCCTTCGATGACCTCGACGTTGACGTCGGCGGGGAGATGTTTCTTAATGTCCAGTGTACTGACTGAGGGAAAGAGGACGCCGCTCTCAATTTCCCGCTCGGTGATGGATCGCACGATTGTAGGCGCTTTTTCTATGATTTCGAGGATCTGCCTATCTAGGCTATCGATCATGTAACTGCCCTCAAAACCCTGCTGTTGTTTGAGTGATCAAAGGTATGATATTCTCATAAATATCTTGCCTTTGACCGCGTCACGCCTTGGATTATTTACGATTCAGCAGGGGAAACCAAGGGGAAAGAGGTGGGACGCGTTTGAGTAGAGGGGGGTTATGACGGTAAAGGGAGAGGGACGTGTTGACCCCGTTTCGCGCTGATGATACGTTGACGTTGCCTCCCATCCACACCAAGTTCCACTTCTGCGGCGTTGGAGGGGACGTTCAGGGTGTTCGCTATGAGATGTAGAACGGATTCTTCTCCCACCGGGCGATAACGGTTGCGTCTGAAAGGACTTCCATCGCTAATTTCTGGACTTCCATGTGAGCGATCCGCTTTGCTTCGGTTAAGATCATCCGAGACATGGTTTTCACGTCATCGCGTTCCCGTTTAGTCTTGGCTCGCTTGATACGTTTCTTATGCGTCAAGCCAGTCTTTGGCGAGTTCACATCTTCGCCCATGGGGACCTCAGCTTCTCCACGACCGATCCTTGGTTTCCAGTAGAGTAGTGGGCTTAGCGAGCGTAAAAGATGATTTTAACAACTATTTACAAACAGGTGTCTACTTAGTGTTATGCAAACGTATGCAAGAACACGCGTTCGCCTTTTTTGATCGGAAACATGTTAAAAAAGCCGTGGTCGGCATAGAAAACTACTTAATCCAAGAGGACTAAAGAACTAGGGGATAAAGATGATTCCAAGAGTCCCTACAGGAATCTCCGGGTTTGATGCGCTGATAGAGAACGGTATACCCCTGGAAAGCCTCATCCTTGTTGCGGGTAGTCCTGGCGCGGGAAAAACAACCATCGCCGCCCAATTCATCTTTGAAGGCGCGGTCAGATTCAGCGAAAAAGGACTCTATGTGTGTTTCGCCGAGACCAGAGATTCCCTAATACGCAATTTACTGAGGTTTGGATGGGATTTTGAAAAACTTGAGCGGGAGAGAAAGATCGGGATTTTAGACTTATCAACGACGAAGGAGCCCGGCATCCAAAGCAATTTGAATCTGATTCTGGACAAGATCAGTGATTTAGGCGCAAAGCGGCTGGTAATCGACTCTTTCACCGCCTTTTCCATGGCGCTGAGTGAGCCAACGGACGTTCGGTTTCTCATCCACCTTCTCTACAGGTTCCTCCAGCGCGTGGGCTGCACGACCCTCATGATTTCTGACACGCCGTGGGGCTCGCAGAAGATCGGATCAGGGGTGGAAGAATTTATTGCAGACGGCATCATTCTCATGCAAACACGGTTTGACAAAAAAGGCAACTTGAGGCGGACCTTAAGCATCCTGAAAATGCGGAGCACCGATCACTCCAAACGAACCCACGAATACGATATCACGGAAGACGGAATTAGCATCCTAAAATAGCACGCCACTCAAGATCTGATTGGAAGTAACTTGTTTATCGCATGTTAATAGTATTGGGGGCTGGCTAGCTAGTTCTTGTGCGTGGGATAAACCAAGCACTAATGTGCGATATCAGGCAGTATGGTGAGAAGAGGAGTTAGGAAGGAACTCCGAGCTTCTTGGAGCTATCCCGACCAAGTTGACCCGTGCGAAAGATCAGTGAAGAAGACGCAACGTCTTTATATGGACGTATAAGTGAACTAAAGAATTATATGTTCATAAAGCGATATTGAAGGTAGGTGGTTTCCATATGCCGAAAACCTCTTTTGAAGCGAAGACGTCCTTAGTATGCACCCGGGTTACGCCATACATTAAAGAAATAATTGAACAACAGGCTTCAAGGGAAGGCTTAACCTCTTCTGAGTGGGTAAGGAACCTGATAATAAAGGAACTCAAAGCAGAAAACCTCTTACAGATGGTGTTTAAAACACCAAAAATAAGGGAAGACGATTAGGGCCCCGATTAGACGCATCTGAACCACGCAAGATACGGAGTCGACCCCTAGTTTTTCAGCCGAAGCAGGTAAGTGCGCCGTCTACTTAGAGGTGGAGGTATCGGTTTATCTCCCAGTTTGTCACTTGAAGCCGGTACACGTCCCACTCCCGCTTCTTCGCCTCCACGTATTTCTCAAACGCGAATTCGCCAATGGCGTCCTTGACGAGGCTGCTGGAACACATGTCCTCAAGGGCTTCGCCCAGCGAGGAGGGCAACGTCTTAATGTAAAACTGTGCTAGTTTTTGATCGTTAAACTCGTAAACGTCCTCTTCGACAGGCTCCGGCGGCTCGATTTTGTCTCTCATTCCCTTCAACCCCGCCTTCAACATGACGGTGAACGCAAGATAGGGGTTGCACGAAGGATCGGGGCATCGGAGTTCCACCCGCACCGCGTCTTCTTTGCCAGGAAAATAGGAGGGCACGCGGATCAACGCGGATCGGTTTCGTCGACCCCAACATATGTAGACGGGGGCTTCATATCCTGGCGTTAACCGCTTATAGGAGTTGACAGTGGGCGCCAAGAAGCCGGCGATCTCCCGGATGTACTTGAGTTGCCCCCCGATGAAATGATACGCCGCGGTAGATAAATTATACCTGTCCTCGGCGTCGAAGAAGGCGTTTCGTCCCGTTTGTACGGCGTAGAGGCTTTGATGGACATGCATGCCTGACCCGTTTTGGCCGAAGAAGGGTTTAGGCATAAAGGTGGCGTGCAGGCCGTGGGCGAGGGCGATGGATTTGACCACGGTCTTATAGGTTATGACCTTATCCGCCGTTGTCAAGGCTTCCTCAAACTTGAAGTCGATCTCGTGTTGTCCAGGCGCGACCTCGTGGTGGCTCATCTCAATGTCGAACCCCATCTCTTGCAGGGCAAAGGTTGCGTCTCTCCGGACATCAACGGCCAGGTCTAGGGGAGAATAATCAAAGTAGCCGCCGAAATCGTGGGCTACCGGCTTGGTGATGGGTTCACCATTCAGTTTTAAGAGGAAAAACTCCAGTTCGGGACCCACGTTGAAGACGTATCCCGCTTGCTTAAGATCATATAAGGCCCGTTTAAGAATCTGCCTTGGATCGCTCTCGAAGGGCTTTCCACCCGGTCGCTGAATGTCACAGATTACGCGGGCTTCTTTTCTGTCGCGAGGCCTCCAGGGAAGAATGGTAAAGGTGGTAGGGTCGGGCATGACCACTAGGTCGCTTTCATAGATCCGAACGAAGCCTTCAACGGATGATCCGTCGAAGGGATATCCCTCGTCCAAGGCGTCTTCCAGGTGTTCGACGGGTATGGTGACACTCTTGAGCGTCCCCAAGATGTCGACAAATTGAAGGACGATTAGCCTGACGTTAGACCTCTTCGCCTCCTCGAGGACCTTGCTTTTACTTTCATCGCGTGACATCAACTTAGCACACCACCCGCCACCATTATCGGAAGGCATATATAAAGCTATCTAATCAAATAAGAAAGGCCTTATTTATTGCATAAATATTGAAAATAGGGTATGTAAACAGCACAAATGTTCAAGACGATGCGGGCGCGGCGTCCGTCCCAGATTATGCCCCGTCTGAGAAACACGGCGTCCCACTGCATATCCACGTTAGGGGTATACGCCTACTAGGTGCTGCAGCGGGATCACTCGTATCACAGGAAGGTTATTATGAGAGAGCATCTCACTTGAAGGAAATTTCCTAGGAGGACCACGGGAAAATGCGAGATAAAGCTGACGGCAGGGGAGACGAGGAAGACCCCGTCTTTTCCTTCAACGATATCTACAACAAGCTTCCGCTCACGGTGGAGCCCGTCATCGATGACTGCACCCTCAGAGACGGCGTTCAAATGCCGGGAACCGCTGTGTCCCCACGCCACGCGGTTCACATCGCTTTTCTCCTCGACGCCATTGGCGTGGAACGCATAGAAGTGCACCACTTTCAACCGAACGATCAACAAGCCATTAAACTCATACAAGACCTGAACTTACGGGCGAGGCTCGCTGGGTGGTGTAGAGCGGTGAAGAGCGACATCGATAACGTCTTACGGCTGGACATCGACGAGGTCGGCATATCCCACCCCATCTCCAAGATTCACTTCGATGCCAAGTGGCCTGAGAAGTCGGTGGAGGAGCTGCTGGGACGGGTCGTGGACGCCGTAGAATACGCCAAGGACCACGGACTCGCCATTTTTGTCCACGGAGAAGATAGCACCCGAGCGGACTGGGCGTTCGAGAAACAGTACATCAACGCGGTTGCCGACGCGGGTGCAGAAGTCTATCGGATCGCGGACACGGTTGGCGTCGGCGTCAGCGACCCCAGGGCACCACTACCGAATGGCATACCCCTGAAGATCCGAAAGATCCGGGAAGAAACAAAGATATCTTACGTGGAAATGCACGCCCATGATGACCTAGGCAACGCTGTGGAGAACACGATGGCCACCATAAGGGCTGCGGACGGCCTCTTCGATAAGGTGTATGCGAGCACAACCATGCTGGGGATGGGCGAACGGTCAGGAAACGCCGAGACCGAGAAGGTGATGATGAACTTGTATCTCCACTACGGGGTGCACAAGTTTGAGAACGGCTTATACTGGTTGAAGGAGATCGCTGACTTCATTAACTACGCCACGCGGGTCGTCGTACCGCCCAATAAGGCCATTGTCGGCGAAAACGCCTTCGCCCACGAGTCGGGAATTCACACCCACGGCGTGTTACGAGACCCCTACACCTACGAGGCGTTTCCCCCCAAGCTTGTTGGCAACGTTCGGAGATTAACGATCGGAAAACAGTCGGGGAAGGCCATCATCAGGCACATCGCGGAACAAAGCTTGGGCACGAGCATTGATCAAGAGGATAAGCGGCTGGAGGCGTTAGTGAAACTGGTTAAGGGCGTGTACGCGTCGGGCGTGAGGAAGTCTTCACTCAAGAATGATGAATTCGCAGACCTCGTCCTCAAAGCAGGATTCTCCAAGACGCAGACGGTGTAACCTTCATATCCCGGGGCCTCGCTATACTTCTAGGTGAAGCCCGTCATGCCGAAAATCGTGATCATCAATTACGGCTTGGGAAACCTGAGAAATGTTCAACGAGGCCTGGAGGCCGCGGGCGCAAAGGCGTGGATCACCACCGAAAGCGGCGGGGTGGAGGCGGCGGACGCCATCATTCTGCCCGGTGTGGGCGCTTTCAGAGACGCCATTGCCAACCTCGCGCCCTTCAAGCAGGGGCTTCGGGACCAGGTGGAGTCCGGCGTGCCCCTGCTGGGGATCTGTCTGGGGCTGCAGCTCCTGTATACCCAGAGCACCGAGGGGGGATGGTACCCGGGATTGGACGTCCTCAAGGGCACGATTCGGGCCTTACCCAAGGGCCGTAAGATTCCCCAGATTGGGTGGAATACCTTGAAGATCGTGAACGCCGGGAACCCTCTGGTGGACGACGTACCTGATGACGCGTATGCCTACTTCGTGCACTCCTACTATGCGCAGGTCGACGATGAGAAGGAGGTGGTGACGACGACGCGATACGGCATCGACTTTCCATCCATTGTCGCCAGAAAAAACGTCTTCGCCACCCAGTTCCATCCCGAAAAGTCGGGTAAAACGGGCCTGAAAATCCTCAGGAACTTCGTGGCCTACGTGAAGAGGTAGAGGAAGGAGGGAACGTCGCATGGTCTTGGCTAAGAGGGTGATTCCCTGCTTGGACATGAAGGAGGGAAGAGTCGTCAAGGGAACGGGCTTCCATGACCTGCGGGATGCGGGAGACCCCGTGGAGCGGGCGGCCTATTACGATAAAGCGGGCGCGGATGAACTCGTCTTTTTAGACATTTCCGCCTCCCATGAGGGGAGGGGCATCCTACTCGACGTTGTGAAGCGGACGGCGGAAGTCCTGTTCATTCCCTTCATGGTTGGCGGTGGAATCAGAAGCCTCCACGACATACAGGAGATCCTGTACCATGGCGCCGACAAGATAGCCATTAACACCGCTGCGGTTCAAGAGCCCCTGCTCGTACGCGAGGCGGCACAGATGTTCGGCAGTCAATGCATTGTCTCATCCATCGACGTGAAGCGGGTGTATGTGATGGACGAGAAGGAGGCGCCGGGAAAGGTCGTCCTTGAGACGCCGTTTGGGAAGTGTTGGTGGGACGTCTATATCTATGGTGGGAGGGAACCGGTGGGCATCGACGCCATTCAATGGGCTCAGATGGCTGCGGCCTTGGGCGCTGGAGAGATCATGGCCTCCTCCTTGGACTTTGATGGGACGAAGCAGGGATATGACAACGTCTATCTACGGGAAGTCTCGGAGCGGGTTGAGGTCCCCCTCATCGCAAGCAGTGGAGCGGGCAGCCCGAAGCACTTACTGGACGCCCTAACCGTGGGAAAGGCCGACGCGGTCCTCGCCGCCAGCATCTTCCACTACGGCACCTACACCATCCGGCAAGTCAAGACGTATCTGGCGGAGCACGGTATCCCCGTCAGACTGGAATAAGGCGCCGGGCCGCCAATGAGCCGTCTTATGTCGTTAGATACTGGACCATCTTCTCGTCTAAGGCGAATTGCTCCGTCAGCTTTGTCGCCGTTTCAGGATCATTCTGAAACAGGATCTTTAGGTAGGGCAGGACCTCCCGGACGATGGCGTTGGATCCCATGTGAAGCTCCGCCTTCAGCTTCAGCCCCAGGTCCCGTCTGAGCCGCCGCTCCCGCCGCGTCCGAGACATCACTTGTATCCGCTGGGGAAACTTGAAGGAGACCCATCGTCGAGGCGTCCTCTGTCGGGCGGTGGCGACGCCCGCAGTCATTTGGTCGAGGGCGTACGTCAACAGCTTCCAAGCTTGAAAGCGTTTAACCCGCCGAAAGTAGATGTCGGCCCGGGACAAGGCATCTAAGGCATCATCCAGGTCCCTCAAGTTCGACAATTGGGTGGGCACATTCTCATAGATCCACTCGAACAACATTTCGTAGTCGACGTCGGCAACCGTCACCGCCCTCCGGGCCTCCCTGCAGGTCTCCGCGTTAAAGACGCGGCTTAAAACCGTGAAGATGGCCTCCTTCCGGTCCCGATGCCCAAGCCAGTCCACGTCCTCAGAACCCAAGACTGATCGAGCCTGAGAGAGGGCCTGGAGGTCCGTTATCGCCGACCTTAAATCGCCTTTCACCCGCTCGGCGATGATGTCGAGAGCCTCCTCTGTGATTGTAATCCCTTCCCTGAGGCAGATGCCCCGTAGATAGGTGATGATGCTGCGTGTGGGGAGGCGTTGGAACTTGATCACGTGGCAGCTGCTTCTGAGGCTTGAAAACCGGGGGTTCCAGACATCATTCGCGATCAAGACCAAGGGGCACCCCGTCTTCTTGGTCAGACTGGTGATGGTGCGGATGCCCCCTCTGTCTTGCGTGCCGCTCATGCCCTCCAGCTCGTCTAAAAGGATCAGTCTCTCCCTCGCGCCCACGAGGGGGCGTTGCCGGGAAGCGGCGCCGACCACCCTTTCGAGAGCGGCGGTGGTTCGCCAGTTGCTTGCGTCCAAGGAAATTAGGTCAAAGGCATGTTTCTCCGCGAGGAGCTCAACGCACAGGGTCTTCCCGACGCCAGGGGGGCCGTGGAGAAAGGCTGCCTTCTTCTTTGGCGTCCCCCTCGTCCACGAGGCCATCCACGCATCCAGTTGGCGAAGGGCCTTACCGTTGCCCACGAAGTCCTTGACCCGCGTTGGCCGATACTTTTCGGTCCATGGAAGAGCCATGATACGCCTTATCCTCGTTTCAGTTCTTCGCCCGTCAACGCAAACTTCGCCAGTAACGCGGTGAATTGTACCTCGTCGTTGGCCCCTTGGGTGATTCGGAAATCGGCCTCGCCGATGGCGTCGGCTAGAAGGGCCTTCCTGCGCTCGGGGAGGTTGAAGCGGAAGAGCTCTGAGTGAATGTACCGGATTATGTCCGCAGCTGAGACGCCGTACTCAATGAGGACCTGTCTCAGGCGTTCCCGAGCCTCGACCAGGTCGCCTTTGAAGGCGAGCTTGAGCATGGCCTGAACCTCCTTCGGATGCACTCGACCCACGACGGTGAAGATGACCTCCTCGTCGATCCCGTGGCTGAAGGAGGCCGCGGCCTGCAACGTATTATAGGCCTTTCGGAGGTCTCCTTTGCACTCCTCCAATATGGCGTAGGCTCCATCCTCAAGTAGCTCTATGCCCTCCAATCGCGCGACGTGGAAGAGCCGCTCCCGAATAGCGTCGTCGCTGAGGGGAGAAAACCGGAAGGGCGCACACCGCGATTGAATGGGCTCAATAATCCTGCTGGAATAGTTACAGACTAGGATGAACCGGCAGGTCCCCGTGTACCGCTCCATGGTCCGCCTCAAGGCCTGTTGAGCATCCGAGGTCATGTTGTCCGCCTCGTCCAACACAAGAATCTTGAAAGGAATCTCGCCGAGGCTCCGCGTCCTAGCGAAGGTCTTCACCCGCTCCCGAACAACGTTGATCCCCCGCTCGTCGCTGGCGTTTAACTCGAAAAAGGAGTCAGCGAAGCGGTCGCCGAAGAGGTCCTGGGCCAAGCAGAGGGCCGACGTGGTCTTGCCCGTGCCCGCGGGCCCGGCGAAGAGGCAGTGGGGCATGGTTTGGGCCCTCACGAAGCCCTTCAGCCGGTCCACGATCTCCCGTTGGTTGATGATTTCGCCCAAGGTTCGTGGACGATACTTTTCCGCCCATAACCCGATTTCCTGATGCGCTGAGGTCATTCCTCCACCCTTCAAATAACGCGTATGCGCGTGGTTTATGGGTGAAGCCATCCTATTAAAAGCCTTCTTGTCGCCCACTCAAACGGGTGGCCACATACTACGGTCTTTTATACTGAGGACGCGCATAATAGTGATGCGAACGGATGAAGAATGGACTACGACGTCATCGTGATAGGCTTAGGCCCCGCTGGCGCCCATTTTTCGTACCTCGCGTCAAAACAGGGGTACCGCGTCCTATCCCTCGACAAACGAAAAGGGTATAGCCATAAAGCCTGCGCTGGAGGCATCTCGCCCGTTAGCGTGAGGGCGTTAAAGAACGCCTATAAACGAATCCCGGCCGCCGTCGTGGAAAGGAAGATACGGAAACTTAGGGTCGAATCACACACGAACAGTATCGTCCTCGATCTTCCCCAGACCGAGGCGTTCACAACGTATCGGTCCAACTTTGATACATGGCTCATCAACTGTGCCCGGGATGCGGGAACGAGCGTCAAGGAAAAATGCAAAATTCGGAAGGTGAACGTTGCCAGCGAAGCCGTGCACGTCCAGTACTACGAGCAGCGGGAGTTAAGAGAAGCCCGATCCCCCCTTCTGATCGGCGCGTATGGTGTCCGAAGCACTATTCAAAAGATGTTACACCTCGACGCCCCGCAGTCCGTGAACGCGGTTCAGTGCGAGATACCCCTTCCCGAAGAAGAAGTCGACGCCTTGGGCGACACCTTACGCCTGTACTATATGAGTGCGGTCTCAAAACTCGGGTATGTCTGGATCTTCCCGAAAAGCACCCACCTCACGGTGGGCGTGGGGGACCAGACCTCGGTTCTGGCCTTAAAAGCCAAATTGCGGAAGTTCATCCAACGGAATCCGTTGACCCGGAAATACTGCGGTTCTTATTCTTTCAATGCGGGCCTCATACCGAACGAAGTCGTATCCAAAACCTATGGAGAACGCGTCATCCTCGTCGGTGACGCCGCTGGTTTTTCGGATAGGATATCGTGGGAAGGCATATCCTACGCCCTTCGCTCCGCTGAATGCGCGGCAACCGTGTTTCACTCCGCCTACGAGCAGGAAGATTTTTCGGACAAAATGGTGTCAGAATATCGCACGATGTGGAAATCGTGCTTCGGGAAGGAGCTGACGTTAGGCAAAGCACTGCAGCGAATACTTTTTGATGAAAAGCTGGATGAGGCCTGGTCCAACGCCATCGACGTGGTCAACAACGATGAGAAATTGAGACGCTTCTTTGCAGACGAACTGGTAGAACATATGTCGCTGGGACGGGCCATCGCGCGGCTACCGTTACGGACGAAGATCAGGCTGTTGGGGCGGGGGCGCCGCGGAATCAGAGCTTTATTGCGATTTGGGGCGAGGCCGGCGGGGTAAACCCGCCTGCGTGACCGTGAACTCCAGCCCTTGAACTCGTCGGAGAGGGAAAGAGAGGAGAACCGGGTTAATCCTCTAGGGTTTGCTTCAGCTCAGCTAGGCCAAGCAGCTCCACGTCCAAGGGGAAGAGGGGTCGTCGAAGCTTCTTGTAGGGAAAGGCGGATAAACGGGCGCTGTGAATCCCCGGAGCATCCACTTCAATGATCTTCTTAGCGATGGGCTCGTGGGAAGCCCGAAAGTGAACCGCTGACTTGACGGCGAGGATCTTCTTCCGCGTCGGCTCGATGCCCACGCTTCGATACAGCTCGAGGTCGGTTGGTTGAAGACGCTTCTCCGTGACGATTACGTCGACGCCGCGACACGTGAAAACAACAGTCCGACCCATATTGCTCTCTAGGCCTGACGCCATCGGGCCTAAGGCAACAAACTTTCCGTCGGCAATAAGCTTAACCGTTCCCGTGACCTCCAGGGGAGAACCATGCAGCTCATCGGTTTTCCCGCCGAGCCGGAGGGTTACCGACGTGCCCACACCCGCCGCCACCAGCGTGTTCACGGCCTCCGGGTCAGCCAACACGGCCAACACCGCGTTCTCCACGCCCAGATCCAGCATCGTCCTCAGTAGAACCGTCCCATCGCAGGGCGCTCCACCTCCCGGATTATCCGCGTGATCCGCTAGAACGACAGGGCCTCCCGGGGTCGCCATGGCTTCGGCGACGGCTTCCTTTACGGGAACGACGCGGGCGAAGAAGTCCCTCCTGAGTTTCCACGCGAACGTGGCCAGTTGATCCGCCCGAGCTTGGGCGAGGGCGAGGTCATGATTCGTGGTCACCAGCATCGTCATCCCAGCAAAGTCTACGTCAGCGAAGGGGTATCCCCCAGCAACGGTCACGTTCACGACCGGTTCATCCGCCTCCATCTCGTGGGCGAGACTGATCAACGCGTTCATGGGGTGGTAGTTGGTCTTCTGCCGTTGGGGTGACACCAACATGGGCGGCTTCGTCATCGCCATGGTCGGTGTCAATTGTCCCTTCAACATGTCCGCCATCAACTGGGCGGCCTCACGTCCTCGCTCAAAGAGGTCCACGTGGGGATAGGTGTCATACCCGACCAGGATGTCGGCTTCTCGAACCATCCTCGCCGCGATGTTTGCGTGCAGATCCAAGGTTGAGATAATGGGCGTCTTCTGGCCCACGATGCCCCGGATTGTTTCGAGGACCTCGCCTTCGGGATCGTCGATGCTTTGGGTCACCATGGCGCCGTGGAGGTGCAGCAGGACCCCGTCCACCGTTCCCTCCGACTCCAGGGGCTCAATGAGGCGGGAGAGGAGGTAGGTGAAGGCCTCATCGGTCACCAATCCACTGGGCGTCGCCCTCGCCCAGACCGTTGGAATGAGGTCGAAGCCTTCCGCCTCAGCGACCTCTATGAAGGCGGATGCAATGGCGTGTTTGCCTTTGAAGGCTGTGAGGATATCCTGTCCGAGATAAAGGTCATCTCGGAACTTGTCGAGATCGGTGAGCACGTTGGAGAACGTGTTCGTTTCATGGCTTATGGAGCCGATTACGACGCGCATACCCTGCACCACTCAGTGAGGAGGCCGATGAAGCTTTTAAGACTTGCTTCGAGCCAGAAGGCGCGCCCTCGAATCCGTGGATGAGGCCTGGGGTCCGGCTCTGCAGCAGGCTTTATTTTATAGGATGCCGCATATCAAGTGAGGACGTATTAAGGGTGGATAGCTGAGGATCAACGATGGTACGGGTCGGCATAATAGCAGATGACTACACGGGTGCGGCGGATACGGGGGTGCAATTTGCGAAGAAGGGGTTGAAGACCGCGATTGTGCGGGATTCGCAGAGGATAGGGGCGGTCGCGGAGCGTGTGGACGTGCTGGTGATTACGACGGAGAGCCGAGCGGACCCCGCGGAGGTGGCCCACGCGAAGGTTGCTTCGGCCGCAGAAGAGTTCAAGAAAGCTGGGGTCGGCCTTCTGTACAAGAAGATCGATTCAACCCTCCGCGGAAACATCGGCGTAGAACTGGACGCCGCCCTCAACGCGCTGAACGTGCCAGCGGTCATCCTCTGCCCAGCCTACCCCAAAACGGGAAGAACCACGGTCGGGGGATGGCACTACGTGAATAACATCCTCATCGAAGACACAGAGATAGCTGCAGACCCCGAATCCCCTGTGAAGGAATCCCACATACCGACCTTGATTCAAAGCCAAAGCAGAAGCCCGGTCACCCTCATAGACGTATCCAAGGTCTCAGAGGGAGTGCAACGAGTGGCAGACGAGGTCGTGACACACCTAAAGCAGGGAAGCCAGATCATCGTGGTCGACGCCCGCTCCCAAGGTGATTTGAAGGTCATCGCCCAAGCCCTCTCTGTCCTCGACCAGCCGTTACTGATCTGTGGCTCAGGTGGGTTAGCGGAAGAGCTACCGGACGCCTTCGGGCTGGGATCAGAGCAGGGCGATCGGGTGGCGGTTATCGCGGGTAGCGTTAGTAAGGTGACGGCCCAGCAGATTCGTTGGGCTGAAACGGCCTTGAACGTCAAAGTGATCCAAATCGATATGCACCGAGTTTTCTTGGGGGAAACGGAACGAAGCCTTGAGGTGACGAGGGGGGTTGAGGAGGTGCGGGACGCCTTCGAGGTGGGGCGAGACGTGGTTGTCCGATTTGCGGAGTCGCAGCGGGCCTTCGAGGCGATCCGGGAGGTAGGGAGACGCATGGGCGTCGCGGACGGCGAGATGCGGAGGCGTATTGGCGATGTTCTTGGAAGAATTGCCCTGGCCATCGTAAAGGACAGGAACCTGTGCGGCCTGGTGCTTACCGGGGGCGAGACGGCCTTCAACGTGTACAAGGCCTTGGACGTCCTCGAAGTAGAGGTTGAAGACGAGATCGTACCGGGAATCCCCACCGCTACCATCGTCGGAGGACCGGCCTCGGGCACCCAGGTCGTCACCAAGGCGGGCGCCTTCGGCGACGAGGACGCCCTCGTCACCGCCATCGAGTACTTGAGGAAGAAACGATGAAGAACCCATTCAAACCCATCATCGGGATAACCATGGGGGATGCGTCAGGCATCGGCCCCGAAATCATTGTCAAGACCCTCTCGTTGAGCGAGACCTACGATATCTGTCGCCCCCTCATCATCGGGGACGCGAAAATCGTCACCAGGTCTACACGATTCGCCGAGACAGCCCTGAAGGTCCACGCGGTCGACCGTGTGGACGACGCCGTTTTCGAGGTGGGCGTCCTCGACGTGTACGACTTGAAGAACCTTGACCCGTCAAAGATCGAGGTGGGAAAGGTCTGTAGCGCCTCGGGAAAGGCGGCAGTGGAGTTCGTGGAAAAAGCCATTGAACTCGCCCTGAACCAAGAGATCCACGCCATCACAACCGCGCCCCTCAACAAGGAAGCCATCAATCGGGCGGGGTACCACTATCAAGGCCACACCGAGATCCTCGCCGACCAGACCCAGACAAAACAATACGCTATGATGCTGGCCGCGGGCTCTTTGAGGGTGATACACGTGACGACCCATGTGGCCCTAAGAGAGGCGTGTGAGGCTATAGACCGAGAGCGGGTGCTGAACACCATCCTTCTGGGCCATGACACATTAACGACCATGGGCGTCCCGAACCCGCGGATCGCCGTGTCCGGCTTAAACCCGCACGCGGGAGAAAGCGGCCTCTTCGGGAGGGAGGAGATCGACCACATCGGGCCAGCTGTCCACGAAGCGGTAGAGCAGGGCTTGAATGTGCAAGGCCCCCTACCCCCCGATACCGTCTTCCTCAGGGCTTGGAAGAAGGAGTTTGATATTGTAGTTGCCATGTACCATGATCAAGGCCATATCCCCTTGAAGCTACTTGGCTTCGAAAAAGGGGTGAACGTCACCCTTGGACTGCCCATTATCCGAACCTCCGTGGACCACGGGACGGCCTTTGACATCGCGGGAAGAGGCATCGCCAACCCCATGAGCATGAGGGAAGCCATCAAGATGGCGGTGGACTTCGCAAGGCACAAGTTTGGAAACAGGTAATTGATGATGGAGTTACAGGGAAGGAGGAGGCCTCGGCGTTGAGGGTGCAAGAGCCTGTGGAAGAAGCCTCGGCCACGGCAATCGTTGGAAGAGCCCTACACCTATACGGCTCCAGCATCACCAGCTTTATCACGCCCTTCATCGCCTCGGGCGCCGTTCACAGCATCCTAGTATGGTTCCTCGACCAATTCGTCCCCTCTTATTTGAGCCCCGTCGACTACATGGACTGGGTGACTGGCAATCTGGTTACCGTCATCGCCATATT
>Ga0209427_10004579_pt1 | contig 15962 bp, 17 predicted proteins | sample DeeMarSWOR136_30_FD_187465 | JGI IMG/M metagenome (GOLD analysis project Ga0209427, IMG submission 187465) | Marine sediment microbial communities from White Oak River estuary, North Carolina - WOR-1-36_30 (SPAdes) (version 2) | ecosystem: Environmental > Aquatic > Marine > Intertidal zone >...
TGTTCAACTTCCACAAATGACCAATTCGACTCTGTATCTTCACGATATGCAACAAGGTATCCGACAGCACCTGTAACGCGAGGAATTGTAACACGGAACCATGCACGGACAGTCCCATCCGGATCAACTTCACTTAAAGCATCAATATCAGTCGCGTCAAATCCGACAGGCGGACCAAGGTCAACATCGTGGATGCTATCAACATCAGGAATTGGAGGTGTTTCGGCCAATCCGGTATACAGGTAAAGTGAACTTACTTCTGCTGCATTCAACGCTCGGTTATAGATTCTTACCTCATCACCTTTTCCATCGTAATATTCTGCTGGTCCGTACCAATCATCACCGAAGATTTCCATTTCACCAGAATGATCGCAATCCAATATGATTGTCTTGTCCTCGCTTGTTTTCAACACACCGTCAATGTAAATCTTCAGCGTACTCGTCGTTGCATCCTTCTTTTTACAAACTCCTACAATATGATGCCATCCAGAACCAGGATCATCAGCAGTAACATAGTCACCACTTCCAGTAGTTGCAACATAGAAGTAAATTGATCCACCACTCGTCCGTCCAAGTAGATATCCTCCTACAGTAGTACCTCCCTTATGTATGAAGAATCCACGAGTACTATCAGGACTTATCCAGGCAGAAAGTGTTAAGTTCTCCTCAATTTGGAGACTCGGATGATTGGGTACTCCAACGTATTGGGATGAACCTGAGTTGAAATCTAGACATTGCCCAAACTTACCTTCAGTCCACGAAGGACTATTCACTAACGTCCCATCATTCAGTAATGGACTTGAATCCTTCGCAACATTACCTGCTCCTTCATCGAAGTGCATAAGTAATACTAGCCCTTCGGAACTGATTACAACCGGAGACATTTGTTCAGACGAAATTGGATAGATTCCTAAATCACCATATTGTCGTGTCTCCATAAAGAGTTTTTCTTCTGTCTCTTCTGGTCTCTCAATCTCAAGATCCACAAATGCAATTTTCTTTGTTGTTTTGTGGATTCGAAAATCTCCGACAAGATTTAGCAACGGTTTATTCAGAGTAATTGTATCACCAGGATAGGCAAGATAACCATTACTGATATCTACGACTACCTTTGCACCTGCATTTTCCTTTTTCCATTCAGTAAGATAGTTCGCAGCAATCTTGTTTAGCGTCACAACATCAGTAGCCTTTTTCTCGGTAAATGTTTTTGTCTTCTTATCGTATGGTTCTGGTGGTGGACCCTCAACAATACTTCCACCCGAAAGATATGCTTCACCTTTAATCAACACCCCATCGTTATCTGTACCACGTACCACTATATGATTACGTTGTTTCGCTCTGTCTATCTTGTTCCTTGAGATACTAACGTATGTAATTGATCCCAACGAGGAACCTCTATCACCGATATTGAATTCGGGATTGGTTCCGGAATAATCTGGCCACCAGTCTTTGCGACAACACTCCGCAACAAACTTTGCTGCTTCGAAACACTCAGTTTCAAAAAACCTTACGCTGATTTGGGTTGTCGGACAACTACCAGTAACAACACCTGCTGCAGTACATATATCAGATAGAATTGTGCTTGCCGCAATTGCATTATAAGACTTCGTGATGGTTTTCTCTTTCATAGTCTCGATACATTCGTTATAGACAAATCCGGTAATGATTCTTTGACTATATTCCGGTGCATACAGTAATCCAATGAAGACGTTCTCGACACCATACGTTATTCGAATCTTCGTATCACTAACACAAATTGTACGATTTGCAGAAGTATTCGGAATCTTCAAAACCGCTTCCATATGGCCATTTAGCTCTTCAGGAATTTTATCTAATCCTACTCCAGTCCATTCAGTATACGCTGCACCAGTCCAGCGTTCAATCAACCACGCCATGATTATAACACCACGTGTTGCGATCCTTTCAGAAACTCCATTTCATAGTAAAAGGCAACATTGCTACGATGTATTCCTTCCTCGGATTCGAACTTACTCATTATCCAATTACCGTCATATCGAGTATCTGGAGCAGCGATAGTCACTTCAGTGTGGAGTTTTGCATCAAGCGGAAGGATATAATTCGTCTCAAGATATGCCTTATCTTGTCCCGAAACCCAAATCCATCCTTCGATAGTAAGCTTTTTTGCTTTCTTTCCAATACTAACAATTAAAGGGAGATCACCAGGTAATGGACCCTCCTCGGTAACAATCGTACCAGCACATCTAGTGGTTATTGGATTCAGCGGTAAATTAATCCCATCTATTGTCCAATCCGACATTATTTTCTCCTCCTCACACCATCTGCAATACTCTTATTAACTTCTTCTTTCATCTTGTCGATATCCACTTGGGCAGCAACAGTTCCAATACTTAGCGGTGCATATACTGTTACATGTTGAGTTCCAGCTCCAGCTCCTCTACCACCTGCAACTCCAACTTCGCCAGTCGGTAATCCACGTAGACCGGAACCTAAACTTCGAACTTCTTTATCTAACCCAACAGTCTTGTCAGTCACATCCGATACTACTTCTCCAAATTTCTTTGCAGTTGGCATCGCATGTCGGAAGCACAGAGACATTAATGCGTTTCCAAGATTGCCAATACCACTAGTAATACCTCCTACTACATTGCTCACGAATCCTCCGACTTCTTCGAAAGCTTTCGCTGCTGCAACAAGTCCCCAGAGTGCTGCTGTCAATCCAATTATTGCCAAGGCTAGTCCACCCATAGCAAAGGCCATAGCACCTATCCCAACTACTGCTGGAAACAAACCAAGTCCCGCTGCAGCGATACCTATCAAAGCAACTGCAACTCCAGCCAGTACAGGTACCAATGGTCCCAAGATACCAAGACTATTCGCCAATTGAATTATTGCATTCACTGCGAGCCATACTCCAGCACCGGCGAGAGCGAATCCTGCCCCAGCCATTAGGACTGCTGCACCCAGTGTGAGTAAAATTGGTATCGCAGGTGTTGCTGCAGCTCCAAATGCTCCAATGGCAGCTCCTGCTCCTGCAAGAACTGGTGACATCGCACCAAGAACCAAGGTCAGTATCTTAAATGCTGCAACTCCAACCAATATACCAGTTACAACCGCAGCAATCAATGCTGGAATAGGTCCAATCCGATCTTTCAGTAGCAAGAAGACTCCAACTGCAGATCCGACGGCAGCAACAAGAGAAATGATAACTGGGAGTAGTGGAATCAATGCAGAAAGTAGTCCTGCAAGTGGACCAACAGAAAACATCGAGATAATTGAACCGAGAAGAGTAAATATTGGTCCAATAGTCCAAAGAACAGTTCCAAGTAGAAAGATTACTGGTATTAGTGGTCCGAAGAGTTTAAGCAGCTGTGCGACGATGGGTATTAAAGGCATCAATGCCATAGCAATATTCAGAATTGCTGGTAAACATTCAATTAAGGCAGGAAGAAATTCACCAACAAACCGTTCCGCTAACTCCGCAATTACCTTCTCATTCTCAGTAATGAATGCGGCGAGTTTATCAAGTCCCTTTAATATTGCCGGGATGATATTCTTTGATATCTTTACCGCTATACCTATCATTGTTGCTTCAAGGCCTGCCCAAAGTGCTTGAAAATCAGGTCCAAGATTAATCAAGTCCTCCATAGTGCTCTCAAGAAAAGTTTGCATATCAGCGGTAAGTAAACCTCGACTCTCCAACATTGCAAGCGCATAGGCAACTTTGGTTAAACTTGTCGGCCAATCAGCTGCTGTTTTTATCATGTTTGTGAAGGTTCTGTATAGTTGAGAAAAGATTCGGAATACTGATCTCGCACTGTATGATACTATCCAACCGAAGAATCCTACTCGCCAACCTGCTTGTTGAAACTTCAATCCTAGATTCTTGATAGATTCTGACATCTGTGCTTGTTTCTTTCTTGCTCTTTCCGTAATATCCTCATATGCCTTATATCCTGGAATATTCTGTCTTGCAATTGTAGTTGCTTCATCCTGATATGATTCGGTTGCAGAAGACAACACATTTACTTCTTGCTGTTTAGTCTTTGCACCTTTCAATGCCAGATTTGTAGCCTGCTGGTTAGCAATAGCAAGTTGGCCAATCTTTTTCCTGACGGCATCATAAGTCTCAGGATGAGCTTCTAGCCATTCAAGCCAAAGCTCAATTCTTCTTTGTGACAATTTTTACACCTATGTATATAATCCGCTCATTCTCCTTCTCTGTTCAATTCTACCGCGTGTAGAGGTTGGTGGGGCTAACTCTGAAAATGCCTTTCGTAGGATTGCAGCATCGAAAAGTAGTCTTTCGAGAGCAGAACCCTCGAGTTCGATCAAATCGCTAGGTCGTAGATGTAGATTTAATGCTAGGTCCGCTACTGTTCTCGCCAGTGGACTTTTCACGAAATTTTTCTCTCATTTTGGCTGCAGCACCAGCAAGACCACTAAAGTCGACTGACTCATTAAAGATTTCGAATAAGTCTCCAGGATCAACTTCACCGATAAATAGCGAATCATCTTCCATTTTGTCTTCAATGATAATCTTTGGCTCTATCACAACTTCAGGAACAACGTACTCTGCTGCTTTAATAGCCTTTTTTGTGTATTCCGGACCTTTGGTTTTCTCAATAATCAATTGCTCTGCTTGCTCAAGTGGCATTCCTCTGGGAACCTCCAAATCCAAGATATTCAGCATTTCCCCCATTACTTCTGCTGACATCTTGCGTATTTTCACAGTGAACCCAGATACACATCGGAATATCTTAATCCTTCCTTTTCGATATTCCTTCGGTTTTGTTGGTTTCAAACTTTCAACCGCCGTTTTTTCCAAACCATTTTCACCTCCGTGAATATTCTTTTTCTCACTTAAGGAGTTTCAATTGTATTTGCGAGTATCACCTTCACAATAGTTACATCTGTTCCAATTGTACCTCGAAATCCTTCGAAACTCACTGATTGCATGATTTTGTCTCTTCGCTCAAAGGGATCGTCGATTGCATTAATTCTGACTGCAGGTAGCTGCCATCTCATTCGATGATTTGCATAATCGCCAGTTCCACCTAACGCTGGACCTGTAAAGTCAATATCAAGTATTGAATATGCAGGTGCTTGTATCGGTGCAGATGTTGCACCCCAGAACTTCTCATATGCGGTCCAGGATTTAAATATCAGATCGAGACTTCCCTCTATCGATGCCTCACCTGGTAAAAATCCCTTCAAGAATGCATCATTCATGGCATAAAAGTCATCTGGAACTGCACGTCGATAGGTCAACGAAACTGAGTCAACATTAGCCTCTTCAGTCGATTGTGTCAAATCCCAGTAAACTTTCCCTTCAATACTGAAGAATTGTTTAATCGTTGGAATTGTTCCCAAAGTCGGCAACGCAACCTTTGCATCTACCTGTCCAAGATGACTGAATGTCATTGATACTGGAGCATTCAATGCCGCTTCGAGTCTACATTCGATTGGAATAACTGATGTATACTGTAAGCAATTTGTCTCGTCTGGAAGTATTTCATCGACTTTGTAGTATGTACCGAACTTGAGTGTATCGCTTGGCAGGTATTCATGTTTCCATCTTGATTCCACCCCATCCTGTGTAGAAGTCGGTGCACCGAAAAGATATTTAAGCATCTTCGCGATGTTCTCTGAAGATGGATTAATCTCGACATCTCCAACTATCTTGTATGAGCCTCCTTCACCCGCAGGACTACCGATTAACGCTGATGATTCAATCTTGACTATTTCGCGTTCTGGGTGCAAAGCGATCGAAAGACAGTCAAGGAATGTAGTTGGTGGTGTTACTGGTGTACCGAATACTGTTTCATCTGCTAAACCTAGATATCTTGCCATTCTTTCACCTCCTTAAGTTAATTTGTTCCCTTTCTCGGGTTTTTCCTTTTTGACTGGCTTTTCTACCAGTTCAAATTGTCCGGTAGCGAGAAACACTTCAGACTCTGCTTTTGTCGTACCAAACTCTTCACCGGGTTTAAATACCCGATTTCTCATCACTCCTATGTATTCGCCTTTATACCGGACTTTCACATTTTTTCTTGGCATTCCACAATCACTCCTAACCATTGGGTTTCGAGTCCACGTGAAAAATCTCGCCAGTTCACGACAATACTTAACACCTCAGTATTATGTACCAATTTCTCACTACCTGTACTGAGATGCCTATCTTCGAGAATTGCAGATGTGACTAGATTGGCGAGATGATAAACATCAAGATAGTTCTGTTTTGGATCGTCTCCTTTCACACCTATACCGATTTCGAATATGAACGTCCAGTGACTCTCTTGCATAGTCTTTGGAGTTGACCTTATTTCTCCGGGACAAATGAATGCACAGGGATACTTGTCTAAAGGGTATTTTTCCCCATAGAATACTTGACCCTTAAACTCTTTTACACCATCATGAATCAAGTCATGTAGTTTCTTCCAGATATCCTCCCAAAGTTTCTCGTTAAACATGTCTTACCATCTCGTCGAGTAACCTATCAATGTACTTTCTCAATCTCTCTGCTGTTCGTCTCGAAAATGGTGTCCTTTTACTTCCAGGATGTTTAACCTTTCTCGCGAAATGATAGCTTCCTTCTTTGTAGAAAGTTAGAGCCTTTTTCGTTCTCGGTACTATTACGTGTGGACTAGTTCTACCTTCACCATCTACATGTACTGCATGTTCAGCGGTTGGGAATATCCTCACAGTCATTCCATTAGGTCTTCTTGATACAGTTGCTTGTACTGAACGTTTTAGTTCACCTGATCCACCTTCAGGAATCTCTTCTGTCATAATGTTCTTTCCTTCCTGCATAGCTCGAGTACCGATATCGTAGAATTGCGAAGTGATTTCTCTCCTCTTGAGACTTAACCACCTAAGCGTCTTACCGACTTTAATTACTACTCGTCCCGGCAACATTCAACCACTCCTTTGCTGATTCGGATAATACCATAATCGGTGATATTGCAACATTACTCGCACCACGTTTCGCATATCCACGAAATCGTTTAGCAATTTCCTTTAACTCTTGCAAGTGTTCAAGCATTGGAACGGGTACTCGTCCAGCTGATCTTTCAAACTCTGTAGCATATGCGAGGTACGATTTAAATCCGGCATCAGCAAGAATCGCAGCGTCGATAACTTCAGGAGTAGCGTCAGCATGTTTCTCCATATCTACTTCGATCTTTGCCATCCGGATATTGAGTTCTATAGTATCGGTATGAACACGATTTTTACCCATCTTGTTTAGATAAGCTCGTACCTCAACTACACTGGTCAAGTCGGTACACCAAACACGATTCCTACGATTTTTTCATCAGTCAGACCAGCTTCAGTAACCGTAAGAGTGTTTTCAGATTTGGTACTTGTAACATCTGAACCATCGGAATATTTGAATAACTGATGTGCGGAGATTGAAATAAAGTCTTGGAATGTAACAGTATCACTTGTCGTCACTTGTGCTTCAAAAACGATGTATCGAATTTGTTTCTGACGAACTACAAGCTCAGTTGTTCTGTCTACCATTGTTATACACCAGTGAATTTGATTATCAATGCAGTTATTACTGTAACTGCAATCGGTAAGATGATATCCTTATATACAGTTACAACGGCAAGCTTTTTTTCCAAATCAGTAAGTTTCTTGACAATTCCGCCTTGAAGATTTTCACCGACTATCGCATTTTTCAATGTTTTGGTGTCATCCTTAACATCCCGTATTTCATCCCTGAACGCTTCCGATTTCACATTACATTCAGCTATAGTAACAAATCCAGGATTGTCTTTCTTCTTCTTGGGCAACTCAATTCACCTAGTTATGTTTCAGAATTGCTGAAACAGAGAATGTAAAGTTCGGGTTGTTTGTTCCACCAATTTCCCACTTGACTCGAATCACATTACCCAACATTTTTCCAGTATCAAGTGCATGTAGGAACTCATTTGCAGGGCTACTTGTAATCTGAGTAAACGTAGCGATTGTATCGTATTCACCGCTAATCGGGTCCTTTGTTTCGATTGTAACATCAAGAGTAGGACTAGTTCCACCTGCCTGATCACAGTTAATTACAAAGATTGGAGTTTTTGCCCATCCAACAGCGAAATCACTGGTATTACCATTGCTGGCTTCATTTCCAGCAGGATGTAGATTTAGGACTTCTCCATTCATCATTTCTCGAACTGTTTTTACCATATTCGGTCAACTCAGTTAGTTCTCCATCAGAAAAAAAAGATGGAGCATTTTTAACGTGCATTCCGTCTCCAGTTTGCACGGTTTGTTTAACGTCCGTCTTCCCAGACCAGGACGGGATGTGAGTATTCCAACCCACTTAAGGTTTGGTCTTGCGAGACCTCTTTGTCTTTCTTCTAGAACGACGTTTGGGTTTCTTCTCTTCAACCTTACCTAGCTGATAGCTCATATTTGCCACTTCTTCCAGTATGGTTGGAAGACGACGACTGCTATCAAGTCCGGCATAGCCATACCGTTTCCAGTTTCTGTTTTATGGAATGATACAACGTCACCTTCAGACAGCAAGTTGTTTGCGACTGTTCCTAGATCCTCATGATCAAACGCAGCAACATCTATTCCATCAGTGTATGCCTTTTCGGCGATTACGTCTGTCCCAGTTCCAGCAGCACCTTTGTTCTTGAATCCCAATGTAAAGTAATTGGTATCTGCACCTGTAATCGCGGCTTTGGGTACAAATCCAACCTCTTTGATCTTTCCGTCACAGGGTGCAACGAATACGGGAACTTCGGTATCCGAACCTAATGCAACAGTGGCTACGCCAACGACTGTCTCAATCATTCCGGCACGTTTAGTTTCCTTCTTGATATCGTCCATTGTTAGTCACCAGTTATGCGTGGGTATTGTTGATCTTCACTATTCTATAATTGTCTGTGTCTGTACTGGATTCTGGCATGATTTTTGTACCGAACCATTTCTTGACGATATACTCATCGCCAACTCCGTGTCTTCGAACTCTCTCTACAAGTGGAACTTTTCCACCTGTGTATACTCCATGTTCTCCAGTATTGCGTCCGGTTGCGACTAGGTACGCAGTATCAGCCAAGTCTGAGTCTCTCGTTTCAAGCATATCTATTCCAAAGGCTGTCTTAAGATAGTTGGCCATTGACTGTTGAACGTTTCCGATCAACTGCAATTTCAGCAATTGGGAACTGACATTGACATTGCAAAGCAAGAATAGTTGCCTCAACTCGGCAGCTGTGATGTTACTGTACGTATTGATTAGTTCCCTTGCAGCGATAATGTCTGCTTCGGGATCTCCGTTTGCTGTATTCCATTCTGCACCTGACGCAACATTTACATAGTACCCTGAACCAGTATGAGCTCCAGCAACTATCGCATCAATTATATTCGCATCTTGTGCTTTAGCAATTGCTTCAGAAACTCGCTTGACTTCAGTTTGGTTTTGGACGTTGTCAAGACCCCGAATAACTGCTTCGTCAGTAATTCGGAATCGATCTATTGCTTTGTCTAGCGAGTAATCGTATTCTGTCCAAACTACTGCTTGTAAGTCTGGTAGTGCACCTTCAGCGATTGGATATACTTTGTTCGGGTCATGCTCACTTGGCCAAGACATCTTGACATCAAGTACACTGAGAGGTTTCACTGGAATTATTTTGGTACCGGTTGCTAGTAGATTGCTAAGTTTGTAGATGACCTCTTTGAGGATTTCCTTTCGTATCGCTATGTCAGAGCTTCCTTCTTGAAGTAAGGTTTCCAATTTCGCTTTTACCATCATAATCACCTTGTTTTGAGATCAACCTCGATTTTGTTGCCTGTCGGATCGGCATCAGCAGCAACTGCTTCAAGTGCAATTCCGACTATGGTCTTTTTGGCTTTCAGCACATTTGCAGCGTTCACTGTTCCGAGTAATGTCGTCACTGCACAATCAGTAACTTCGGCTGCCTCTCCAGCATCGTATACAGCCAAGAGACTTCCGATAACGATTGCGGTTGAGCGATTCGCCTTTGGTGTAATCCGTACTTCGGCTCTTCCTGATTTCTTGATTGCAACTGGTTTGTCTGCTACAGCGGTTCCTGTTACCTTGTTCTTCGTATCGTGAGTTACGACTCCATAGACTTCATAGTATGTTGAGGTCGCTTTCTTGACGTTTCCGTCAGTCGTGGTAAGCCCAGTCTCGATTGAGACGATATACCCTTTGTCGTCTAGAGCTTCTTCACAGATTCTACTTTCACGTTCGTATTCTTCACTCAAACTCATTTCTGTTCACCCGGTTCTAAGAAGCCCTCTCCAGTTAGGAATGCTTTCCAATTCTCTCCAAATGTCTCTTTGTACACTCTTTCCTTGTCTGCCTCAGTCATTTTGACTACTGTCATATCAGTTGATCTGACCGCAGTAGCTGTCGGGATCGTTTGTAGTAGTGTCTCAAGGAAGACTTTCTTTTCACATGGTGATGTTTCTTTCATACTGTCTGGGAATTTCCAGTCCGGAAGTACTTCTTGAACTTTCTGCATCAAAGTCTCCACATTCGCTTGCATCTGTATACCCGTAATGCGCTTCTCGATCTCCTCTTCAATCTTCTTGCTGAAGTCCTCTTCTTTGGGTGGTTCTTTCATCCCAAGGATCAACTCATTGAGTGAGTGTTTAGCCTCTGGATTTTTCGACTTCCACTCAGTAGCGCATTCTTTCATTGATTTTCCTCCTTTCATGCATTTGGACATGAAATCGGAATAACCACTCGCCATCTCAGTCTCTTCGCCTTCTTTTTCATCGCCCTCTTTTGGTGGTGCCTTTTTCGCTGGATAGCCAAAGAGCTTTGCGAGTGCAAAGCACTTATCTAGCTCAACTCCCATAGCTTTGCATTTCTTGATTGGTTCTGGCAGTGTTGGATACTCTTTCAATAGAGCTTCCCAAGAATTGATAGGGTCGGTTGTATTACCATCGTCGTTCTGGTTAGTCTGGTCGTTTTGATTTCCTTCTTTTTCTGGCAATGTAGATCTTTCCTGTGGAGAGTACGCTTTGGCACTCCCCATTCCAGGAGCTTGACAATTCTGACCTGTCAAGTAGGTCTTATCAGTTATACTTACTTTTTTGTCCAAATCTTCGGTAATTATCCAGGGATTACCATCTGGATCGATATATATGCTTGGACTTTGAAGTCTCACATGCTCGGTTTTGACTAACGTACAATCTTTGCAGGCAGCAGTCCAACTCGGACACAACATTACTGCATTTCCGGCGAAACTTCTAGCCTCGAAACATTCCTCTTCAGCATCATAGAATACATTGACTGAAAGTTCAAGTGATAGTCCATCCAACTCACCCGAATCAACACGTCTGATGGTATCCTCATCCCAGATTATGCCTTCGAGATAACCTTCTTCCTTCTTGACTGCTGTTCCACGGATGTATCCTGAAACTGTCGTAAAGTGCTCTTGATGTGAAATCTTCACCGGTCTACCTTTCAATGTTGAAAAGTCACGGGAAATCACCGGTCCCGTATATTTGATTTTCTTTCTATCAAGTCCAATAAATGTCCCAGGACGTAGTGCTTTCCCAACGAATTTTAACCCTTCTTTAACTCTTGACCACTGCAAAGGTACCATATAGGTTTGCATTACCGTTTGAGGAAGTTCTGACTTCAACATATTCCAAATCGGCTCCTTTGAGTTCTCTCTCTTGATAACGTACAATCCTTTAAGTTTCTTTCCATCAAACTTCACCTTAACAAACGTATCAGACCATTCGAAGATTGTACAGTTTCCACCATCAATTTGTTTGATCCAGGCTGGTGTGCTTTTCGTAGGATTACCTGGAGTACCGGGCTCAAGATGCTTTGGACCATCTTTACCTGCATCAAACAATTCATCTTTTGATTCCCTTCTGTATCCGGCAGTACCACCTTCCACAGGATTGTCTGCGAGAACGAAGTATTGGTTCGAACCTTTAAACCGCAAATCCCATTGCTCAACTGATGCACCAACTCTCTTAAGTTTCTGACCTTTCCACCAGTGATACTGGAGTACGAAGGTACTTGTTCTTGCAGTAAGCTTTACCTCACCTTTACCAATTGCCTTAACTAGCGCGTCACGCACTGCCTGCCTTTCAACATTATTTTCCTTTTCCCAGTATTTATATTTTGTGGGAATAATCTTTTTTACCTGTGGAGGTAGGCAAGATACACCTTTGGGAGGTACCCAATTTGTCGCGACAGCACGTTTTGAAATTGCGTATGGAGTTTGGTCTGCCGGTTTCCAAAAATTCCAGATAAACGTTTCTGGAGCAGCTTCTTTAGCTCTCGACAGTTCACGTGCAGAGAGTAACCGAAGTATCCAACGACCAGAGATTTTCTTTCCATCCGTAAAGAAGAACTCATGGAAGTATGGTTTCTGTGCACCGAGATAACATGCATTACCCAAATCAAAGATTGCGAAAACGCCTGGATAGTTTTTCGTTGCTCCAATACTGCCCGGATCAGTAACTCCTTCGACAGTCAACCATTCTACTGGTTCCGGAGCTTTCCAATATGCAAGTAATTTACGTCCATCCATTCCAGGTTGATCGTTGAACTTGTAACCAGTTGGAAATTTACTTATCAGTTTCCGCATTTCGGGTAAAGTTGAAATTCTTTTCTGTCCTGGAGGCAATATCCCTGCAAGTGTGATTCCCTCCAAATATGAAAGCTTTCCGTCTCCCCAAATTCCAATTCGAAGATCACCATGAATACTTGCTGCCTGATGTAGTTGTAAAACCCATGTATGTGCTCGATCATCCATATCCAGTCGGCGAGTCTTGACTTGTTTCTCTTCAGCAGGTGCTCGAACTAGCTTAACTTGCTTAACTGACAATAATCCTGCACGTTCAGCAATCTCGATCGCATCCTGTGCACTATCGGGTTCAGTTTGATTCGGTCGTGTTTCAAAGAATCTTGTTTCATACAGATGAATGTATTGTTGGGTTTCCCCTTTATACCAATTCAGGTCATGAAACTTGACAGTAATAATCTTTCCAATTTTCAGTTCAGGATGTTTCGCTCGTTTCACATTAAAGGTCTTTCCAACATTGAGGTATTTCTTGTTGTTAACCTCAACAATACGTTTTTCGGGAACCTTCCAACCTTTAGGAATACTTACCGCAATGAGTGGATTGACGATTCCAGGACTTCTCGTCTGTTGAAAGTCGTAAACGATTACATGTACTTCGGTTAATTTCTTGTATTTCCACCAACCACTTGTAAATCCAGTCAATAAGAATTTACTTGAAAGTTTCTTCAACATACATCCTTCGGAACCTTTAGCACTCGAACACTTCGTTATGACCTGTTCAAGTTGTTTTTCGTTGGCTATTGTGAAACTTGGTGTTCTGTTTAATACTGATTCAACCTTTGGTTCTGCAAGTACCGATTGTTGGATTGGTAGTCTATCCATTTGTCGGAGTCTTTCCCTGTACTCATGATTATGTATGTCTTCCCCTTCTATCCAAAGTATATCGAAGATATTGAATAGGAAGTCGGTATCTTTGTATTTTTGAGCTTTCTTAACTCTGTGAATAAAACCACTGGTTTCTTCACGATTTATTAGTTTACCCTCACTCCAACCATTTACTTCACAATCCAGTATTGCATTTGGAATTTTCCTGAGTTCTGATACTGCAGTTGGAAAGTAACTTGATATTTCACTGCCATCCTCTGTCCAAATTTCGACTTTGCTATCCTTCTTATGTATGTATACTCGCATTCCATCATATTTGACTTGTCCAGTTAACGGATAATCATCTTCCTTGATTTGTTCACGCGCTTTAAATATACTGAATAGCTCGACTTCCCGTCTTGCTTTTAACGGTGGGAAGAATCTGAATGGAATGATTTTATCCTCATGTTTCGATACCTCTGCTTGTTTTCTTACTTCCGGATCCTTTACTTCCTGCATTTCGTGAATCGAAATATCGGTATGTGGGACACATACAAGCTTGTATAGATGCACATGATTGGTAAATGGACTGCGGTATCTTCCGTACATGAAGCTAAATCTCGGCCAAAATTCTTTTGGAAATTGTCTGAAAATACGAAACTCAACTGGTGAACCGATTTCTGGAATGTCTGACATATTGATAACTACATCAAGATCTCCAGTCGTATGACCGTGATTGCAGATTCCACCGACTAAAGTGACAAAGTCTTCATTGATTACGAACGGTTTGAGAGGTTCACCATTGGGAAAAAGTATCTCGTCGAGTTCAACATCTCTTTCGTTCATGGAGCCTGCAGGAGTAATCGATGCATAATCTTGGAGATACTCAAAGTGACGAATTGCCCATAGTTCATCAAGACCATCATCTATGATTGGATGTGAAACTCCAGAGTTTTGTAGCATTTGGACAATACTCTCATGAGCACGAAGAATCCTAGGAAGCACAATCTGAAGATCCTCAAGCTTAACTGCATTATACCAGGCATGGATCATCGCATGCGTTGATTTATCCCACTCCGCATAACACATCGCTGCGATTTGCTCAGATTTTCGATTTGGATCACGTTCGGTTAATGTCTTGATACAGCTGGCAATGAACTTCTTTTTACTCTCATTCGGTTTAGGTGTTGGTACTGGCAAGATTATTCACCCTTTAGTCCTGTTTGATGGACATAGATTTTGTCTCTGGCTACATATGGACGACTACTGTATGTCCAAGTCCATTCGGCGACATGTATCTTATCCAGCTCCGCATTATTCGGTACGGCCCAATGTGCAACGTAGGTTGAAGCCGTTGGATTTGATACACTTAGAGTATCAATTAATTTGGTCCCAAGGTATACCTTGCAAACTGGATCAGCATCAGGATCAATCTTGTTTCCATCTTCATCTTTGGTTACAATTTTCAGTTTTGGAGTATCTCCTCTTTCCGCATAATACAATTTAGATTACCTCTGATCTGGATTGGCTAGGAAGAATTTGAGTACTCGACTCATCACCTTCAATTGTAGTATCTCCAAACGAGCGTTTGTGAACTACGGTACCAATGATAATATCGATCTCGAAGGTTGTCTCGATATCTGTTGCCTTGAGTAATATGTCAATTTGTCTTTGTAAGATTACACGATTAACCAAAAGTATGTCAATTTGTCTGGATATTACATTGGTCTTTTGGAGTAGAATATCGATCTGTCTTTGCAAGACTTCTGTCTTCAATAAATCAATATCAATTCCGAATTGCTTAATTACCCGTTGTACTAGTAATGTATCGATTTCAAATGAAGCTGTTTGATCTTGCTTACTAAGGAGTATATCGAGCTCGAAAGAGCTAGTTATTCCAAGCTTCTTCAGCAATATATCAATCTGTCTATCAAGAACGTATGTAACCATAGCACCAAGTTTGATGTCAATTTCGAAACTCTTCACAATATCCTTTTTCAGTAAGTCGATATCGATTCCGAAGGACTCAATTAAATTGAGTTTCTTCAACAGTATGTCAATTTGTTTTGAAACCGTAATGTCTGGTTTCTTCAGCAGGCTGTCAATTTCGAAGGTTTCAGTAATACCTAGTTTCTCCAGCAATATATCGATGTCCATAGATTTCGTTATGCCTAGTTTCTTAAGCAATATGTCGACATCAGCAGATTTGACAATATCAGGTTTCTTGAGCAAAATATCAAGTTCTGCAGACTTTATTATATCGGGTTTCTTCAATAGTACATCTATTTCAGCTGATTTCGTAATTCCCAGCTTTGTCAACAGAACATCTGTCTCGAAGGTCTTTGTATACGTCTGTGCACCTCCAGGTTTACAGTACCCAATGAGATAGAAATCAATATTTGTGATTGCAATATAACCTTCAAAGACTTGCCCTGAGTCCATTCCACATAAACCAGCAGCACAACATCCAGCATAAAACAAAAGCATAGGTGGGTCATCGTCTGAGCTTCCATTTTTTCTAACATCACTGCGTCCCTGTGAGGATGAGCTAGTGTTCTTCATAAATATTATAACGCCATCTGCTTCTGCTTC
>Ga0209427_10004580_pt1 | contig 15962 bp, 12 predicted proteins | sample DeeMarSWOR136_30_FD_187465 | JGI IMG/M metagenome (GOLD analysis project Ga0209427, IMG submission 187465) | Marine sediment microbial communities from White Oak River estuary, North Carolina - WOR-1-36_30 (SPAdes) (version 2) | ecosystem: Environmental > Aquatic > Marine > Intertidal zone >...
TTCCCCTTGTGTTTCCTGATGACCCACAAGCAATGGATGACAAGGTAACCCTCCGCCTCCACCGGTCTCCACGCATGACTGCCAGGAGCGTACTCAATCATCCCAATATCGCCGAACTTCTCTGAGCGGAGCACTTTGTATCTTAGGCCTTCCGCATAGCGCTCCTTGAGCCAATTCGTTTTCCGACGAAGCCCCAGGTTGTTGGCGTTTTTGTTGCCACACAAGCTGCAACCGCCGATGTTGTCGGCATTGGTGTCGACAATTTCGTACTCTCTCATCTTGCTGTTGCGGTCGGGTGCCGAACAATTATTATCGCGTTCGAGTCTTTGAGCCTTTGCCATTCTTCCGTCCTTTCTTTTCTTGGCCCGTGTCAATTAGGTATAACCACTGATTATGTGTCTTCAGGACAGCATCGCCAGTCGCGAACCAAAAACTCAACGATGCCCTCCTTTGGTCGCTTCATCGATGAGAAGTCTAAACCGGTCCAGCGGGATTTTCAAGAAGAGAATTCATCTTGCTCTCAGAAACGAGCTATCATCAAGGTTTGGAGGATGCCATCGAGGGCGTCGCCCGCTTCGCCGAGGACATCCTCAACCGGGTGCTTGCTTTCCGGCAGTCCGGCCAGATTTGCTTTGAATATGTCCGTTGCACGAGCCGCACCGCATGACCCTGAACCGTCGTACTCAACGGCCGCCAGCTCCACATCACATACAGGGCATTTCCTCATCTGTATCAGGCATCCAGCAAAAAACTAATCGGGAGAGGCGTCTTTTCTGCGGCTTAGTTCACTGCCGTGTTCGCACCGTTGGTTTTCATCTTGTTTTCGACCAAATCTGAAGAATAATCCGATCAACAGGATAGGGACATTCCAGATGATCATCAGCCGGCGGAAAATACGCCCGGGAACCGAAACATCGCTGGACCAGACCTGACGCCACATCTGACCCCAGAAATTGGCTGCCCATGGAATGTTCACAAACGGGATAAAAGGAGTCAGTTGGCCTGTTGTCTCACCGCAGTTAGGACAATAGTAATTGACTGGATCAACTGGCTGAAAACACCTCGGGCAAACGGGCGTTGCTTCTGCTTCCTCTTTGATGTCTCTTGATTCCACACCTTTTGATTCCATCTCGTTTGCCTGCCGACCATTGCTCAGATGGTTTCCGTATAGCGTCCGCCAGCTCGAACCACAAATCCAAGATGTGCTCCCTTAGTCGCTCGTTAATCAGAAGTTTACATTAGGCCAGCGTGGTCTTCAAGAAGAAAAGCGATTGAGTTTTCGTATTTTTTCTGGAGATGTTTCGGCAGAAGACAGTCGTAAGATCCGCAAGAGCCTCTCCGTTCCCGCCTGCCGCCGCTTCGCTCCGGAATGTATCAATCGCCGAACAGCAAAAAGGCTTTTATATCTAATCGGAAAATGATTACACTGTTGACGGACCTGTTCGAATGTTTGCAGGCAAGAGAGCTACGATTGTGAATGAGATAGTCGATAATACAAATCCGTGCGCTTATTGCGGGGCCGCAGAGAGTGTTCAGCTATATCCGACCTATAGTATTTCCGGCGATAATTTCTATCTAAGCCGCTGCCTTCACTGCCATGCGGTATTCCTGTCTCCCAGACCAAGTCAGCACCAGCTCGAACGCGCGTATGACGATTCCTACTACGGCACCGGCGAGCAGAAATTCACCGGATACATCGAGAAGGTACTCGACCGTTTCCGTTCGGCAAGAGCCCGCAGAGTCCGCAGCTATATCTCGCCACCCGCCAGAATCCTGGACATCGGTTGCGGCAACGGCAAGTTCCTCAGCTACCTGATGCCTCGTGGCTTTGAATGCTACGGTACCGAGCTGCCTGGAAAAGCCGCTGAAAGGGCAGCCAAAATTCCAGGCCTGAATCTTAAAGTCGGCCGCCTGGCAGAAGCCAACTTCAGCGATGATTTCTTCGATTGTATCTGCATGTGGCACGTCTTCGAGCACCTCACGGAGCCCAAACAGGCTCTGCAAATCATCCGGAACATATTAAAACCCGGCGGCTACCTGATGATGTCCCTGCCAAACATTGACAGCCTGCAGAGCAAGATATTCCGCGGCAAGTGGCTCCACCTGGACCCTCCCAAGCATCTGTTCTTTCTTGGCCCGGCCGATCTGAACTCTGCGATGAAAGACCTGGGTTTCAAACTGATCAAACAGAGGCATTTCTCCCTCGAACAAAATCCATTCGGCTTTCAGCAAAGCCTCCTCAATTGCATCCTGCGACGAAGAGAAATCCTCTTCGAGGCTCTCAAAGGAAATACGGCCTATATAGAAGGCACCTCACGGGTGAGCATTGCACTGCAAAAATTGTTTTGTCTGACCACCTTTGGCATATTTGTCCTGGCCGCCGGCCTGGAAGCCGCCCTCAAAAGGGGCGGCACAATGGAGCTTACTTTCAGAATCCAAAAGACGTAATTTTTCTCTCAACTTTTTCGCTCCGGCAGGTTTTTAAGTTATAAAGAACCGCCGGATTGTCCGATACCAGAACTGAATATGTTTATGGATAAAAAGGTCATCGTTATCATGCCCGCGTACAATGCGGCCCAGACACTGCGCCAAACCTATAATGAGGTTATGGCCCAGCAGATAGTCGACCAGGTAATTGTCGTTGATGATGCCAGCCGTGACGAGACCTCCAAAATCGCCAGGACTCTCCCCAATACCATCGTTCAAACGCACCTTCGGAATCTGGGCTATGGCGCAAACCAGAAGACCTGTTACAAGCTCGCGCTGCAGCAAGACGCCGACATCATCATAATGGTGCACCCCGATTATCAATATACCCCCAAGCTAATACCCGCGATGGCCTCTCTGATTGCCAACGACCTCTACCCCTGCGTGCTCGGCTCAAGAATCCTCGGCGGATATGCCCTGAAAGGCGGAATGCCACTCTGGAGATACATCGCAAATCGATTCTTGACCTTCACGGAAAATATCTTAACCGGCGCCAAGCTCTCGGAATACCACACAGGTTACCGGGCATTTTCCCGCCGCCTTCTCGAACAGCTGCCGCTCGAAGCGAACTCCGATGACTTCGTATTCGATAACCAGATGCTGCTGCAAATACTGTGGTTTGGCCACACCATCGCTGAGGTTAGCTGTCCGACCAGCTATTCCGCCGAGGTGTCGTCACTTGGTTTTTGCCGCTGCCTTAAATATGGCTTTGGTTGTCTGTGGGCCGCACTGAGATTCCGCCTGGCCAAAATGAATTGCGCCAAATCCAGACTCTTTCCGAGGTAATGGATAACAACAAACGGACATATTGGACTCTTTGCATCTGCTTGGTTCTGGCGATTAGCACCCTCGCGACCTTCTGGCACGTAAAGAATCTCGATTTCATCGACTTCGACGATGACATCTACGTCACTAAGAACAGCGAAGTCCAAGCCGGCCTGACCCTCCAGGGTGTAAAATGGGCCTTCACCACCAACCAGGCCTGGAACTGGCATCCCTTGACCTGGCTGTCACACATGCTCGATTGCCGGCTTTTTGGCCTGAACCCCGCAGGTCACCACTTCACAAATCTGCTCTTTCACATAGCAAACACCTTGCTCTTGTTTCTTGTGCTCGCACGTATGACCGCTGCCCTCTGGCCCAGCGCCTTCGTTGCAGCCCTCTTCGCCCTGCACCCGCTGCACGTAGAATCCGTCGCCTGGGTCTCAGAACGCAAGGATGTTCTTAGCACCTTCTTCTGGCTGCTCACCATGTGGTTCTATGTCCGCTATACGGAGCGTCCACGATTCGCCGCTTATCTGCCGGTCATGCTTGCTCTCGCGCTCGGGCTGATGGCCAAGCAGATGTTAGTGACACTGCCGTTTGTACTGCTTCTACTGGACTATTGGCCCCTCGGACGCTTCCCACAAGTCCCGCGCAAGTCGCGCCGTCGCAAAGGCGCCTCGCCGGCAACCTCTTTCTCCCACTGCTTCGTGGAAAAAATACCTCTGTTGATCTTGTCTGCCGTTGCGAGCCTAATTGTCCTCCTTGTCCAGTCCAGAGTGGCCCTCGTAAAGAGCGCATCCCTCATACCCATAAGGTACCGTCTTGCAAATGCACTCGTCACCTATGCAAAGTACATGAGCAAAATGTTCTGGCCCGCCAGGTTGGGCATTCTCTATCCGCACCCCGGTGCCAACCTTCCACTGTGGCAGATATTACTGGCCGCTTGCGTGCTGCTATGCCTCTCCGTTGCAGCAGTCAAAGCGCGTCGCAGCCACCGCTGGCTCATAGTAGGATGGCTCTGGTATCTCGGAACCCTTGTCCCTGTGATCGGCTTGGTGCAGGTCGGACATCAGGCAATGGCCGACCGATATACGTATGTCCCCCTCATAGGGCTTTTTGTCATAACCGCCTGGACCGCTGCCGAGCTCCTTGCCAAACAAAAATATCGCAGTGTTATCCTCGCGGCAGGTGCCGCAACGACACTTTCGGCACTTGCAGTCCTCACCGGCCTGCAACTGCGGCACTGGCAAAACAGTGTCACCCTATTCAAACACACCGTTGCCGTCACTGCCAACAATGATATCTTGCACTACAATCTGGGAGCACTGTTCGCGCAGGCCGGCAACATCGATGAGGCCATCAAACACTGGACTGAGGCCCTGAGGATTGAGCCCGCTCAACCCACAATACACAAGAACCTGGCAATCTTGCTGACCCAGCAGGGCAAAACCGATCTCGCAATCGAACATTACCGTCTGGCCCTAAAGTACAAGCCGAATGACCCAGCCGCCCAGCAGGGCCTAAGAATGCTCTTGGCAGAACGCGGCCTAACTGATCCGGCCGAGGTGCTCTACAACCGCGCAAATGTCTTCGCTCAGCAGCGCAGGTTCGATGAGGCGATCACCTGCTACATCGAGGCGATAAAGCTTAAGCCCGACTACGCCGCCGCTCACAATAACCTTGGAAATGCCCTATTCCTGCAAGGCAAACACGAGCGGGCCCTGTCCCATTACTCTCAGGCTATTCAGATCGACCCAAATTCCGTTGATGCCCATTACAACATGGCCGTCCTCCTCGCCCAGCAGGGCAAAACAGACCAGGCAATAGAAAAGTATCGTAAAGCACTTCAGCTTAACCCAAATCATGCCGCAGCCCGCGCTGCCCTCCAGGCCCTGCTCAAAAACGAAGAGTAAAACCGGCGAGATACGAGATACGAACGACGAGCGAGGTATTGTGCACTCGCCCCAGCTATACGTGGCTGTCCCTAACATTTAGTGGCAAATGTTCATTGAATTATCAGGACTGATTTGGTACTATATTAGAAAAGAAGCTGGGCGCTGAAGCTGAGCAAGGATATACATGGTCATGCCGGAAATAGCGGCATAAACAATTTGCAGGAAGTGGACTGCCATGCGAATTACGAAAGCCTTTACACTCATCGAGCTTCTCGTTGTCATCTCCGTAATCGCGCTACTGCTTGCAATCCTGATGCCCGCCCTGATGAAAGCAAAGGAGCACGCCAAGCGGATGGTTTGCTGCAACAACGTCAGGATACTGGGGATGGCCAATACCCTCTATGCCGATGAAGAAGACGGCTGGTACGTTCCAATCATGGACAGAACACAGGGCGCCAATCGTTATTGGCCCGCCAACCAGCTCTTCAGAAAGCTCGTGGGTTATAAGAGCAAACAGGGTGATTCGGACGCCTATTGGCACGCACCCAAGCAGTTTCAGTGCCCAAGCGACGTTATTTCGAACAAGCAGAGACGCGACACCCTGTGGGACTCCTGGATCAGTTACGGCTACAACCTGACCGACTGGTACTTTGCAGACTGGTTTGGCATCAACTATGCCGGCCATAGGAATACTTCTGTCCCCACTCCTGCCGGAGAGCTCATATTCACCGAGAGCAATGACTGGTGGCTATGGTGGTGGGGGGCCAATTACGAAGATGGATGGGACGTTCTTGGCCAGGATACTATAACACCTTATAAAGATGTCGGCTGTGACGGCCCAACACTCTATCGGCACAGCGAGGGCGTCAACATTGCCTTTTACGATGGGCACGTTCAGCACATCAAGAAACAAAAGGTCTTTATTAGAGATGCGTGGGATGCCGGCACGCCCGGCATGTGGTCGACCTTCAAGAGTTACCCCCCAACACCGACCGAGCAGAGCCGCCTGCCAACACCTTAACACCGCTTCTGCCGAGAGATTTCTGCTCGATCCCCCAGCCCTTTGCCTGACCCCGCAGCCCTCTGTCATGTCGAGCGCAGCCGAGACATCTGCTTAGAAACCTCGCTCGTTCCATATTCGCAGCTATGTAGGACCGCCTTCAGCCCACCGAACAAAGCTGCACACCCTACCTGCCAAATGGGCTGCTCTCCCGGTAGCAGCGAGAAGCCACGCTGCAGACTTCACACTGAGCCAGCCGTCGACATAACGGACAGATGCCACTCGCCTCCGGTGTCTGCGACCTCGAAGTCAATGATCATTCGCCTGTGCTGAGAGAAGAACGTTTCCTTCCTCACCATTAGCTCTTCTATGATCTCTCTGCCGTCCTTTCTCACACGCTCAGGTAATGTGACAAGAAGTTCATCAAGTGTGGATGGCCGGTCTTTCTCAGCAAACAAGGTGACATTCCAGGCAACGATTGCCACAGTCAACAATTTCCGGTACGCCTGTTTAGTCTCCGCGAACTGGCGGTATGGCTCTACGAACTCCTCCAGGACGTCGGACATCTTTATACCATCGCTTGTCGGACCGACGATCACCTTTTGGTGAGGAAAGTTCTCCTTAACTCTCTGCCTGAGGGACTTCTGAAGACCCCGCTGTCGATCGCACCGTCTCTTTTGCCGTCTCTTTGATTTGCCTCGTGACACGCGTTCCCCACTCAGTTAGAAGTTTCTTCCGCACCTAACTACTGATTATACGGTTTCCGTATAAGAACCGAGTATACTTGTTTATTAAGAACAGTGACCGTTTTCTGTCGATTAGCCCGATTCATTTGTCTCATCCCGCGATATACGAGATACGAACGACGACGGACTAAATATTATCACAAAGTTCCTTCCCATCAAAGAAGAAACGCGTGCAGCCTTCGGCGAGCTCCTCGCTACGCCAAAGGCCTGCGCCGACACAAGCAGCCGAGCCGTCCACAGGCTTCCTGCTGTGCCTATGACCGCGCAAGATACTTCACACGATGGCGAACTGTAGAGTCTAAGGTACTAGCCCGACCTCTCGCAACTCTTTTCGAATTGCCAAGCTTTGCTCGGTGATATTCTCGCCAAATTCAATGGTTGAAATACCTGCAAGGTCAGAGGGGATTTCAGTGCCTACTTTCTTCAGAATGCAGACGTGTGCGGGGCCAAACCGTCCGTAAAACCAACCGATTTCGAATAACACGTTTGGACGCGCTTGCAAGTACTGGGCTTCTTCCTTGTCGACAAAATCATCCGGAGTTAAGATCGCAAACGCTAGACAACTATCCATCGCGTAGTGCTCAAATTTTTCTATGATCGTTCGAGTAGTACCTGCCTCTTCCTTAAGCACAACTACAGACAGATTGAACTCATCCTCCAGCAAGTCGCGCAGCTCTCGCCACCTGGCCTCATCGTGTCCGTGAACGATAAAGACCTTTTGACCTGTAGTCTCGACGTACTGTTTGGTTACCACAAGCTTTTCAAACGCTTCCGCGCGTGCTTCCAGCTGATCGGCATTATTACTGCACAGATAGCTTAATTGTACTAGATCAGGAGGACTCCCACCAGGCACCATGGCAGCAGCTTCCCGTAATACCTTAACCGTTTCTTTGAGCTTGCCAACGTACTCCCGCGTTCGCCCCTGGTAACCTACTATTTCGGCTGAGCATTGGCTTTCATAGCCAGCCATCCAGCCTCCGAATAGCCGCAAATACAGGGTTATATACTGTAGAATATCTTTTTTCTCTTGGTCCGCTGAATCATATATAGCATTCAGCTTCTCAACCTGCGAGTAGCAGGATTCCTTGAGTTTCTTAAGCTCATCGGCCGCAGTCTCGAATCGCCCTTGGTTCAAGAACCGCATGCTGCGCAGCAGGGGCTCAAAAAATGCAATTGTATTGGTCATGAACTGCATCGCAAGTATCTCGATCTCCTCCTCTGTCGTCTCTTTGGCTTCCACAAATAAGGATTGCACTTGATTTATCGTTAGCCGAAGGTTCTGAGAGTCTTGCTGCAACATTAACATAATAGCCTGTCCGATCAGTGATGGGTAATCTTCCAGAAACTGGTCGAAGGAAGCTCCCTCTTTAAGTCCAGACTCGTACGGAACTATAGTTGGCTCAATGGGTTCTGATTCTTCGGAGGAATGTTGGTTGTGTTCCTGCCCATCGTCTTTCTTAGTATTCATGGTTTTTCTCCACTTTCTCAATCATACTAAAAATTATTGTTCGTACGCACACACGGTCCACAATATCGTCTATTAGCCGTAGCTACCTGAACCAAGCTATTTCCTGTTGCCTGAGTCTTGCCGAGCCATAAACACCTTCTCCACTTTGTTGCCAGCGGACTACTGACTATATGCTTTCTGCATAAGAATCTCCAGCCGTTTCACTGTCCGCATAACACGCGTCTTCCCTCAATACCTAAGCGCGTCTACAATACACACCCACCAATCCTGACCCGCACAAATCAAAGATGTGCTCCCTTAGTCGCTCTTTAACGAGAAACTTACATCAGTCCAGCGGGATTTTCAAGAAAGAAAACCAGCTGGCTCTCAGAAACGAGCTACTATCAGACTCCGCAGAACGCCATCGAGCGCCTCGACGGCTTCGCCGAGGACCTCCTCAACCGGGTGCTTGGTTTCCGGCAGTTTCGCCAGATTCGCTTTGAATATGGCCTTGCGCTCCGGCGAGGCCTCAAGCTCCTGCATCCGACGTTTCAGCTCTTGCGCGTTCAGAAATCCGCTGCCGGCCTGGTATGCGAGCTGCACGAGCCCCAGCTCTCCTCCATCCAGCCATACCAAGGAGCAGCCCGTGCAGATGTCGTACTGCAAATCGAGCACCGGCAAATCAATAGCCTCCTTGTGCATCGGCGCATGGCAACGCGGACACCTGAGCCGTTGGGTGGAACTGCCGGAGAACTCGGCTGACGCCTCAGACTTCAATTGCTCCTGTGTCTTGTGGTTTACCCGCTCGATAAACTTCATTTTGTTCAGCCGCATGAGATGTCCGTTGCACGAGCCGCACCGCCTGACAATGTACCCCTCGTACTCAACAGACGACAGCTCCAGATCACATACAGGGCATTTCCTCATCTGTATCAAGCATCCAACAAAAAACTAATCGGGCGCGGAGCCTTCTCTGCGGTCCGGTTCAGTGCCGTCTTCGCAGTGTTGGTTTTCATCTTGTTTTCGACCAAATCTGAAGAATAATCCGATCAACAGGATAGGGACATTTTAGATGATCATCAGCAGGCGGAAAATACGCCCAGGAACCGAAACATCGCTGGACCAGACCTGACGCCACATCCGACCCCAGAAATTGGCTGCCCATGGAATGTTCACAAACGGGATAAAAGGAGTCAGTTGGCCTGTTGTCTCAGCGCAATTAGGACAATAGTAATTGACTGGATCAACTGGCTGAAAACACCTCGGGCAAACGGGCATCCCTTCCCCTCCTCCTTTGATCTCTCTTGATTCCACACTTTCTGGTTCCATCGTGTTTACCTGCCGACTATTGCTCGGATGGTTTCCGTATCGCGTCCACCAGCTCGAACCACAAATCCCAGATGTGCTCCCTTAGTCGCTTCGTTAATGGCAAATTTACATTACCCCAGCGGGATTTTCAACCGTAAATTCTGCAAAAGCAGAATTTCGTCGCTCGTCGCTCGGGGCACGGGTCACGAATCACGAGTCACGAATTGAGAATCGAGCATCGAGATACGCTTCACGCTTCACGAGATACGAATAGGCATCGACTGCATTTCAATCAAAAACGCAGATACCTGCGCACAAAAACCAAAAATTTTTAGATTTTTTTTACTGCCTTTGCAGTAGCGACTTACGAGAATCCGCAGTCGACAATCGACGACTTTTTTCGCATCAATCGCGCAGGTTGCTCCAATTATGGAGGACCGCTTTTTCGGCCTCCGGCCGAAAGATGGCCAACCGAATGACCAATTAACCAGTTAACCATTCACCTCGGAGGCTGGATAATCCGCGTTACTTTCGAAATACCAACCTGGCTTCTGGCACCTTTCATTTGGCTGGTGCTTGCCTATCGGCGGATTCGGTACGGCTATGCCTTTCGCCGGATACCACTGAGTCAGGGCAAGTACGCCATCGTCGACCCCGACGATTACTCCGACCTGGTCAAACACAAATGGCACGTCGCAAAAATGGGCCGCACTTTTTACGCCGCCCGGACTGTCACGGCCGAGGACGGAAAACAGCGCCAACTTGCCATGCACCGCCAGATACTCAAAGTCCCTGACGATATGGTCGTGGACCATACCAATCGCAACGGCCTGGACAACCGAAAGCATAATCTCCGCCAGGCCAGCCGCGCCCAAAATGGACAAAATCGAGCAAAATACGGCAACCGAAAATACGCTTCAAAATACAAGGGCGTCACCTGGCACCGCGAACGTAAGCTCTGGCAGGTAGAAATCAAAGTCAACCGTAGGCGCATATTCCTTGGCTCGTTCCATGATGAGGTACAGGCTGCCAGGGCCTACGACCGCGCCGCCAAAAAATACCACCGCGATTTCGCTTCCCTGAACTTCCCGAAGCAACGCCCTGGTTTTTCACGATCCTTGTTCACTGCTCAGGCAAGTGCCTGCTCTTCAGGTAGCGCAACTCCGGATTGCGACAAGCCCCGGCAAAAACTAACGACTAAATACCAACGACTAACGACTAACCTGGCCTTGACAGACCACCACGCAACTCATAAAGTGGCTCCGATGGCAAAAACCCTCTACATAATTGACGGCCACGCGCACATTTACGCCGCCTACTTTGCCCCGATGCGTTCCGGCGGTGCCGGGCTAACCAGCCCGGCCGGAGAGCCGACAAAAGCGACGTACATCTTCACAATGGCAATTCTCGGCCTCATCCAGCGCAAACGGCCGGACATGCTCGTCGTGGCATTGGATAGCAAAGCTCCGACCTTTAGAAGCGAAATCTACCCGCAGTACAAAGCCAATCGCCCACCGATACCGGACGATATGCCCGCGCAAATTGACCGAATCGAGCAGATTCTCGATGCGATGCGCATCCCCATATTGCGTCTTGCCGGCTTCGAGGCCGACGACATAATCGGCACCCTCGCCAAAAAGGCCGGCGCCGACGGCCATGAAGTCTTCATCTGCTCCAACGACAAGGATGTCCTTCAGCTACTCGACGACCGCATCAGTGCCCTAAACATGAAGACCGATAGCCGCACCGATGTCGCCGCAATGGTCGAACGCCTCGGCGTTACCCCTGCCCAGTTCATCGACTGTCTCGCCCTCCAGGGTGACACCTCCGACAATGTCCCCGGCATACCCGACGTGGGCCCAAAAACCGCTCTGGACTGGATCCGCAAGTATGGCTCTATCGAAAACCTGCTCGAACACGCCGACGAAATCAAAGGAAAACGAGGCGATAGCCTCCGAAAGTTCAAAGACAGGCTCACTTTGGGCAAGGAGCTGGTGACCATTGATTGCAATGTCCCTGTTCAAATCGACTATAGCGATCTGACCTTGGAACAATTCGACAAGGACAAGCTTGCCGGAATCTTTACCGAGCTTGGCTTCAGCCGCCTGCTCACGCAGCTCGGCCTGACAGCCGATTCGTCGGCCGCACCGCGTGATGCTTATCGTGTAGAAGCAAAACGCAATACCAAATACGGTATACGCAGTACGGAAGATTATCACCTGGTCGATACGCCGGAAAAATTCGACCGATTCTTAGCTGACCTAAAGAAGCAGAAAATATTCGCCCTCGACACCGAAACCACTTCCATATTCGCCATGCGAGCTGACCTTGTCGGCATCAGTTTCTGCTGGCCCACCCCGGATGGACAAAAGGCCTTCTACCTTCCCCTAAAGGCGCCAATGGGCGCAAAGCATCTCCATCTTACAGGCGTCCGTCGCGAACTGGCGCCAATATTGGCCGACCCGCAAGCCAAAAAGATCGGCCAGAACATAAAATATGACATGCTTGTGCTGCAAAATGCAGGCATGCCACTAAAAGGCATCCACTTTGACACCATGGTTGCCTCCTATTGTCTCGACCCCGGCCGCACCAGCCATTCATTGCAGCAGATGGCGCTCGATTTTCTCAACTACGAGTGTATTCCAATCTCAGCCCTGATTGGCAAGGGCAAAAACCAGCTCACATTTGACATGGTCGACACTGCCGCCGCCTGTGAGTATGCCGCCGAAGACGCCGACATCACTTTTCAGCTGTATCTCCATCTGAAAGAGCGACTCGAAAAGGAGCCTCTCCTTAAGAGATTATTTGAAGAAGTCGAAATGCCTCTTGTCTCCGTCCTGGCAGCGATGGAATATAATGGCGTCTCCCTCGATGCCAAATTGCTCAGAAATATGTCTAACCAGCTCACTGATGCCCTCAACGAACTCACCGATCAAATTTACCTGCATGCCGGCGAGACCTTCAACATCGACTCCCCGAAACAGCTCGCTGTAATCCTCTTTGACAAGCTCAGCCTTGAATCTCTTCGCGTCGGCAAGGCCGGCAGAAGCACGGAAGCCGCTGTACTCGAACAGCTCGCCGACCAGCATCCCATTATTGAGCTCATCCTCCAGTACCGCACCTTGAGCAAATTGAAAAACACCTACGCCGACAAGCTCGGCTCGCTGATAAATCCACGCACCAACCGCGTCCACGCCTCCTTCAACCAAACTGTCACCGCCACAGGCCGGCTGAGCTCCAGCGACCCTAATCTGCAGAATATCCCCATACGCACCGAGCTCGGCCGCAAAATCCGCTCCGCCTTCATCCCGGAAAGCCAAACCGGCTGCATCCTCAGTGCGGACTATTCCCAAGTCGAGCTTCGCTTATTAGCGCACTTCTCAAAAGACCGCGCCCTCACCGCCGCTTTCGCTGCCGACCAGGACATTCACAGCTTCGTTGCTTCGCAGATATTCGACGTGCCGATTGACGATGTGACAAGCGATATGCGTTCACGCTGCAAAGCGGTCAATTTCGGCATCATCTATGGCCAGGGCCCGTTCGGCCTGTCCCGCTCAATAGGAATAAGCCAAACCGAGGCCAGAAAGTTCATCGACGACTATTTCGCTCGCTACAGTTCAATCCGCCAGTTCATGGACGATTGCATCGACAGGGCCAAGCGTACCGGCTACGCCGAAACCATCCTCCATCGCCGCAGAATAATCAAAAATCTGAATAGCAAAAACAATAACAAACGCGCTCAGGCTGAACGCCTCGCCGTCAACACCGTTATTCAAGGCTCAGCGGCAGACCTAATAAAGCTCGCCATGATAAACATCCAGCAAGAAATCGAAGCAGCGCGATTGCCCATAAAGATGCTTCTTCAAGTCCACGATGAGCTGGTTTTTGAACTGCCTGCCGCCGAGGCGGAGAGGCATGCCCGATGGATAGAGAAGGAAATGGCCGGCGCCATAAAGCTCGATGTCCCATTGAAAGTCGACATGACCTCCGGCCCAACCTGGCTGACCTATAAATAGCGTTTGATACCAATTGCACTTAATGAAGGCGCTTTTGATGGATTATGCGATATAGTAAGTAGGGCTCCTTAACCAACAACTACTGAATCCACCCGGTATTTCAAATATGTGAGGCGCAGCTATTAATGTCCCCTTTGGGCAATGGGAGAAAATCCCTCGCCTTTAGGCGAAGACGTTAGTCTTCCGCCGCAATCCTACGGGTGCAAACCCGTAGATGGAGTTAGCTGCCAAAGGCGGGCGGGCAAAGCCCGAACCGGCTATGCCACGGGTTTCAACCCGTGGTTGTTGACTATGTTTCCGGCATGGACAGACCCGTAAGCTGTTTAGCGATTTGCAACAACAATACAAGCGCCATAGGCAGCCCAAGAGAGATGAACTGGCAAGTTTGCATAAGTATATTGAGGATAACGAACAGCAGATGCGTTATGACGTCTTTCGATCTAACGGCTACGATATAGGTTCTGGTGTGGCAGAAGGCGCGTGCAAGCATGTGATTGGCAAACGACTTAGACAATCTGGAATGATATGGAAGCGGAGCGGTTCGTCGGCGATATTGGCTTTGCGAATAGTCTGGCTGAACAACCGATGGCAGCAGTTCTGGGAAAAGAAGCCCCTTACAGCCTGAAAAATGTACCTACAAACATGACATGCACCCTCTTGCTAATCTCTTTCACTTTTTTCTTGACAGGGGTGGTCAGAACGGGTAAGATAGAAATAGGCAAGTGGGAGCTTCAATAGATCGTCAACAGGCCACAAGGCACGGCTGTTTTGTGCGTGCATATAATGGCAAGATTGGGAGAGAAGGTAGGCGGGAAAGATGAGCGGAAAGACAAATCTGACAAGATGGCTGATAACGTTAGGGATTAGTCTGGGGATGGGCTGCAGTGCCTTTGCAGGGCAAGTTATCTACGTTGACGCTGATGCGGCAGGGGCAAATGATGGCACGTCCTGGGAGAATGCCTACAACTACCTTCAGGATGCTCTGGCTGATGCTAGTAGTGCAGAAAAGCCGGTAGAGATTCGGGTTGCGCAAGGCGTATATCGGCCTGACAGGACTTCGGCTGAGCCAAATGGGACGGGGGATCGGGGTGCGAGGTTCCGACTTATTAACGGCGTGATGATTAAGGGTGGCTATGCCGGCTTGGGTATGCCTGATCCCAATACTCGCGATATTGCGCTGTATGAGACGATTCTCAGTGGGGATTTAGCGGGCAATGACGTGGACGTGAATGATCCCTGTGATCTGGAGGACGAACCCACACGAACGGACAACGCTGGCATATTTAACATCTATCAAGCAGACAGCTCGGCCGTGCTTGATGGCGTGACTATTACAGGTGGCCGTCAGCAAAACCCCGCTGATGGTAGGCTAGGAGGCGGTGGCTTGGCAATCGGCGAAAGCAGCGCGACAATCATGAACTGTACCTTCAGAGGTAATTGGGCTGAATCAATCGGTGGGGCAGTGTTTATCAGAAGCGGCCATCCTACTCTTAGCAACTGCACATTTACGAAGAATTATGCAGGAAGTGGTGGCGCGATAGCAGGAGGAGGACGTAGTACCATAATAACCAATTGCACGTTTATCGGTAATGCAGCACGTGCAGGTGGTGCATTGGCCGAGTGTCATGGGATTATTTCCGACTGCGTATTTCGTGGAAATTCAGCAGATAGAGGCGGCGGTGCATGGACTGGATGCAATGGTCTGATTACGAAGTGTCTTTTTTCCTGTAACTCAGCTAGTGAACACGGTGGGGCCGTAAGTGCTGGCTACTGCGACAGTCCCACACTTGCAAACTGTGTATTCGCCAATAACGTGGCGGCCGGACTAGGCGGTGGGCTTTTTATTTGCTACGACACCAATGCCACCTTGATCAATTGTAGCTTCTCAGCGAATTCCGCCACAAATGGCAATGCACTAGCTAGTTATTCCTGGCGTCCGGAACATCCTCCGAACAACCTTCAAATGACCAACTGTATCCTCTGGGATGGCGGGAACGAAATATGGAGCAATGGCCGTTCAACGATAAAGATCAGCTACAGCAATTTGCGAGGTGGTCGGGCGGGAGTTCACGACCCATGTGATGGCTTGATTTGGGGGGAGGGGAATATCGATGCTGAGCCACTGTTTGCTCATCCGAACAACGATGATTATCATTTGAAGTCGCAGGCGGGCAGGTGGACTTCGGCGAGCTCAGTCGAGCCGGAGGCGAAGGAGGGACGATGGACGAAAGACGATGTGACGAGCCCATGTATCGATGCAGGCAATATGAGCAGTCCCATCGGTAATGAGCCATTTCC
>Ga0209427_10004583_pt1 | contig 15958 bp, 17 predicted proteins | sample DeeMarSWOR136_30_FD_187465 | JGI IMG/M metagenome (GOLD analysis project Ga0209427, IMG submission 187465) | Marine sediment microbial communities from White Oak River estuary, North Carolina - WOR-1-36_30 (SPAdes) (version 2) | ecosystem: Environmental > Aquatic > Marine > Intertidal zone >...
AATCTGGCCAAGGCCAGATTTACAATAATTGTACCGACACCATTACCAACACCGGCACCTACACCTACGCCCACCCCCACCCCCGCTCCGGCACCCCCGCCGGCGATAAGCACGAGTGCGGCCAGCGGCTATGTTGGCCAGGGTGTCTCTGTCAGTGGTACCGGGTTCAGAGCCGGTGGCATGATAGCCATCAAGTATGACGACAAACTAGTAGCCGCCACCACGGCTGATAGCAACGGACTATTCGCCGCCAGTTTCACGGTGCCGGGTAGCAAATACGGAATACATACCATAACAGCCAGCGATGGTACCAATACTTCGAAACTCAACTTCGATATAGAGTCAGTACCACCGCAGGCACCGGCATTGCTGCTGCCGGGGACGGAGGCTGAAGTAATGACGCCGATACGTTTTTACTGGCAGGATGTTACCGATGACAGTCTACCCGTAACCTATACTATCCAGATTGCTACCAGCCCTGACTTCACAACTGCTTCCACGGTACTTGAGAAGAAGGGACTGACCAGAACAGAGTACCTGGTGACTGAGCAGGAAAGTCTGAAGCTGAGTGTTCGCGAAAAACCCTACTATTGGAGAGTAAGGGCTATAGATGGTGCCTTAAATGAGGGAAACTGGACAAATACCGGGATATTCTATGTCACCAACGGCGGTATGCCGACCTGGGCAATAATTGTCATAGCTCTTCTTGGTGCTCTCTTTCTCTTCGGACTTGGCTACCTGATTAGCATGAAATCCAGGTCCTCAGGGTGAGAGTGATACTCAGGGAGGTGAATATGGAGCAATCAAAGATGATGTATTAATGGAGCAACTAATTAATAATTACTGAGGGGGTACATGTGGATGGTTACCAAACAGCGCCAAGTTTCGGAGGAGGTAAAAAGACCTCTTGAAATACCCGAAATAATGACCAAACCGCTTCCTGCAATCCTTGACGAGATGGAAGCCAACATCAGAGCCGCTGCTGAAGCTGCCAAGAGGGCGGAAGAAGCAGCCAAGGCAGCCAGAGGGGCTGCCGGAGCAGCCACCACAGCATCGACAGAAGCTGCCAAGAGAGCCGAGGAAGCTCGCCAGGCGGGAGAAACTGCCGCTCAGACCGCGACCAAGGCGGCTGGTGAAGCGGCAGCAAAAGCGGAGGATACAGCGAGGGCAGCAACGAAAGCTGCTGAGGAAGCAGCCAGAAAAGCTGAGGAGGCAGATAGGGGCGCCAGGGAGACGGCTGAAGCGTTCCAGAAGGCTGCTGAAGCGGCAACAAAGGTATCTCAGGCGGCAGCTGCGGAGGCAGCCAGGGAAGGTGAAGAGGCCATCAAGGCAGCTAGAGACGCAGCCGAGGCGGCAAGACGTGTATCTGAAGAAGCCGCCGAACGTGCTGAGAAAGCAAGCGCCTTAGCTAGAGAAGCCGCCGCCGCTACAGCTAAGGCAGCTGAAGAAGCGGCTAGAAGAGCCGAAGAAGCCGCCTCAAGAGCCGAAGAAATCGCCAAAGGGGCTAAATACGCTGCCGAAGAAGCCAACCAAAAAGCCGAGGAGGTAAGCCTGGCAGCAAAAGAAGCCGCAGCTCTTGCTACTCAATCGGCTGAGGAAACAGCCGCTAGAGCCGAGTATTTAGCTTTATCAGCCAAGCAAGCGGTTGAAGAAGCCATAGAAAAAGCTAATACTGCTGGCAAGCAGGCCGACGAAAGTGCCCATGCCGCAAATGCCGCTCGAGCGGAACTGGCCAAAGAATTGACACCTGAAACAGCCATAAAAACTGATGAAGCGGGTAGAAAAGCCAAGAGAGCCGCGGCATCTGCCTTCCAGGCGTCTGAAGAGGTTGACAGGAAAGCTGAGGCAGCTGCCATGGCCGGAGATGATGCTATAGGTGCAGCTACCAAAGTGTCGGGAATGCTGGCTGGAAGAGTTGATGAGGCGGGTAGAGAAGCTAAAAAAGCGGCAGTTGCTGGTTTTTTGACTTCTGACAGGACTCGCAAGAAAGCTGAGAAAGTTGACGTCGCCGGTGATGAAGCCATTGAGGACGCGGCCAAAGCCTTGCATCAACTGGTAAGCCGGGCAGAAGAACTGGGACTCAAGGCAGAGCAAGCAGCAGTGCAGGCCAGAGAAGCGGCTGAAGCAGCCATGAGAGCTGCCGGTGAAGAAGCTGCTGCTAAGGCTGAGGAGGCCAAGAAAGCGGCCGAAGAAGCCGGTATTAAGGCAGAGCAAGCGGCAATGCAGGCTAGAGAAGCGGCTGAGGCGGCTATGAGAGCTGCCGGTGAAGAGGCTGCTGCCAAAGCTGAGGAAGCTAAGAAAGCTTCCGAAGAAGCTGGCTATAAGGCCGAGATAGCTGCTAAACAGGCTAGGGAAGCTGCTGAGGCAGCCATGAGGGCTGCCGGAGAGGAAGCCGCGGCTAAAGCCGAGGAGGCTAAGAAAGCAGCTGAAAAGGCAGGTATAAAGGCGGAGATCGCAGCTAGACAGGCCATGGAAGTCAGTAATGAAGTTGCTGCAGTAGCTGAGGCGGATGCCATCAGGGCAGAACGGATAGCTAAGTTGGCTCAAAAGGGTGTTGAAGAGGCTATTAAAGCAGCGAGTAATGCTGGTAACCAGGTTAATAAAAGTACGATAGCAGCCAAAGAAGCCCAAGCTGCAACAGTAAAAAACACGACTTCGGAGATGGCTAGAAAGGCTGGAGAGGCGGGCAACAAAGCTAAGAGAGCCGCTGTAGCTGCTTTCCGCACAGCATCTGAACTTGATAGAAAAGCTGAGTCGGCTGACATAGCCGGGGATGAAGCTATTGAAGCCGCCACTAAAGTATCGGGTAATGTTGCGGAGAGGGTTGAATCAGCAGGTAAAAGAGTTAAAGATGCAGCAGCTACCGGCTTCGAGACAGCTGAAAGGACGCGCAAGAAAGCCGAATCGGCTGATACAGCCGGGGATGAAGCTATTGAGACGGCAACCCAGACTCTGCATCGATTGGTGAGCAAGGCAGATGAATTAGCAAAGGCAGCCAAGGAGGCATCTGAAGAGGCTAAAAAAGCCGCCGAGACGGCAGGAAAAATGTCGCAAGCAGCTTCAGAGCATGCTGAGGAAGCTGCCAGAGGTGCGAAAACACTCGCTGCTGACGCCATTAAAAAAGCCGAGGAAATGGCCAAAAGGATGGAAAAGGCCCACCGGGAAACGACTGCGGAAATAAAGCACTTATCAAACAAGGTAGAAGAAGCCTTGAGAACAGCTAATGAGGCACTGGAGAGAGTGAAAGATCTTGCAAGTAGACTGCTTACTCAGTGGGAGTCAGTAGTGGTCATTCTGGCTATAACTGGAGCAGCAGCCATGCTTGGTCTGGGCTTGGTACTTCTAATAAGACCCTAGTCCGTGAATATTTGACCGGCAGCGTTCCAGTTCAGGAATATGCTGCCGGTCAATAAAAAGTAAATAGAACTGAGTTCCAATTGCCAGCCTCGATGTAGAGGCCGGGAGGAGACGTTATGAGATTACTTTATGGACTGTTGGCTCTGGGTGCTATATTACTGGTATCTGGCATAACGTTGCTGTTAATGCAGATATAGCAAGAACGTAAGACTTACAGCTTATAACGATAAATAATATCAGATCCATTTATAGATGTAATGGACTGTAAAGGAAGGAGATGGCATGTTTCATATTATTGGAGAAACATCGGGAGAAATATGGAGGTTACTTGAAAGTGAGGGGCCCTTAAGCATTTCAGCCCTGACGAGCAAGATAAAAAGGCCCCAGGCTACAGTCCACATGGGAATCGGCTGGCTGGCTCGGGAAGGTAAGTTAGGCTTTACCGAGATGAAGCGGGGAATGTCTATCTCCATAAAGAAATAAGCAAGGCTTAGTTTAATCACCCGGAAATAATGGATGGGGTGAACTTATGGGTATTACTCCAGAAAACACCATGTTTGTTGTGCTCTGTTTTGAAGGGCCGGATAGCTATTCCATGGCCGGAGGCCTTGGTGATAAGATTACCAACTTGACGAGCACACTGGCTGATCTTGGTTTTGTTGTCCATCTATTCTTCATTGGGGACCCCGGACTTGATGGTACCGAATTTCGCACAGATGGCAGGCTCATACTACATCGCTGGTGTCAATGGATAAGCGAGAGCCATCGAGGTGGAGTCTATAACGGAGAGCAATGGAAGATTGACGATTATACCAAATCGGCTTCGCTTTTTGCTGTACAAGAAGTAATTCATCCGGCAATCTCTGCCGGGAAGAAGGTGGTTGTATTAGGAGAGGAATGGCAAACTGTCGGAGCCATGTGCTGTATACATGACCTCCTGCATATATATCATCTCCGTGATAAGGCGATACTGCTCTGGAATGCAAACGAGATATATGGGTTCGACCAGATAGACTGGGAGTATTTAACTCGCGCCGCTACGATTACTGTGGCCAGCGAATACATGAAGCAGATTATGTTGAAAAAAGGAGTAGATCCCTTGGTTCTTCCCAATGGAATACCGGAGGTTCTTCTAGAGCCAGCGGATGAAGCCGCTGTTTCACAAATAAAGGGGTCACTCGAAGCCGAGACAATATTCGCTAAGGTAGGTAGAGGACGTCAAGACAATGGATGGAAGCCAACAGTTGATGCCATTCACAATCTCAATAAGATTGGTGATAGTACTAAACTTCTAGCCCATATCGGGATGGAATCAGACAGAAAAAAGGTCGCAAACGAAGCAAAGTTACTTGGTATAGTGATTGAGAACGTTACTTCAAATATAGACTCTAAAGAAACTTACTTAAATTCATTGTCTGAAAATCATTTGATGCCTTATTCTCAAGCTCTCACCAAGGCCAGTACGTGTGACATTCTCAATTTTGTTTATCCCATACCATCATCATTATTGAAGCTCCTGTACAAGGCTAGTGACGTCGTTCTGGCAAACAGTGGGCACGACCCTTTCGGCCTGGTAGGCCTGGAAGCCATGGCGGCAGGAGCAATAGTGTTTACAGGTTGCAGGGCAGAAGGGATTGCAGAGCATATGAACAACGCCATCGTCTTGGAAAAGTACACGGCGGAGGAGATTCAGTTTTACGTAAGTTACCTCCGTATGCACCCAGAAAAGAGAGAATCTATCAAGGCATCCGCAAGACAGACTGCAGAGCAGTGGACATATAGAGAGGTAGTAAAAAAACTCTTAGGACAGGTTGAGTTTCAGGCCCAAGCTCAGGGGGTCAGTCTGCTTGTTTAGAGAGGAGCTAATCGACGCAACAAATATAATTGTGATGCGAGGATTATGCTGATGCGTATCGAGGCAAGTATTTGTGAATATCTAAGAGAGGAGATATTCCCCCAAATTGCCCCACCCCCCTATGGCGAGATAGAAATAACAAGTTTAAGAGCACAGAAACCCGTTTGTCTTTTCTTAGAAAAGAAGAGAAACATCATGGTAGTAGGAAAGATTTTCAAATGGGGAGTTGTTCCACTCGAAGAAGCGTGGTTTGAAGCGGATAAAGAATATTTAAACTTAAAATTACTTCGAGAAAGACTGGGGATGGGCGGAGACACTGATAACGTTGCCACGCCGCTGGGTGAGAAGAAGGAGTTAAATGCTTTACTCGTTACAGAGAGAGCACCGGGGCAAGCACTCGACTATTACATATCACAAGCCATTTTTGGGCAACAATCCGAAGAGCTCTTTCAAGCATTGAGTCATCTTGCCCGGTTTTTTACCAAGCTACATAAGGCTGGTGAAACGGGAAGGCCACTCTCCCCTGATTTTCCCAGATTCTACCTCTCCTCAATGCTGGATCCTCTGAGTTTAGGCCCCGTAGGCTATCTAAAAAAGGCTGAGGTTGTAGAACATGCAATTTGCTGGTGGTATGAAGAAAGCGTTTTTTCCTCAGATAAGGAAACGATAGTCCACGGAGATGCTACACCTACCAATTTCCTTTTTAATAATGGCAATGTAACTGCCATTGATCTGGAAAAGTTAAAATGGGCTGACCGGTGCTGGGATCTGGGATTTATTGCCGCTGAATTGAAGCACCACTTCATGTGGCGGGCAGGTAATGGATGGGCATCAGAGCCATTTATCGGCCATTTTCTGTGGCAATACGCGGTGGAATACAGAAATAGCGAAATATTTGATGTAATAACACGTAAGCTCCCCCTTTTTATGGCTCTGGGGTTACTTAGGATTGCCAGAAACTCATATCTTGATGATATACACAGAGAAAATCTGATCAATGAGGCAAAACAATGTCTAAAATACGGGCTATCATCTTTGACTGCTACAGCACACTAATAGATATCAAGACCAATGAGCAAAAGGACGATATTTTCAACTATCTGGCGCTTTATCTGCAGTATTACGGAGTAAAAACTGATGCTGGGCAATTAAGGTCTGACATCGACCTGAAAAGAGAGCAGCATCTGAAGTCTGAAGATGAGCCTTACCCTGAAGTGGACTTGGAGGTTATATTCAGCGACATACTTAAGGAGAATGGTCTAAACAGTCCATTTCTAGCTGAATCCTGCTGTAAGCTTTTCAGGTTGCTAAGCCTGGAACGATTTCAGCTCTTTCCCGACAGCCTTCCCGTACTGGAGGATATGAGGAAGAGTAAATATCCACTAGCGGTTGTTTCCGATGCTCAGAAGGTATTTTGCCCAGAAGAAGGTGAAATATTGGGGATAAGACAGTTCTTCAGGTTTTTTATTTTATCCACTGATTTTGGTTTCAGAAAACCTGACTCAAGACTTTTTACTATTGCTTGCACATTATTGGGTATACCTCCGTCAGATGTCGTATATATTGGCAACGACCCTGAAACAGATGTGAAAGGAGCTCAAGAAACCGGTATGAAAGCAATTCTCCTCAACAGAAAAAAAAGAGGTGGAAATACAGAGCCAAAGCCTGATTTCTATGCTACTGATCTCTGGCAGGCATGGAGATGGATTAAGGATAATAGTTAGTTACGTTACTAACTAGATTCATCATTATCAGTCGGAAGGAGAGATAATTATGATTTACTGGGCACAACTTTTTCACTTCTATCAACCTCCAACCCAACTCCCGCCAGTACTGGAAAAAATCTGCAATGAATCTTATCGGCCTCTCCTCCAAGTTTTTCGTGAGCACCCCAACACTAAGGTAACAGTGAACATCAATGGTGTCCTCACTGAGATGTTAAAAGACTGTGGCCACGTGGATGTAGTAGATGGGCTGAAAGAGCTGGCAGAGAAAGGACAGATTGAGTTCACTGGCACAGCTAAGTATCACCCAATACTGCCATTGATACCCCCTGATGAGGTGAAGCGGCAGTTAGAGCTTAACCGAAAGACCAACAGTTTTTTCTTTGGTGGCGCCTACAAACCGAGCGGTTTCTTTCCACCTGAGATGGCTTACAGCAGGGATATACTGCCGGCGGTTATGGATACAGGACAACGCTGGATCATCGTAAGCGGAATTGCCGGTCCGGTTAGCTGGCCTAACGATACTATTTTACAGGTGGAGCATGATGGGAAGAGGTTAGCATTATTTTTCTGGGATAATCTTTTAAGTAACAAGATCAGCTTCCAGGAGATGAGCCCTAAAGACTTCTTGGAAAACCTTAAGGCCCTTAAAGGCGATAAGGAGAAAATCTATGTCGTAACTGCTATGGACGCAGAAACCTATGGCCATCATATTAAGGATTGGGAGGAACTATTTCTGGCCACCGTATATGAAGAGTTACAAATACGAAGCGAGACTTACACACATATTCAACAGAAGAAAGTGCTGGCAACTCAAGAGACCAGCCTTCTTGAAGATGCTGAGACAGGCGAGCAGGTACAAACAGCGACCATCAGCCAACTCCTGGATCTTTTCCCACTCGGCGATGTAATAGATCCTAAACCATCCTCTTGGAGTACTACAGTAGAAGATATAGAGTCGGGAAATCCTTACCCTCTCTGGAATGATGAGGGAAACGAAATTCACCAACTTCTATGGGAGCACTTAGCTATATGCATTGATCTGTGCTCAGCCGCTACCAAGCTCGCCGATAACGATGAGAGCAAACACTTTGCTGGAATTGCCAGAGGAATGCTGGATAGGAGTTGCCAAAGTGACCAATTCTGGTGGGCAAGCCGAAGACCGATGTGGGATATCAATCTCATCCACATGGGGCTCGATGACCAACATAGGGCTATTGTCAATGCCTACCGGGCTATAAACACCAGTGGAGCGGGTGGCAAGGTAAAGTCTGATTTCTACAACAAGCTGTTACCCGCCCGAGATTTACGAAATAAGATAATCGATCAGCTTTTTGTATTATAGATATTACTTAGGGAAGAAGACAGTAAATGGTAAGAGACCTATTTCACACGAAAGTATTAAGACTGAGGTAGGCAATTGCCAGGGAGGTGGCATTGAAATTAACAGAATTACTAGAAAGCAACAGAATTTTCGCCAGCAGGGTAGATAAAGGATTACTGAAGGAATTGGTAGAAAAGGGGCAGAAACCTGTTGCAACGATAGTATCCTGCTCAGATTCTAGAATACCTGTCGAGATTATATTTAACCAGCTTAGGCCAGGGACATTTTTTATAATCAGGGTTGCCGGAAATGTTGTTTCAGATGCCAGTGTGAAAGGAAGCATAGAATATGCTGTTATGCACCTCAAAACCCCCTATCTGGTGGTTCTTGGCCATACCGAATGTGGCGCGGTCAAGGCTAGCCTAGCCGGTACCAACATAGGTGAGATAGGGAAATTGGTTAGTAACATAAACCTGAAGAGCAAAGACTTGGATAAAGCTGTCATCGAAAATGTGGATTTACAGGTAAAAAGAGTTATTGAAATGGATTGCGTAAAAGATGCTCTGGATAAAGATGTGTTAGAAGTCTATGGCATGCTTTATGATTTGAGCACAGGCAAAATTAGGTGTTTGAATAAGAACGGAGCACCTTGCAGTGGAGGACTGACATGAAAATACTTCTTGTTGCTGATGGGTCATCATATGCCAACACGGCAACCTCGAGGTGACTCACACGCCATAAAAATGTGTTAGAATATTATTAGGGAAACGAATATAATAGTGCGAAATAGCTCAACAGAGTAAGTATTCCAACTTTTGAAGGCCCTGTTGGTTTTAAAGCCGTGATTCCCCGACTGAATGATACAGATACATTTCCCCATTTGGTAAATAATCGTAACTCTTAATGCCGTTTGTTTTAGTATCTGACTTCATTATGTACACTCTGGTATCATTTTGCGCTTATTCATGTATAGAAATGCGTTAGTAAAATTTAACCGGAGATTAATTTTCGATATTTTATAGCGATATTAGTACACGAGCAAAATACAGTTACAGTCTGGGTAATTATATAAAGGCATTTGTAACATCCAGGCCTATTATCCGTTAAGTAAAGAGGAAACATAGTTGCAGGAAGAGAGAGATACCGAGGCGACGGCAGATATCGACCGGTTAATCGACGGAGCTATAAGCGGTAATGCTGCCGACTTCGGTAGATTGTACGATTTGTACGTCGAGCGGGTGTACAGACATATATATTACCGAGTTGGTAATACTAAAGATGCCGAAGACCTGACCCAGCAGGTCTTTCTCAGGGCGTGGAATGCAATCAGTAGATATAAAAAAACAGCCAGTCCGTTTTTAGCTTGGCTTATGAGAATTAGCCATAATCTGGTTATTGATTTTTACCGCTTAAAGAAGGATGTTACATATTTAGATAGTGAATTAATGTCAAAGGATTCAGATTCAAATCCTGAGCGTTTAGCCGAAGAACACTTTAACCAACAGCAGTTAAGAAAAATAATCTTACAGCTACCCGAAGAGCAACAACAGGTAATACTGATGAGCTTCATCGAGGGTTTTAGCTATGCTGAAATCGCTGATTCTTTGGGGAAAAAAGAAGGGAATATAAGGGTTATCTTGCATCGTGCACTCAAGAAAATGCGCCAAATACTGGAATTGGAGAATTTCTCAGATTGAAGAATATTGAGGACATACTAGCTCGGTGTATTGAAGATATTAAGGCAAGAAGGTCTACGCTGGAAGGCTGCCTGGCCCGATATCCTTCTATGTGCTCACAGTTAGAGCCACTGCTCAGGATTGCCCTTAGCATTAAAGAACCACCATCTTTTAAGCCAACAAATGATTTCAAAAACAGGGCAAGGGTTCAACTGATGGATTATATTCATGATAAGAGAAATGTAAAGAAATCATGGAGAGATTTTCATATTTCTGGCATAAGGCAAAGCTGGTGCGCAGGATGGTTGAAAGCAGCTACGATTGTTATCGCTATTATACTGGTTATTTCCGCTCTAGGTACAGGTACAGCCTATGCTTCAATGGACAGTCTGCCGGGTGACGCCCTGTATTCCGTGAAAATCGGTACGGAGCAGGTTCGCAGATGGCTGACTGCTAATGATATCACCCGGATAGAGTTAGAACTGACGCTTACCGATACACGTGTGGAAGAAATTGGTGTGTTGGCGAATAAAAATCCAGAAAGAATAACTCTTGCCGTCAAAGGATATGAAAAGAATCTCACTACAGCTATCAATAGGGCCGCGAACAATAGAGATAGAGACATATCTGCTGAGGGCCTAGAAATGGTCGCTCTTGCAGCATTGAAACATATCTCCATTATTGATGGAATTATCGATAGTGTTAAAGTAGCTGAAAAGGAATCCTTGAGGCAGGCAGAGAGAATAGCACTCAGGACGCAGTTCAGAGTCCTTCGAGCCTTAGCAGGAGAAGACCCTGTGAGAGCTATAGAAATGAACATAGTTGCCATGCAAAACAGACTGAACAGGGCAAATGCTGCGGCGGATAAGGGTGACCTTATTGAAGCGGAGAATACCCTTGAGCAATTCAAAGAAATGTATAGATTCAGCGAGGAAATTTCTCGGATACCGAAAGAGTCTGGCCATGATACTACGGCTATCGACGCATTAAATGCACAAGCAAAATCGGCACATTTTGAAATTATTAAAAATATATATGGGAAAGTATCGGATGAGGCAATAGCATCTGTTAAACAGGTAATGGGGATACCAGTAGAAGACAATGCAAAAGAAAATATAAGACAGCCTGAAAAAGATACAGATAATAATATTCCAGGGCAGACTGATCAACATTCTAAGGAATCCGGTATTGTTCCTGACGAACCTGGCAATGTTCCTGACGAACCCGGCAATACTCCTGAGGGACCTGACAATGCTCCTGAGGAACCCAGTAACAACCCTGACGAACCTGGCAATATTCCTGAGGAACCCGGTGTTCCTCCTGAAGGCCCCGGTGAACTTCCTGAAAGCCCCGGCACCGGCAGTCCTCCCGGAAGCTCCGGCAGTCCTCCCGATGGGCCTCCCGGCAATGGATCCGGGGGCTCCGGCAACGGAAAGTCGTAATTAGCCGAAATATCGTGATCAATTTACCCACCTATTTCAATTCTTTAAAGAGCGATAATTCCTGCACTTCTCGTCTTATACTTTATCTTTAGATTCGCCCCCCATTTCTTGTAACAATTTCTTATTTTCCTCGTTTATATGTATGGTAAAAAAATAATTAAAGGAAGGAGGTGATAACGTGAGTAAAGTAACCAAGATTCTGGCATTGTCCCTTATACTGACAATCATCATGATAGTCTCCATCGCCGGTACTGTTTTCGCTGGGGATGGCAACCCAGAAAAGGGGAACGGCAACTTAGGACAGGAATGTCCTTATGGTGAATGTGTTAGCGGCGACTGTGTTCCCAATGACTACTCATACTACTGGAACTATAGTTACGCTTCGCCGGGTCCCCATGGAGCACCAAAAGGGAAACCCGCGGAGTAAACTGGGTTTACGAAAACTGATAATAACCTGGTAACACACGGTAAATATAGATAGAAGAAAGGTGATATTTTGAACAGACTTTTTAGGTTATTTATAAAGGCGCTATTGGTATCGACCATTCTTGTTGTGCCATTGTCGAGTGCGGCCCTCGCCGATGATAATACTATTGATATGGTGGTTTCACCGAAAGTTTTAAATATCGAATCGAACGGTGGATCCATCTCAATACATACGAACATCGGCTATGTCTCAGCAGCGGATACAACCCTTGAAGTTAATGGAAACCCTGTCGAAACTCTATACACGTTCACGGACAGTAGGGGTAATCTGGTTGTCAAGTGCATTATCAATACTGTCAAGACTATAGTTGTCGGCGAAGAGGAAGCCGTTTTCGTCCTGACGTGCAATTACAATGGCGGGATATATTCCGGAACCGATACGATAGCTGTAATCCAGGTAATACCACAGAAATCCTAGAACCGAAACATCACTTTGGCTTGGCTTAAGGGGAGGAGGTCGTATGACCTCCTCCTTCTATTTCTTGCTTATTCCAACAAACTAATCACAGCATCAGGTATTGCTGGCTTTAATAAACAATACTCTATCGTTTTGAACTTTCGATATATGTCATCTCAGGCTGAACCAAGTGCTTTTGGTTAGGCAAATAATGCCACATATTTTATTAGTGAACTATAAGTAACCCTATTGGAGCGTATTATAAATGGGACTCAGAACAGGCCGAAGGTAAACAATCTAGTGTCTGGTGCAACTGGAGCTCTAGATAACAATTCTGACTTTCGTGTAATCTTATGTGATTGCACAATTCTCGGTTTTGTTCAACTCTACTATGGCCACAAAAAGCCATAAAGGTGAAATTTCAAGAACTAGCACGTTTATCATCTCTCCTCCCTGTAATCTAAGACATCAGCAAAATGCAGACTCTACTAATAGTGGATACAAGTCCATTCTGGCAACGACTTCCGGAAAGTAGCCAAATTTTTGGGTCCACCCTCTTGACAAATTCATTAACCGTATTATAATAATTATAGAGTACTCTATATAACAGAGTACTCTGGAATAGTCAGGAGGCTTAATATGAGGAAAGATGATGAACTGCAGACAATACAGCGGAATGTCTACATGACGTTTTTCGAGGATGGTGTTTGGGATATCTTCCTTGGACTTTTTGTGCTGGGATGGGGTCTTTCTATACTAACCGAAGGATCATACTTGCCGGGTGTGGTGTTTGTTTGTCTTTACTTTATAGTATGGGGAATCAAGAAACGGATGACTTACCCCCGTATCGGTTACGTTAGGTTCAGTTCTACGAGCCGGCGAAGAATAAAAGCAAGATTTGTCATTCTCTTGACAGTTGTGCTACTACTCGGATTACTAGCCGGCGTGCTGTTTGGAATTGGTAGTAGACCACAGTGGCTTGTTGACTATTTCCCTTTGATATTTAACGGCATGCTTGCAGCGATTGTCTGTTTTGTCGCCTACTGGGCGAGAGTCGACCGCTTCTACCTGTATGCTGCTTTAGTCTTCCTCGGAGGGGTTTTGCACAAGTGGCCAGGTATTCCATGGGAATTTGGTTTCATCAGTGCCGGAGGAATCATAACTTCAATCGGTCTGGGATTCCTAATTAGATTTCTGCGTAAATATCCCAAGATTGCCCAGGAGGGTCAAGATGCCAGCCAGTAATTCCGGTGGTGAAGACAAGCGTGCTACCTCTAATATCGACCGCCTGATTCATGAGCCGGCCAGGTACACCATAATGGCCTACCTGTATGTCGTCGAAAGTGCTGACTTCATTTTCTTACTGAAACAAATAGGGCTAACCTGGGGAAACCTTGGGGCGCATGTTGGTAAACTAGAGGCAGCGGGTTATGTTGAGATTAAGAAGGAGTTCTTGGGTAAGAAGCCTCACACTGTAGCCTCGCTTACAAATCAGGGGAGGCTTGCCTTTGAAACCTACCGGAAGGAGATGAAGCAGGTCCTTAATAAACTACCGAATTCAAAATAGCTGTGATAACTACCCAATTCTCAAATGAGATCAGGAGCTCATTGTGAGACTTACGACTAGACTACTCGGCTTAAAGTCACGATAAATAAGTTTGTTAAATGATCAACAACGCATTGAACCTATAAACACCAATATCACCCAGACGCAAGTACCCTTTATCTATTCTAGCTATTAAACCCGCTTGTCCACCCGGATTCTATACTCTCCTAATATTTAATGTCTCCCTATAAAATTTGCATTAAAGACTTGACAACTATGATAATAATAATTATAATAATCATAGATACTATTATATATAGGAGGATATCATGCTATTCGAGAACGAACCCGATCATCGACTATTTCTACTAATTGGAGCTATTTGGGAAAAAACTCGGCGGTGGACAGAGAAACAACTGAAAACTCTCAATATTACTTTCCCCCAGTTTGCAGCTCTTACTGCGCTATCTCGAAAAGACCGCGTTACACAAAGAGAGTTGTCAGAGGTAATGGATGTTGATGCGACTACCGTAATGGTTGTTTGTGATTCGCTTGAGAAAAAGAATCTAATTCAACGGGTACCGGATCCATCAGATAGGAGAGTAAACCGAATAGTATTAACCGATGATGGCAAGGAAGTTTTTACTAAAGCATACCCCCAAGTTCGAGATGGATACCTAAAAGTACTCGATCAAGCTCCAACAAATGAGTTAGTAACTACCGTTCAACTATTAGAGAAACTGTATAGAAATGCCAGTAACCTTCCTGAACCTGGAGGTAACTAAATGCAAAATATGGAAGAGACAATTATTATCAATAACAAAGTAAAAGGTTCTGAAGGAATCTCCAGGAGAGAATTTCTCAAGGCCACGAGTTTTCTTGTTGGAGGTCTAGCTATAGGTTCAACAACATTTCTTGCCGGATGCGGTTTCCCTGCAGCACCTCAGATTGATGGCGACGCTTACTCGGTTGAAGAGGATAAGATGATAGTGAAGCTGGACAGAGTTCCTGAGTTATCAAAAGTGGGTGGTGCAGCATCCATCATGCATGATAGTGAAAGAATATCAGTAATTATCGCTAGACTTGATAACAGTGACTACGTTGTTGCTTCTAACCAGTGCACGCATCGAGAAAGACCCATGGGATATGATAGCGAAACCAGACAATTAGTTTGTTCCTCTGGTAAAAGTAAGTTTATGCTTGACGGATCTATTGTAAGAGGGCCAGCAGAGAGACCACTGCATATATATGGATGGAGTCTTAATCAGAATAACCTGATTATCGACCTACTGAATAAATCTTAGTAAGAGGTGAAGGATGAAAGCGCTGATTGCATATGACTCGATGTTCGGTAATACGGAGAAAATAGCACAAAGTATTTCTGATATCCTGGCTGAATCAGTGAATGTCGAGATGGTCAAGATAAGCAAACTAAATCCCAAAGAGCTAAAGGGATTTGAACTTGTGTTTGTAGGCTCACCTACCCATAGATGCAAGCCTTCAGAATCGGTAAATGTATTTCTTGACAACATCCCGAGACGCGCTCTAAAAGGAATTTCGGTAGCTTCCTTTGATACTCGTTACCATATGTCAAAATGGCTGTTATGGCTTGCTGGTTCTGCAACGAAACGTATCGCCAGAAAGCTCAAAAGCAAGAGGGGAATTTTATTGCTAAAGCCAGAAAGTTTCATTGTTACCAGACGGGAGGGCCCTCTTGAAGATGGAGAATTGGAGAGGGCGAGTTTGTGGTCTAAAACAATAATAGAGGCATACAATACTAATACAAATACAATAAAGAAAGATAACAGGAGAAGATGACTATGAGAAATAATCCATGGGTAGCTGGTTTGCTCTCACTAATATTTCTGGGCTTGGGACACGTTTATGCTGGTAAGAGAGCGCTCGGAGCGGCTCTGATGCTAGCGTTCATCGTTATCGGTAATCTAAATGCATTATGGTTGAGCGCCTATGCTGTGACTTCCGCAGATTCAGGCTTCTTCAGCTTAACGCTTCCAAGATTACTTCATGACATTTTCGCATTCTATGGCATTGCTTTCTGGATTTGGGCGATTGTTGACTCCTCCAGACTTGCCAGGTATGCTGGTCAGACAAATATATGAATTCTGTAAATGTCACTTTCTAGTATTTTGT
>Ga0209427_10004584_pt1 | contig 15958 bp, 14 predicted proteins | sample DeeMarSWOR136_30_FD_187465 | JGI IMG/M metagenome (GOLD analysis project Ga0209427, IMG submission 187465) | Marine sediment microbial communities from White Oak River estuary, North Carolina - WOR-1-36_30 (SPAdes) (version 2) | ecosystem: Environmental > Aquatic > Marine > Intertidal zone >...
AGTCTTTTCCTCCGATAAGAAGGCAGGTCAAAGGCATAACTTCTTTTGCCAACCCGGACATCGCTCCAGCTGTTCTCCGAATATCCCACTGGGCAGTGGCATCCTCTCTCAGCCTGGAGATGTGATACAACTCTCGGGCATTAACCTTAAGCAAGACTCTTCTTCGATGGGCATTGGTCAGAACATACTCTGCTCCCTGATCCATATTTTCTTTCAAGAGTGAATAAACATGGTTAGTCTCCTCCATCATCTCCATGAATTCCTTTTTTGATCCAACATCCGCTATTGAAGGCGGAACAGTCACTCCTAACTCAGGATCGTATTTTTGAGCCGTCAGAGTAGCCATGCGGTGTCGTTTAAGCTGGGCATAACATGAGGCAGAGATTACTAGATCATAGGTGAGGTTTACATATTCGAATTCACGGAGAGGAGTATCATAAAATTCCATGTATTTGAAAGCTGACTTCAGAAATTCTTTCTTTTCTTCCATGTTAAGATCTTTAGCTTTCTTAATACATTCCTCGTAAGGCAAGGATGAGGAGGTATGCAGAAGTGAAGCAATCAATTTGGCATCTGCATCGGCAGTAAAATCGACGAGACAGACCAGCTCCTTACTTTTCCTCGATGAATCAAAGAAAAACTGGGCTTTTTTTTCAATCTCGGGGTATGTCTTTGAATCGAAATCATTAGCTTCGGTAAAAAGAATGATTGACGGAGCCACTTCTTTAGCCAGGTTATAAATCTTTTGATTGAATTCCTCGAGCTCTGCCAGTTTCTGAGAAGCAAACCGGCGGATTAAAAATTCCAGATTGCGGGCATTAACAGTCATGCCAAGCTGACCTTTGGTAGCCAAGCTAACTACATAACGAGCATCTTCCTTGGCCCATCCCTCCAGAATAAAATGATTCTTAGGGTTGCTGGCTGCCTCTTTGTTCTTATCTAAGAAATATACTTTTAATTTTTTATAGAGTTTGTTGTAGAGAGTGTTTTGGGCTTTGATTGTACTTACGAAAACACTTTGCTTCCCAGAGTTTTTAATCTCTTCTGGGATAAAAAGATCATCCTCTAAGGCGATGTAGCGCTGAGACTTTTCTGTATAAGAACAGAGACGAAACTTTTCTATTTCTTCTACAGCCAGCCTGCTCACCCCTATGATATCAAAATTGAAAACAGCATGCTCGGCGACAGAATGGTGGCCCATTTTGAAAATAATGTTCTGGTTTGATCTCCTCGCCTTTTCCACTTCAGCTCTGGCAACGGCTCGCAGTTCGTTTGCCGGGCGAGGGTCCCTCGAAATACGGGCATAAGAAGCAGAAAGGGTCTCAGGAGTAACATCCTCTCTAGGCGGGGAGTTTTTCTTAAGTTCTTCGATAACCTCCCTGTCAACATTATAACCGGCAAGGATGACATGCATGGTTTTACTAAAATAAAAAGAGAGAAGAGCCTAGAAAGGCAAGGTAATAAAGCTTATTTTATCACATCAGGATAACGCTTAGCCCAGGCAAGCCGATTGATCCAGCGACACTGCCAGGAGTCAAACAGAATTTTTCTGCCATCCCTTTCCTGGTTGAGCTGAAAAATGCTGTTTTTTCGCCAGGCGATAATCTCGGAAGCAATCCTCTGAGCCTGCGGCCCAGGCAGCTCAATCCTAATCAATTCATACGGATCAGCACTCAAATCATACAGAGAGACCGCTTTGTCCGTTGGATCGTATAAGAACTTCCTGTCGGCTATGACAAAACCTGCAGGACTCTCCTGCAGCCATCCGGAAAAAAACACTTTACGGTCGTCCGGCACAGGCCCAAGGGCATTAATGCCGTCAAAGTCAGCGGCGTTGGCATTAAAACCCAAAAGAGCCAGCAGTGTCGGCGCTAAATCAACAGAGCTGGCTGTTTTTGTAACTCTAGTGTCCGGCTCAATTAAAGACGGAGCACGTATAATCAAGGGTACGTGTAAGAGCTCCTCGAAAGCTATCCGAATGTGGCCGAACATACCGTGTTCGCCAAATGCTTCGCCGTGATCTCCGACAACACAAAAAACGGTTTCTTTCTCAAGATTAAGCTCCGTAAGCTTGCTGTCCAGCGCAGCTATAAATTTATCGGTATAAGAAATCGTCTGTTTATAACGCTCTATCGGTTTCCCGAAAGGAACGGCAAACCACTCGGGAACCTCATAAGGATTGTGGCTAACAGAGCAAAGAACCGTCAAGAAAAAGGGCTTCTCGTCAGATTTTATCCATTTGACAATCGGCTCCACCATCGAAAACTCATCACTGCCCAGATAGCCAAGAAAGGCGGTTGGGTCAGCCAAATCTTCTCTTGACCAGAACTTATCGAAGCCGAGATTAGAGACTAAACTGGGCCGAGATTCAAAGTTGCCTTTGGCTGACTGGAAAAATGCAGTCCTAAAATTCAACTGATCCTCAAGGATAGTAGCCAGGCTGGCATAGGGCTTTGTAGCTGGCACGGCCTCGGCAATATCCGGGAAGGCCGAAGGAAATCTGCCGGTCAGAAGGCCAAACAGAGCTTTTGTTGTATGAGTAAGTGAGGAACGGAAATTTGTAAATTCAGCACCCTGACCAGCCAAATCCGCAAGATAGGGGGTTAAGTTACTCTGTCTATCCCAGAGCGAAGTCTTCCTGTATTGAACGCCCTCGAGGATTATTATAACTATATTATAGTCTTTGGGCTCTGATTTTAACGGAATCTGCACCTGGTTAAAGGCAGGTATTTTTCGTCTGGCGTTGGCTAAATCGACGCTGGTCAGCCGCCAGGGATCAGCTGAGAAAAAGCTCTTCACTGCTCTTAATTGACTATTGTAATGTAATCCTGCCGAAGCTATCGATGGTGAACCTCGCCTGGCCAATGCACTACGAGACAGTACAGCGATAAGGATAAACATAACGCAAACAATGATTCTTGCAGCAAAAGGCTTGCGGTTGTAAAGCGGCGGAAGGGGCTTAGCTAAAACGAAAAAGAGAAAGACAATAGCAACGGCGGCTGGCACGAGCAGGATTACGGCAGCAACTTTCATATCTATTATATTAGTGATAATCGTGACTAATGAGGTTACCGGGTCGAGAAATAACGACACGAAGACTGTTGGCAGGATTTGCATTCCTGACCTTATCACCCAGCCAGCGTTTATGACCGACCAGGTACAGACAACGGCGGCAACGACGCATGCTATCCTGATAACCCATGACCGCGGCCAGCGAAAACAGGCCAGGGCAAGGATAACCTCTATTCCCAACAGCACTGCTATATCAGCAAGAATCCAGCCAAAGTATTCGTTGATCATACCTGTTCGGTATGAATGAAAGAATTTTACCGTCAGGGTAAAAAATATCGCACTGAACATCATAACCGTGTAGGCGCGGGGACCCAGAAGGCCATACAAGCGGGGAATAGAGAACACCCTTCTTAATTTGGGACTGAATCTTGAAAGCTCAATACTCATAGTACATTACATTATTAAAAGATACGGCAAACGGCGAATTTAGTTTCTTATTCTCCAACAGGCGCGAATAAAAGTATCTATAGCACAAGGAAAACTATATGTCAAAAGTTTGAATTGTCCTTTTTCACACATAATGCTAGATATTCTATGCAGACCGTACTTTGATTGCGTTCGAGACATCATCCCGCACTTATTAATTTTAACTTTTCATTTCTGAATTTTCTGATTAGAATAAAAGCTTAGGTAATATATAAACAGGAAAGATACCATGCTTTATGAGCTTGCATCTTTCAAAATTTAAAGATTCTTTTAAAGGAGAAAAAAATGTTAGATGTTTCTACAGCATCTGTGAATAAACTCTTAGGAATTGCAATCAGAGCGGAGATTGATGCGAATAAAACCTATTCTGATCTGGCTGAAAGAGTTTCAAATCCTCTGCTCAAAGAAAAATTTCAATGGTTGGCTTATGAAGAGAATAAACATAAAGAAATCTTAGAAAAGCTTTATGAAACTCTCTATCAAGGAGATGAACCTCAAATCCCGGATGCTACTGATGAGGCTCTGCTTCCGTCCATCCACATCGGCCCTTCTTCATCTTTTGCGGACATCCTCCACCAGGCCATGGAGTCAGAGAAATCAGCAGAAGATTTTTATGCCAATCTTTCCAGAAGATTTGAGGATCCCCAGAAAAAAATTCTCACCTATTTGAGCAAAGTAGAGCACAGCCATTACATGATGCTCCAGAGCGAATATGCCCTTGCTCAGGATTTTGAGGATTATGCTGAAAAAGATATCGATAAAGTTATAACTTAGGCGACTAGCCTTATTTTTCAAAAAGGAAATCCGCATATCTACGAACTTCCCTTTTATCTTTTAATCTCAATCCAAACAAAATGTAACAAATTAGGATTTTGATCTTTTTTTATCTGATTCGTCAATAATAAAGATTTGACTCCTTCTTTTAGACGACAAAAAGCGACATAAGATGACATAAGACGACATTTTTATAAGCATGTTGACTCTTCTTTTTTTTAAAGGTAGGATTTACTGAAATTATATTTAAAATATTTTTTATAATGTATACTAAAAAACAAAATGACTGAAGAAAGAAGAAAATTTACACGATATAAATGTTTGCTTCCCGCAGAAGTGCTAAAAGCAAAAGGTAAAGATAAAATAGTCAAGAGAACGACAATTCATGATTTTTCCCGTGGAGGATTAAAGTTAGTTTTTAATTTCATCGAGCTAGATCCAGGTTCAGATATTGATTTAGAAGTCTACGTTCCAGAAAAAGGATTAAGAACCTCGTTGAAAGCAGAAATAGCCTGGAAAAAATTTGGAGATAATAAAATGGAAGTAGGATTAAAGATAATAAATATGGAAGAAGAAGCACAGAACGAGATACTTAGCTGGATTGCCCCTCTAACGCTAGAGACGAATAACAAGTAGTAAAAAAGCGGGAATCCTTCATACTAATCTGAAATCACTAAATTTGGCTCGTTATTTTGGGCCATATTATTTTACTCGATTCATTAAATTCTTATCTATTCAAGAAAAGTAGAGCACAGCCATTACATGATGTTCCAGAGCGAATATGCCTTTGCACAGGTTTTGAGGATTATATTGAAAAAAGATATAGAGAAAACTGTAACGCAAGAAACTAGCCTTTCATAACTGCAACAGGCGTAACCTTTGCTACCAGTTTCCCTATTCCCGCTTTATGGGAGACATTAACGACTTCATCCACATCCTTATAGGCCTGGGAGGCTTCCTCGGCCACTCCTTTCCAGCTAGTTGACTTCAGTTCAATTCCCCTCCTCTCCATATCCTGCTTAATCTGTTCTCCCCTGAATCTGCGCAGAGCTTCGTGCCTGGACATCACTCTCCCTGCCCCGTGAGCAGTGGAACCAAAGCTCAACTCTTCCGCTTCTGAAGTCCCGACAAGTATATAAGATGCTGTTCCCATACTTCCAGGAATGATGACCGGCTGTCCGACAGAGCGGTAGACTTCAGGAATTTCTTCCCGGCCTGGCCCAAAGCTCCTTGTCGCTCCCTTGCGATGAATGCAAACCTCTTTGTCCTTTCCGTCAATTCTATGCTTTTCAAATTTAGCTACGTTATGGCAAACATCATACACCTGATTCATTCCTTCTGAGCTTCCCATAACTTTTGCAAAAACATCGCGGACCCAGTGGGCTATCATCTGGCGGTTGGCAAAAGCGTAATTGACTGCTGCACTCATGGATTTATAGTACTGCTGGCCTAGCTGCGAGCGGATTGGCGCGTTTATCAGTTCTCTATCGGGTAATCCTCTAGTCCCAAATTTGTTTTCCATCAATCGGATGTAATCAGATGCAACCTGGTGTCCCAATCCTCGACTGCCGCAGTGAATCATCACCAGAACTTGTCCTACGGGCTGGATCCCAAAAACCCGAGAAACTCGTTCATCATAAATTTCCGAAACCTTTTGTATCTCTAAAAAATGATTTCCAGCACCCAAGGTTCCCAGCTGAGGGATTCCTCTCTCCACCGCTCGAGACGAAAGATGGCTGGGGTCTGCTCCTTTCATCCTTCCGCTCTCCTCAGTCCTCTGCAAATCTTCCCTGGTGCCGTAACCGTTCTCAACTGCCCATTCTGCACCTTTAGTACAGACATCAAGTAGAACATTCCGGCTCAGACGAGTGATACCTCCTTTACCCACACCTGCTGGGACTTCTCTGAAGATTTCGGCTAAAAGCTGCGTCCGTCTTTCATGGATATCTTTCTCGGTATAGTCCGTCCTCAGCAGCCTGACTCCGCAGTTTATATCATAGCCGACTCCGCCAGGAGAAATGATGCCATCATCCATATCAAAAGCAGCTACTCCACCTATCGGAAATCCATATCCCTGATGAGCATCGGGCATAACATAAGACTTCCTCTGTATGCCACGCAAGCAGGCTACATTCTTTGCCTGCTTTAGGGTCATATCCCGCCTTACACTTTCGAGAAGCTTCGCCGAAGTATAAATAAGCGCAGGGACTTTCATATCCCCTGTTTTCGGAATTTCCCAGGTATAGTCATTTATTTTATTTAGTTCCATCTTCACACCTCAAACATCGACCACAACCTGGACCATGAAATGGGTGTTTTTTTCGATTTCCATCTCATTATAGGTTATAGCCTTGACATCTCCATGGACTTTATACTTATCAGAATATTGATCTCCTTTGAAGAGAGCTTTCAATACATAAAGGCTTCCTTTTTTCTCAATTCTCAAATTCTCAGGAGAAGCCAGAAGAAACATTTTCGAATCCAACAAGTATATTATCTCTTCTAAAAAACTACTAAGCAACTGTTTGAGGTCTTTTCCGCTCACTTGGATCCTGCGCTCTATTTTTTTTTCGATTTTGTCCCAATCCCACATCAAAGATGCTGTGGCCAAAGCTGCATTAACGAAGGCTTCTTCCAAGGTTGTGCCAAAAGCTTGAAACTTAGCATCAGCCGTATGACGAAGAAACCTGTATCTTTCCACCCTTAACTCTCCCCTGGTTCACGACTCTCTCCAGTCTTGAGTCCTCGGACGACCTGGTCCTGGAGGCTTTTGAGCCTCGGAGAAAGGCCAACTGGATACTCCTTTCCTTCTTTATCTATGGATTTATTTTTTTTATCCAGTAGTGAAAATTCGTCAAGGAAACTCTTCTGAATCTGTGATAAGGAAGGCAATTCAGTTATTATTTCCCCATTACCCATCACCTTTTTCAGCAAAGGCTCCCCTTCCGTTAAGATATCATCTCTCAATCCTATCACATCCTTTTTCAACTTTCCTTTGGTTGTTGTGAAGCGGAAGACTTGTTTATCCGAAGCTAAGGTCATTTTTCCTGGGCTGAGCTTGAGCACAGGACGTCCGGCGTATTGGACCATTTTATAAGCCATATCAAAGTAAGGAGCATCTGCTGAGACTCCCATTTTTGTGCCGACACCGAAGGAGTCCACATCGCCCCCCTTGTCCAAAACTCTCTTAATCTTGTACTCATCAAAACCACCGCTGGCAAAAATTGTTGCTTCCGCAAAACCTTCTTCCCTTAGTATGCCCCTCACTTCCTTACTCAAGCGGGCAATATCTCCGCTGTCGAGCCTCACTCCTTTGAGTTCCATCCCTTCATGGGCCATCTCTTTTCCTACCTCAGCCGCTATCCTTGTCCCTGAAAGGGTATCGTAGGTATCCACTAGCAAAACGGTGTCTTCAGGAAAAGTATAAGCAAAAGCGCGGAAAGCATCGATTTCATCTTCGAAGCTGGTTATAAAGGAATGAGCCATGGTTCCGAAGATCGGGATGCCGTAGATTTTCCCGGCAAGAACATTGCTCGTTCCGATAAATCCTCCGATAAAGCTTGCCCTTGCAGCTTTCAGCCCAGCATCCGCCCCGTGGGTACGCCGCAAAGAAAAATCAACAAGCTTGCGCGGCCAGGCTGCATGAACACAGCGGGAAGCTTTGGTGGCGATCATCGATTGAAAATTTATGATGTTGATGATGAATGTCTCAACAATTTGAGCTTCGATTAAAGATGCTGTGACCTCTAAGAGAGGCTCATTCACGAAAAAAAGACGGCCTTCGGGAATGGCATAAACATTGCCCCTGAAGCGAAATTCATCAAGGTAGGAGAGAAATTCAGGCTTGAAGAGCTCTGTCTCTTCTAAGTATTCCAAATCTTCAGGAGTAAATTTTAAATCTTGAAGATAAGAGAGAACATCGGCTAACCCTGCAGACACAAAATAGCGGCGGGATGGAGGGTAGTTGCGGATAAACAGGCTAAATGTTGCCGGCTCGAACATCTGGTGATCAAAATAGCTGGCAGCCATGGTCAACTCGTAGAGGTCCGTGAGCAAGGCCAAGTTTTCTATTCGGCTCATTTGTTTATATCAATTTATACCGATCTTCTTTTTTATATTATCTTATCATTTAATACAGACCACAAATCAAATTGTTAGTTTAAACTGGCTGAGCTTATCCAAATGTGGCGGGATTAAATGTCATTGCGAGCGACCGAAGAGAGCGTGGCAATCTCAACATGCTTATTATATGAGATTGCTTCGTCACTTCGTTCCTCGCAATGACAAGGATAATCGAAAGCGCACTCTGCGTCATCCTGTCCCTTTGGGACAACGCTAACTTATAAGTTTAAACGAACAAAACCGAAAAGCGGTCCGGTTTAATTATTCAGTCGGTCCAAAAATGCCTGCGACATGCTTCCCGCAGAAAGCGCAGGCGGAATCTTTCACTTTATTATCTGAAATACTGAATCCAGATCTTCGAATAAGCGTTTTTCCGCAGGAGGGACAAAGGGTGTCTTCTGATTCTCCGAGGACATTTCCGATATAAATATAGCGAAGGCCTTCCTTCTTCCCTATGGAGCAAGCTTTACGTAGGGTTTCAATGGGAGTTGCTTGAGTGTCTGTGTATTCATAATTAGGATGGAAACGGCTGATATGCCAGGGAATATCAGGATCTGTTTCGGCAATAAAGCTGGCAATATTCCTTAGTTCCTCATCTCCATCGTTCTCCCCCGGAACCACCAGAGTGGTAACTTCAACCCAGATGTCTAATCTTTTCATAAGGCGAATAGAGTCAAGAACAGGCTGCATGCGGGCTTTGCAGATCTTTTTATAAAACTCTTCCCTGAATGATTTAAGGTCGACGTTGCAGGCATCTAAAAAGGGACCGATTGTCTCCAGAGCTTCCGGAGTCATGAAGCCATTGGTGACAAAAATATTAGCCAGGCCTTCCTTCTTGGCGAGTTTGGCTGTATCGTAGGCGTACTCAAAGAAAATCGTTGGTTCCGTATAAGTATAAGAAATACTCTGACAGCCGTAATTCTTTGCCGCATAGACAACATCTTCGGGGAGAAGTTTTTGTCCTCGTAATCCTTCCCCTTTTCTCTTTGAAGCCTGGGAAATTTGCCAGTTCTGACAGAAGGGACAGCGGAAATTGCAGCCTATGGTGGCGATGGAGAATGATGTCGTTCCCGGTAAAAAATGATAAAGGGGCTTTTTTTCGATGGGGTCGACATGAGCAGCTATGACTTCCCCGTAGACATGGGTATAAAGTTTTCCTTCCCTGTTCTGTCTTACTCCACAAGTACCAAATTTCGAGTCGACAATATCGCAGCGGTGGTTGCAGAGAAAGCATGACACCTTCTTCTCAGGAAGAGCTTTGTAGAGCATTGCTTCTTTCATAATTTTCTTTACATTCAAAGATTGAGATCTGCTTCAGAGTAAAAGTCTTTGGCTGAGGGGCAGAGGTGTTTTACACCGCATTGAGGGCAAAGAGGTTTTCGAGCCGGGCAGATCTTCCGACCATGGTTGACGAGCATGTAATTAAAACCGAGCCAGTCTTCCTTTGGAACAATCTTCATCAGGTCTCTTTCGATCTTATCCGGGTCTTTTTCCTGGCTCAAACCCAATCTAAAAGATAAGCGTCTCACATGGGTGTCGACAGCGATGCCTTCAGCTTTCTTAAAAGAGCTGGAGAGGACAATATTGGCAGTCTTCCTTGCTACTCCAGGCAGGGTTATGAGGTCTTCCATATTATCCGGTACCACACCCCCGAAATCTTCAACAATCTTTTTGGAAGCGTTAATTATACTTTTCGTTTTGTTCCTGAAGAATCCTGTTGGCCTTATCTCTGCCTCTAATTCTGTCTTATCAGCAGAGGCAAAATCTGAAGGCGTCGGGTATTTTTGAAAAAGGGACGGAGTGATCTGATTTACTTTTTCATCCGTGCACTGAGCAGATAAAATCGTCGCCACCAGGATCTGGAGCGCGTTTTCATGTTTGAGAGCTGTGCGGCTCGAGGGATAAGTCTCACGCAAAATAGTGATGATCTCTCCGATTCTCTCTTTTGCGTTTTTCATTTTTTCCCTTATTTAAAAAGGACACAACCCAGAATGGCATCCTCCCGAGTACTCGGATGCAGCCGTGATAAAGTCAAAATCCTCTTGGCTCTCCTCTGCTGTTCTCGTATCAAAAGAAAGAACCTGATTCTTTTTTGTTCCGTAACGATAAATAGTTATCCCTTTACATTTCAGCTCATGAGCCAGGAGGTAGATATTCCTCACATCTTCCACAGTGGCATCAGGAGGCAAGTTTATGGTTTTGGAAACAGAATTATCAGTATATTTCTGGAATGCAGCTTGAATCTTCAGATGCTGCTCAGGGCGAATATCGAAGGCTGTGACAAAAATCTTCTTTAACTCTGGAGGCAGCTCACGGATGTCTTGAATAGAGCCAAATTTTCCTGCTTCAGCCAGGAGTTCTCTTGAATAAAGTCCTCTCTTCTGAAGTTCCTCTTCAAACAGAGGGTTCATTTCAAAAAGTTTTCTTCCGGACAACACGTTGCGGACATAATTCAGAGCAAACAGGGGTTCAATTCCGCTTGAACAGCCAGAGATGATACTGATCGTCCCCGTGGGGGCAACCGTGTTCAACGTGGCATTGCGTAACTTTAAATTCTTCTTTGGATAAATTGATTTCTCATAATTCGGAAATACTCCCCTCTCCTTAGCTAAATTTTGGGAGGCTTTAAGGGATTCTTCGCGAAAAAATTTCATAATTTTCGAGCCCAGTCGGAGAGCTTCTTCATCAGAATAAGGGATACCCAACTTTACCAGCATATCCGCGAAACCCATCACTCCTAAGCCAATTTTGCGATTGGCATGTGTCATCTCCTGGATCTCGGGCAGAGGATACCTGTTGACTTCTACAACGTCATCGAGAAAGCGAATCCCCCACCATATCCTCTCTTTTAGCCCCTCCCATTCTACAGAACTTCGATTCACAAATTTAGATAAGTTTATCGAAGCAAGGTTGCAGCTTTCGTAAGGCAAGAGAGGAATCTCTCCGCATGGATTTGTGGCCTCTATCCGACCAACCTGAGGAGTGGGATTTCGGCGGTTGATTTCATCCAGAAAGACAACCCCCGGGTCCCCTGAACGCCAGGCGGAATAGACTATCAAATCAAACAGCGCTTTGGCGTTCATGGATTTGACTTTTTTCTTTGTCCGCGGGTTTATTAAATCAAAGCTATCATTCTTTTTTACAGCCTCCAAAAATTCATCAGTCGCACCTACTGATAGATTAAAATTGGAAAAGGCACCCTCCTGGACTTTGGCTTCGATGAAATCAACGATATCCGGATGGTCGCAGCGCAAGATGCCCATGTTGGCTCCCCTTCTTCTTCCTCCCTGGACAATGACTCCGGTACCCTGATCAAAAATACTCATGAAGGAGACAGGACCGGATGCTTCTCCTTTGGTGGAAGCAACCAGGTCTCCTTTGGGTCTTAATCGAGAAAAATTAAAGCCCGTTCCTCCACCTGTCTGGTGAATCCTGGCCATATTACTCAAAGAGTCAAAAATTCCTTGTATAGAATCTTCCACAGGCAGCACGAAGCAGGCAGAAAGCTGGCCTAAAGAGGTTCCGGCATTCATGAGAGTTGGAGAGTTTGGCAAAAATTCAAGCTCGGTCATCATCCGGAAAAACCTCTCTTCGACGTCTCCCTTTTTCTTTTCTGATTTGAAATTCGCTTCTCCTTCGCTTACAGCCCTAGCAACTCTTCTGAAAAGCTCTCTGGGAGTTTCAATAATATCTCTCTCATCATCTTTTAACAAATAACGTTTTTTGAGAACAACAAGGGTATTCAGGGGAAGTTTTAAATCATCCCTAACTCCGTAGATGACCTTAACCTGCCTGAGATCTCTGTGTTCTTCCCGATGGAGAATGTAGCTTCTGGCAATCGAACTGAATCCTTCTTCCATCAAAGCCTCTTCCACAATGTCCTGAATCTCTTCCACGGATGGAATTTTATCCTTAAAGGATGAGGCAACTTTTTCCAAACTTTTTTTCCCAGAAACATCGGCTATATGGGTTGCCCTCTTTTCATCTCTGAGCACTTCAAGAGCAGCTCGAAAGATAGCTCTTTTTATTTTCCCCTCATCGAAGCCAACCAGAGAATTGTCTCTTTTTCGTATTTTTTTGGGTAAAGCCTCCATTTCTATCTCTCCCTCTTAAACACCAAGCTCTGAGCGGAATTGTATAAAGCGGAGAATATCGCTCCGACAGATAATACCAGCTATCTTTTCTCCTTCCATAACGGGAATCTGATGGATGTCTTTGGTGGTGATGCTGTTAAGAACTTGGCTTCCGTCAGCATTTGGAGAAACGGCTTCCAGTTTCTCTTTAGGTGTCATGATATCTCCAACTTTAATCTCCGGCCATTTTTCTGAAGGAGTTCGTTTCACATCTTCTAAACAAACTATGCCCTTAAGGCTTCCTTTATCAGAAACAAGAAAAACTCTTTCTCTTTTTTTAAGAATATAATCATCAACTAAACTCTGAACTGAAAGGTCAGCTGTCACAGTCTCAAAATTTTTTGTCATCAAATCTTCTGCCCGAACTCCCTTTAACAAGCTTTGGACCATAACTTGCTCGTAGCCTCTTACAGCTGCGCTGTGGAGAAACCAGCCGATGAAAATCAGCCAGATGCCCGTGAGGAGATTTGCTCTTAAAATCCAAAGAATTCCGATAAATATGAGGAAAAAAGCAAAGCCCTGCCCTACCCTGGAAGCTATCTTTGTGGCTTTTTTCAGGTTGCCGGTGACCTTCCAGATAATGGACCTTAAAACTCTCCCTCCATCCATCGGAAAACCGGGGAAGAGGTTAAATATGGCCAGCACGGTGTTGATCATGGCCAGGTAGGAAGCAGATGCCCAGAGGGGCTCACTTATTCCCCTAAGGATTAAAGAAAGGATAAAAAAGAGAAAAGCGATTAACAAGCTTGCCATGGGGCCAACCAGGGCCATGGTGAATTCCCGCAAAGGCTTTTTGGGCTCTTCTGTTATTTGAGCAACTCCTCCCAGGAGAAAAAGAGTAATGCTTCGTACTTTTTCTCCTTGCTTTAAGGCCACAAGGGAATGGGCCAGCTCATGGACTAAAACCGAGGCAAAAATTAGAAGGCTTGTTACTATTCCTATTATCCAGTAAAGGCTGCGGGTCCAATCTTGAAATCTTTGGGGAAAATAATTTGCGGATAAGATCCAACTGAATAAAATAAAGATAATAATCCAGCTTGAGTCTATTTTAATATCTATCCCAAAAACTTTTGCTATGCGCCAAGAATGTCTCATTATTCCTCCTCCTAAAAAAATAGAAAATCTTAAGCTAACGTCCGTCTGATCTTAAAAGGCTCTGGCGATAAATGGACTGGTTTTATTCTCTGACCTTTTTATCTAATTATATATGAAATTTATCAAAATGAAAAAACAGGAAAAACAAAGTGCGGGCTTGACAAATCAAGCCCCTGCGATAATAAACCATACAATCAAAGGTGGGCTTGATGAATCAAGCCCCTACAATAAAAATCATCCCTTTAAAGTGCGGGTTTGATGAATCAAGGGCCTGCATTCCCAGCTAAAATCTCTTGAATTTCTCTTTGAGCGCGCCACAGACAGGACAGATGTCAGGAGCTTCTCCTTCCGTCGTAAAGCCACAAACCTGGCAGACATGGATGGGCTTAAATTCTATATCTTGCTCTTTTTCCACCGCTTCTTTGGCTTTCTTGTAAAGTTCAGCATGGACCTTTTCTGCTTCCAGAGCCCACTTGGTCACGGTTTCAGCTCCTTTCTCCTGCTCCTCTTCAGCTACCTTGATATAAGCGGGATACATCTCTTCCACCTCGAATGTTTCCCCATCTATTGCTTCCTGGAGGTTCTCAGGGGTTTTCTTTATACCATACAAAGTCCTAAGATGATTTATGGCATGAACTTGTTCGGCAAAGCTGTTGGCTCTAAAGAGCCTGGCAACATTAGAAAAATTTTCTTTCTCTGCCTTATCAGCAAAGGCCAAGTATTTCAAATGAGCCTGACTTTCTCCAGCAAAAGCATTCTTTAAATTTCCTTCTGTCATTTTTTTCATTTCATTCCTCCTTAAATCTCGACCATTCTTTTTATAGCTCCTCTTGCCTTTTGACTAATTTCAAGGGGAACTTCAACTTTATGAATCATATTTTCTAAAGATCTTAAAACTTTTCGCAAATCTATCTTTTTCATGTTAAAACAAAGGGCCGTATCTCTGGCAGGATAAAAATCCTTGGCTGGATTCTCTTTTTTCATTCTGTAGACTATCCCTGTTTCAGTACCTATAATGAATTCTTTCTTTTTTGTCTTGCGGGCTTCTTGAACCATTTTTCCTGTGGAAAGAACCTTATCTGCAAGATCTATAACCTCGGGTAGGCATTCAGGATGGACCCAGACTTCTGCTTCGGGGTGAAGATTCCTTTTTTCTCTTATATCTCTGGCTTTAATGTATCTATGAACATAGCAGTAGCCATCCCAGGGAATAATCTTCTTCTTCGTGTGGCGGGCAACAAAAGCTGCAAGATTCTTATCCGGAGCAAAAAGAATTTCATCCTCACTAAGGGAATTCACAACTTTGACCGCATTTGACGAGGTGCAACAAATATCACATTCGGCTTTTACTTCTGCAGTTGTGTTAACATAACAGACAACCTTACTTCCTGGATAATTTTTTTTCCACTCCCGAAGCTCCGAGGCAGTAATCATGTCAGCCATTGGACAGCCAGCCCTTGCATCCGGGATAAGAATTGTTTTCTCCGGCGCCAGGATCTTAGCTGTCTCGGCCATAAAGTGAACCCCGCAGAAGACAATGATCTTTGCATCCACTTGAGCTGACTTCTGGCTCAAGCCCAGGGAATCCCCGATATAATCAGCTATATCCTGGATTTCCCCAATCTGATAATTATGGGCTAAAATAACGGAATTCTTTTCTTTTTTTAATTTCGTTATTTCGTCCTTTATCTTTTCTTTGTTCACGGTTCTCCTCAAAATGGATTTGATAAATCAAACCCCTACGTTAAGAAATTATCCATTCAAAGACGGGCTTGATGAATCAAACCCCTACAATAATTATACAATCAAAGGTGGGTTTGATGAATCAAACCCCTACAAATCCATTCGATTTTCCAGGTTGAACATGGTCCATTAGATCTTCCATCTTTGTCTTGTCCGGATAAACTAATACAAACGCAATATATTTTACAATGTCATTGCGAGCCCTGAAAGGGCGCGGCAATCTCTTAAAATGAATTAACGAGATCGCCACGTCGCTTCGCTCCTCGCGATGACACTGGATTAATTGCGCTTGTATTAGGCTAATCCTTTATTTTCCTGACGTATACTTTTATGGTTTCTCCTTCTTCCTCCAATCCAAGATATTCTTGTCCTGTCTGCCTGCACCAAGCCGGCATGTCCTCTCTGATTCCTGCATCTGTGGAGATAACTTCCAAAACTTCTCCAATTTTCATTTCTTTTATTTTTTGTGCTGTCTGGATAATGGGCATAGGGCAGAGCAAGCCAAAACAATCTAATATCACGTCAGCTTTCATTACTTTCTCTATCATTCTTATTTTTATATTGCTTTATTTCTATTCTGCTTCGTTTCTATT
>Ga0209427_10004585_pt1 | contig 15955 bp, 14 predicted proteins | sample DeeMarSWOR136_30_FD_187465 | JGI IMG/M metagenome (GOLD analysis project Ga0209427, IMG submission 187465) | Marine sediment microbial communities from White Oak River estuary, North Carolina - WOR-1-36_30 (SPAdes) (version 2) | ecosystem: Environmental > Aquatic > Marine > Intertidal zone >...
CACAATATAAATATGATCATTAAAACCGAATTTGACAAGAGAAAAATTGCCTATAATAAGGATCCGCATATTGAAGATTTACTTACTATTCCAACCACTGTGAAAAATAATATATTAAAAAGCTCCATTTATCAAGAAGGTCATATTATTTTTCAAGATAAAGCTTCAGCTGCTGTAATTGAAGTATTATCTCCTCAACCAGGGGAATTTATCTGTGATATGTGTGCTGCTCCGGGGATGAAAACAAGTTTAATTGCTCAACATATGGATAATAAAGGGCGTATAATCGCGGGAGAATTTCTCAATCAGCGTACAATTATAATGAAGGACTTACTCCATCATTTGAGTGTTCAGAATACACATATTTTAACTACTGATAGTATAATTTTTCCATTAAGATCTCAAAATATCTTTGATCGTATACTATTGGATGCTCCTTGTACAGGGAATGGCTCTTTCCTATCAAATCCCGAACTAAAATGGCGACAAAATGAAAATTTTCTACATCAAAACACGTTATTACAAAAGAAATTATTCAAAAATGCTTTAAAACTGTTAAAACCGAACGGAATCATTGTATATTCTACATGTAGTTTATATCCAGAAGAAGGAGAATATATAATCATGAATTTTCAAGATTATCTTGAGCCCCAAAACTTGCCAAAGTGGTTCTCTCCAAGTTATAATATTGAAGGTTCTATATTGCCAGGAGTCGGTAGATTATTCCCTTCAATTCAACACACTCAAGGATTTTTCATAGCAAAATTCAAAAAAAAAGAAACATAACCTTAGTTATTAATAGTTAGTGATGTGACCTATTTTACATGCCTTCCGAAAAAAGACAATTCATGACAATTGGTCAAATTGACGCTACGGGAGTACGAGGTCCTCATGAGAAGGAGTTAGAAGATATTAGCAAATCTAAAATCTCAAATTTCATAAATGTTGATATTAAAGCTCTTGAGAATATCATTAATAATGAATTGGGAGGAATTATTGAAAACATCGGTTTTAGTGAGAATTGGACTATTTCTATTGAAATGTTTCCTGAAGTAAATATTCACATGGCATTTTCTTATTTTGGTGATGAATTTGGAGATGGAATTGAAGCAGAATTTAAGTTTTATTTCTCAGGAAAATATGTTACTTGGGTACCTGGTGAGGACAGTGCAACTTACATCGATATTGTTATGGATTTACTTGAAAGAAAGCTAAAGGGAGAAGAACCCTTTGAAAAAAATTATGACACACAATCAGATTTAATGAAAAAAGTATTGGTGCAAAGAGGAGAACCGTTCAAATTTTTACAAGAAAAAGACCAAAAGGAACTTGAGAGTTTTCTTGGAGCTAAAGTATGGAAAATTGTTAATGGGTGGAGAATTAAAAAAGAAATCTTTCCAGAAGTCTTCACAGAAATTATATGGGATAAAGAAGAGGGTTTGGATATAAAGTTCCAAGGTCAAAGATTAGCAAAAAACTTAGGGAGTTATCATGTAGAATTTATTGGTATATTTGTATTAAATCATATTCTTCGATATATTACAGTGCACAATCTAGATAAAGAATTACCTGATATATGCTATATTATGTTTTCTCGTCTGTATACTAAGGAGAAAGGTTGGGTTCACAGGACAAGATAAAATAAAAAAAATAAAAAAATGGAAAAACAATAAATTTTAAAACGCAGTCCAAAGTTGAGCTCTGCCTTTTTTTTCTGCTCGTTTAATTTTCTTTGAATTCTCTAACTCAGACATTATTTTCCATATTTGAGAGTTACTTAGTTTAAAATATCTTCTCAATTCAGGAGTCGTCATTTTATTTTCTGATAATAAATTAGGAATCAACCTCTTTATTTCTTCTACAGTATTATCGTCAGATTCATCTTGTTCTTCAGATTCAACTTCTTCTGTGACCTCCATCTCTGTAATAATTCTAAATGCCACCTTGTTCAATTGTTTAATATTTTCATCGATATTTTGAGGTGTACAGAACAAGCAACATAATTCGAGATCTCGGGGAAAAGCTACTATATAAAAATTATCATATAAAATAGCTCGTGGTTTTTTCCCTGAAGCGTTTCCACCTCGAAATGCTAGATAAAAATTCATTGCAAAATCATCTAAATTTACCATATTATTTGTTTTATTACATTCCTTTTTCCATTTAAGAAAAGGGCCATCTATCATATCAAATCCAATCAAAGCGGCCCCAAATAACTCCTGTTCATTAAAATTCATTTCTTTAATCCCCTCCTAATTGCGATTTTTTCTAATTCATTTTTTATTATATTCAGTAGTTTTAATCGTTCTGCTGGATCAATTGCCGTTAATCCATAAGTTTTCACATGTAGAAGATCCTCAACCCTATTAGCCTCCATTCGACCATCCTGCAAATCTTGTTTATTTGCTATTGCTATAATAGGGCATTCTTTACCTACAAAGTGACATGCATAATTAATCAATTCTCTCGAGTTTAATACATTTCGAGGAGTAGAGTCCGTAACCACAAAAATGATATCAGATCCAAGTAAATAGTCTTTTGAATAAGTTCTTAAGTAACTATTCTGACCTCCTAAATCCCACAGTCTTAAATAATAATCATCAAATTTTACAGATTTTAAATCTAATCCATGAGTTGGAATATAAAAACGATCCAATGTATTTTCTGATAAAAGTTTAATTATGGTAGTTTTTCCAACTGCTGGGGAGCCAATTAAAGTAATTTTCACTAGTTTGTCCAACTCAGTACTTAACATAACTATTCATGACTCTAAATGAATTATTAAGACACAATGGGTTGAAAAAAAATATGAATCTGGATAATATCCTAATAATATATAAAACAAAAATTATGACCTTCTACTCCTCTCTTCCATTAATCCGCAATCTGTTAACCCAAAAAATAGCTTCAGAAGAAAGTTGCAGTTTCGATCCTTTTCAATTATTTGATATATCTAAATTATAACTAAGATCTTAAAATTCGAGAATTAAATGCCATCCCCATACCAACCCTGTTTGATATAAAGATAAGCATTCATTGCTGCTGTTGTACCTTCCCCTACCGCAGTTGTAATTTGTCTTATTCCACCAGTTACATCTCCAGCAGCATATATACCAGGAATATTAGTCTCTTGATCTCTATTAACTTTAATACAGTTATCATCATCAAGTTTTATTCCTGCCTTTTTAGCTAAATCACTCTGGGGTTCAACGCCTATTGCTATGAAGAGGGCGTTTACGTCTATTTTAGATATTTCACCAGTCTCGATATTTTTAATTTTTAACGCACCTAATTTGTCATCTTTTGTTATAGCTTCTTCGATAACGCAATTATACATAGGAACAACATTTTCTAACGAATCAACCTCATCTACTATACATGCTTCTGCTCTCATACAATGGCGTCTATGAATGAGGTAAACTTTTTTTGCAACATTAGATAGATAAATTACTTCTAGTCCTGCAGCATTACCCCCACCAACCGCAGCAACATCCTGATCCCGAAATAACGGACCATCACACGTGGCACAGTAAGAAATTCCATTACCCACTAATTGAAATTCATTCGGTAACCCAAGTGACAAATGTTTTGAACCAGTTGCAATTATAATTGCTTTTGCTTTTGTTTTTCCCCCATAAGTAGAAATGGTCATTTCTTTTGGATTTATTGCTAAAACTTCTTCATAAAAAAGAGTAGCACCCCAACTTTCAGCCTGCTCCCTCATTTTTTCTGTTAATTCAAGACCATTAATACTTCTAAACCCAGGATAATTTTCAATCTTTGGAGCTGTCCCGGCTAAACCTCCAAATCCTTTATTCTCATAAACAGCTGTTTTTAAACCCATTCTTCCACCATAAATAGCAGCTGTCAATCCAGCTGGTCCACCACCAATAATAATTAAATCAAATTCACGTTTGTCAGACAAATTATATCTCCTTCTGTTTGCGGCTTCTTTAAAATATATATATTAATTCTGTAAAATGTATAAATTTTTTTTTACTATAATATAGACATTATGTTATTCCTTCTTTAGTTGCCTAAGATATTTACAAGCATTAATTCCCGCTCGTGAACCTTCAGCTGTAGCAAAAACCACCTGAAAAACGCCCCCTGTGCAATCCCCAGCAGCATATACTCCTTTAAGATTTGTTTTTTGTTCCTCATCAACTATAATATTTCCCATATCATCTAAATCTACTCCCGCTTTTTTGAAAATTGAATTTGAGGAAATATGAGACAAAATAAACAAACAACTTAATTCAAATTCCTTTATATCTTCAATCTCTTCAGAATCAGAAATATTAGATTTGCATAATATTTTTTGAATCATTCCATCGGAATTAGGAACAGCTTCAATTATCTCCATATTTTCAAAAACTTCAATTCCAGCATCTTGTACTTGGTATACCTTTTCAGAAAAATCTTCAATTCTAACACTTGTAATTATTCGTACCAAACATCCCATTTGTTGAAGAACTAAAGCATCTTCTAACATTTCATCGTCTTTACCGAATAAATACACAACTTTTTCTTTATACGTGGGCCCATCACTTAAAACGCTATACGAAACTCCAAATCCCAGTAGTTTATCTTCTCCTTTTATTATTTCTTTTCGTGTACCTCTACCAGTTGCAATAATAACAACATCAGAGGTGATATTTGCTGTCCTGGTTGATGTTCTGTTTACACCCATTCCAAGCATTAGTGAGATTACGTCACCTTTAATAATTTTAATGTTTTCTGAATAACTCTCAGTATGAGTCCTAAATTTCTTTAAAAGATGTTTTCCCTTAATATCGGTTTCTCCAGGCCAATTTTGTATTTCTTTTGCTTGCCCCAATGCTGGCAATTCTTTTCCTTCAAGAATAATTACATCTCTATTCGCTCGGGCACAATAGATCCCTGCACTTAATCCAGCTGGACCTGCTCCAATGATTAAAATTTCACATTTTAATTCGTCCATATGATTAACCTCATGAAATATTTAGTATTCTAAAACAAGTGAAAAGCCCTTATTCTTATTATTTATTTTAAATTATATAAAATAATTATGTCCTATTTAATTTAATTTTATGATTTTAATATCTCTTACTACATTAATAGGTCAATGTTTAAAATATAAGTCTTATGTTAAGCTTTGAATAAATCATTAAAACTAATTGATAAAATAAAATATTAAAGAGATTGATCCCAAAAGAATCATAGTTGCTCCCATGCCTCGTCCCATTGCTTTTGCTGAAAGTTTTTGTACAAAGTTAGAAGTAATTAATCCCATACTAAAAGAACCAATTCCTAGATAAAGCAGGAATTCAGAGTTAAAATAAAGTTGATCTTTAATCAAATATCCAAGAATTTGATACATACTAAATGTAAAAAGACACATGATAATACTAAGCATTAAAGCTGTTCCAACACTTTTTTTTAGGGGATATCCATATAGTATGATTAAAACCAGAGTTATTATGAATCCTGAATTCGCACCGAACATTCCTGAATTGAGTCCCACTAAAACTCCTAAAACCAGTGCTAGTAGAAAGAATAATTTCGAATAGGGTTCAATAACACTCTCAATATGCCTGTCTTCAGTATTTATACTATAGTTGGAATTTTCTTGTGCTTCTGTAGATTCTGTTAATTCAAGATTATTTTTCCCATGTCTAGAAAATCTATGGTAAATTTTATGAACCATCTCTTTCAAGGTCTCAGGTGTAGGAAATCCTTTAGAAAGGATAGTAGAACCTAAAAGAATAATAAAAGCTGGTAAGAACCACCCAAAAATTAAACTTAAGGGAGTAATCATTAAAAGAAGGATACCAAAGAAGGAAGCAATTAAAGAGACTCCGATTAAAACAATAATATTCTTATTTAGATCATATTGCTTTTTTCTTACATAATTAATTGATACAGAAGCAGCAGCAATAAAGTCATTCAATACATTCACAGATATTGCTAACAAAACATCTCCTGTTATCAGAAGAATAAGAGGAACTACGACTCCTTGACCAGTCTGCCCTACAAAACTCATACTAATTCCTACAAGAGAGCCTATAAGAATCAACAAAATAACATGATAGATTTCTAAGACCAAAAATTATTCAACCTTTTTTTTATGCTGTTTCTAATTAATATTCTGCGATTGAATTAAATATTACTTTAAAATTCAAAATATTTTAATGATTTAAGAAATTTTGAGTGATATTATTGTATATTAACAAAAACTTTAACAAAAAAAATATGTGAAAAATTATGGATGTACCAATAATTTTAATTGTTGCGTTGATAGCTGGAATACTTTCAATTGCTATGGCAATGTACTTTAGATACTTGGTACTAAGAGAGGATCCTGGTAATGAAAGGATGCAAGAAGTTGCGGGTTACATTGAGGAAGGAGCTAAAACTTATATTAAAGTTCAATATAAAATTTTAGGAATCTTTGTTGGCGTACTTGCGGTAGCTATGCTATTTTTGCCATCTCCTCTAAAGAAAAGTGATACATATGATAGATTGGTGGCTAATGCCTTAAATTGGGAACAAATGCTCTCTTACATCATCGGGGCTGTGGGTTCCATGTTTGCCGGTTGGTTGGGAATGTATGTAGGTGTAAAAGCAAATACTCGTGCAGCTCAAGGATGTACTATTAGTACTAAAAAAGGTTTTGATATAGCTTTTTTTGGAGGATCTGTTATGGGACTTGCAGTCGTAGGTGTAGCATTAATTGGTCTATCAATTCTTTATTGGATTGTTCCAGATCCCATGATCGTATTAGGATTTAGTTTTGGTGCGAGTAGTGTAGCTCTATTCATGAAATGTGGAGGAGGTATTTATACAAAAACTGCTGATGTTGGAGCTGATTTAGTTGGAAAAGCAGAATATGATTTACCTGAAGATGACCCTCGTAATCCTGCAACAATTGCAGACAATGTAGGTGATAATGTAGGCGATATAGCTGGTATGGGTTCTGACCTTTTCGATTCTTACGTGGCATCTATTGTTGCTTCTATGATGTTAGCTGCGACTTTAGCTATTACTGATACTATTTGGGATGGTATGGATCTAGATGCTACTATTAGATTTACTCTTGTTGTATTTCCTGTAGTTTTATGTGGTGTAGGATTAATGGCATCACTTCTCGGAATTTGGTATATAAAATGGAAAGGATCAGAAGAACCAGGGAAAGCTCTAAATACTGGAACATATATCTCTACCTTAATATTTGCAGGATTATCCGCATTATTTACATTATTGCTGATAGTTGGAGTACCAAGCGATGAAATAAATGAAGATCAAATTTTATTCCTTTGGAAATTATGTGCGTGTGCTGTTATCGGACTCTTTGCTGGGATCATCTTAGGTCTCACGAGTGATTATTTTACAAGAGATGATAGGAAACCAACTAGAAAAATGGCAGAAGCAGCTCAAGAAGGACATGCTGTTGTTATACTTAGCGGTTTTTCTTATGGATTACTAAGTGTAGTCCCACCTGCTATTGGAATAGTTATAGCAATGGCGTGTGCTTATCTGTTAGGAGGTGTATTTGGGGTTGCGATGGCTGCAGTTGGAATGCTTGCAATTGTAGGGACTATTGTTTCAAATGATGCATATGGTCCTATTGTAGATAATGCAAGAGGTATTGCGGAACAAGGAGATCTTGGAGATGACATAATTCGTACAGCAGATCGATTGGATTCTGCTGGAAATACAGCAAAAGCAATTACAAAAGGTTTTGCGATAGGTGCTGCGAATCTAACAGTTTTCGCGCTACTTTTTTCGTTTACAGCAGAAGCTAACGAAATTAGTCAACTCGAAACTGGGACTGATATAATAGACGTAATGGATCTTCTTAATTTAAATGTATTAATTGGTGCTTTTATTGGGGTTGTCGTACCTGCTTTATTTTCAGCATTATTAATCTTAGCTGTACAAAGAAATGCAGCTAAGATGGTAGACGAAATTAGAAGACAATTTGAAACTAATCCAAAAATATTATCTGGTGAGGAAGCAGCAGATTTTGGTAAAACAATAGACATAGCAACAAAGGGTTCATTAAGAGAATTGATATTACCAAGTATAATTTCAATAATTATTCCGATTACAATCGGTATATTATTTGGTGTAGCGGCACTAGGCGCTTTCTTAGCTGGTGCAATTTTATCTGGTTTTGTATTCGCTATCATGATGTCAAACAGCGGCGGAGCTTGGGATAACGCGAAAAAATGGATTGAAGATGGTAATCTTGGAGGTAAAGGTACCGAAGTTCATAAAGCCTCAATTACAGGAGATACAGTTGGAGATCCATTCAAGGACACTGCAGGTCCAAGCATTAATACCTTATTAGTTGTAATGTCTCTAACAGCATCTATCTTTCTCGGATTCTTAATGCTTTTTGGTGATGGTGCAGGTCTCTTAGTGTTCTAATTTAACAAATAAGTACTTAAATAGCCAATAAATTATCCTTTTTTTTATATTTTTATTATTTTTAATCGATAGTAGTAAACAATTTAGAGAATAAGATTCTTATATAGTAAACTCATTTTTTAGAATAAAAAAATGAAGAATATCCTTAACAAAATCTCTTCAAAAACGATAAATTTCTATATTGAGCAAAATCTTGATGATTTTTATATTAAATCTTCACAGCATCCCAATTTTATATCTCATTTTGAGGATAAAATAAGTTGGGTTGATTCTAGGAATGCAGATTGGCCTAAGTGTATATTTAGAGCCGACCTTACAAATTTGAATATTACAAATGAAATATCTACTATAAAAAATTTAATCCAAGAAACTAAAGCTCCTAACGGTTGGACAATAGGGCCACTAACTAAACCTGATAATCTAGGATTGATTCTTGAAAAAAATGGATTTTTAAGCGCATACCACCAAGCAGGAATGGCAATAGATCTTAAAGATCTTAAAAAAAAGGGAATGATGGAAGATGATTTAGAGGTTGAGATCATTAAAAAAGAAGAATCTTTAAAACATTGGATTATAGTTGTATCTACTGTTTTTGGATTAAAAATTGATTCTGAATTAATTCAATTTTTATTCTTAGAACCTGAAACAAGATTCTATTTAGGAATCTTTGAAGGAGAAATTGTTTCAGCTCTTATGTTATATCTTTCCTCAGGAGTTGCAGGTCTTCATGCGGTATCTACATTATCAGAGTATAGAAATAAGGGATTTGGTCTTACAATTAGCAGAGTGGCATTAATAGATGCTCTTCGCAATGGATATAAAGTTGGAGTGCTTCAAGCATCTTCTTTAGGTGAACCAGTATACCGAAAATTGGGTTTCAAAAAATTCTGTGATATCCTTTCCTATGAATTAAATGTTGAAAATAATTAAACAGATCCTTTATCGAGAGACAAAAATTTAAATAGTAATTTTACCTTAAAAGAAGAGACGAGTGAGATATGGAGCTGACGGTGGGTTTAACCTGCTGAGGAACCTCGCCCCACTCTCCAAGCAAGGTGTAGATAACTACTACGATGAGAATCGTATTTTAGCAACTGAAACGACACTGCCTTTCTACACATATTAATGACTTGGATAAGCCAAAGAAATTGTAGGAAGGAATGGTTGGAACGAGCTAAAACCTTGGTGTAAGGCCAAATGAAAGTAATGAAGTACTTGGAGCGAGCTTTAGGTAGACCGCTTAGTTTGATGCTCCAACTGTTATCTGGTGACGGATACAGTACAGAAGGGCGGGTATATATCTCAAGCGTCTCAATTCTACGTTTAAAATTAAAAAAAGAGTTAACTCAGGATAAAATATCTTAATAAAATATAGAAAAAAAGGAAAAATAAATTTATTTATGTTTTAATTTACTCCTCTTTATTTTGATACCTACCATTGAAATGCCTATGATTGAAGTAACTAAGATCAATAAATCATAGCCAGGAATCATCCCTATTTCTTCAGGTTCTTGAATATTCCACCATAAATTATATACATTGCCTGAATTATCTCCAAAAACCTTAATAAAATAAGTTCCTTTAGACACAGTACGGATTATAAATCCATTATCATCTAAGGTAAAATTTGTTACAAGTTTGTTTAGATCCTTGTCATAAAGGTCAAAACCCATTAAACCTTCAGCTGAATCGTATCCTATCCAAACTGTTAATTCCCAATTTGAGTCGTGAACATAAATTTCATACCAATCCTCATTAAATTGTAAGGCTAGTCCGTTATATTCCCATAGAGATATTCCTGGAATATATGAAATGTTATAAGCGGATAATGGATCATCGTTCACTTCGTAATTATCGTCTGACCAGAGAGTTCTGATATCGTCCCACCACATATCATATTCATTTCCCCAGGAAGCCCCGTAAACTTCTACAAAATAATAACCATGTGAAATACCACTGATATCAATTGTTTCATTATCACTGCTAGAATAACTTCCACCTATTAATTCATGATATTGGTAATATCCATATTCATCAAAATGTATATAGTGAATCTGCATATCTATATTTCCTTGGCTATGGTTAAATATAAGCTCAATTTTTAAATGTTCGAAACCTGGTGATACTTCAATGATATACCAATCTGGATTTCCTTGAACTGCCATCCCATAGAGATCACTTAACCAAGTACGCTCTAATTGAATAAGATTAGAACGATGGTTTTTTTTGCCCCCAAAAATATGTGGATCATCATTAAACTCATAAAAATCCTCCATTAGCCAAAGATCTAAATCGTAAGGCACTTCAGTATCTTTGAATTTGTGATATATCCGAATTCGCCAGTCCCCTGATACATCTACCTTATATACAAGTGATTCACCATCATCTCCAGAATAGGAACCTATTCGATGATCTTCAAATGGATCATAAAGCTCCAACTCTAAATTGCCGTCCTCGTTCTCAAAATAGATATTAACTTCAATAATATCTCCAGGATTTAAATATGTATGAAACCAATCCTCATCATCCTCTACAAGTTTCAGACCAGGATAATTATCTGGGTTAACCTCACAAGAACTCCAAAAACCATCATTATCTTCTTTAGGATCATCACCAGAATATTCAAAATTTACATATGTTTGTAGGTCATAATGTACCACGGAATCTGCAAATCTATGATATACTCGAATTCGCCATTCCCCTTCCATATCTGCAGAAAATGTAATATGTTCACCATCATTCATAGAATAAGACCCTGCTTGAAGAGTATAAGTAGGATCATAAAGTTCTAACTGTAAATCACCTTCCATAGGGTCGAAATAGATATTAATATCAATGGTATCTCCAGGATTTAAATTTATTTGAAACCAATCCTCATCACCATAAACAAGTATAAGATTGTGATAAGAATAAGGTTCAAGCCACTTCGAATTCCAAAAATCATCGTTTTCTTCCATATAGTCATCTTCTCCTATAATACTAAGATCCTCCCACCATAAATCGTATAAATTTCCATTATTATCTCCGAAAACTCTGATATAATAAGTACCTGGCCAAGGAACATTTGTATCAATATATTCATTATCATCAATAGAGTAACTCCCCGTTAAATGAGTGAAAGTCCCATTCCAATACCACACTTCTATGTCAATATTTCCAACTGCATGTGAGAAAGTTAATTCTACATGAATTTTTTCTTCACCTGGATCTAAATAAACAGTATACCAATCTTCATCGAATTGAACACCTAATCCAAAAGGTAACCACATAGCTGGCCATGGTGATAAGTCATATGCTTCTGAATCAAAATCATTTTGCTCATATGCATCATCAGTTGGTTGAGTTGTATTCCACCATAAATCATAAACATTTCCCATATTTGCATAGAATATCTTCAAGTAATGTATTCCTGATGAAGGAACTATATAGTCGATATTTTCCGTATCCATAGTGCTATAACTCCCTGTAAGTAAGACAACACCACTATCATAAAGCTCTATATCAATGTCTCCTTCAGAATGATTAAAAGTTAGCATTATGTTAAGATGCTCTTTTCCGGGGATTATATTTATCATGAACCAGTCATCATCCCATTGTGTCCCCGTTCCATTAAGAGAACTAAGCCAATTTCCTTCATTAGATATTATATTATAAGCAGAGCCGGCATCATTGTTCGGTTCATAATTATCTTCTGGTGCGCTCGTAAAAATTGAATTTTCCTTATATATCGGGTTTCTATTTAAATTAGGAATGAACAGAACACCTATAATAAACATTAGGAGTAAAAATGTGAAACCTAAACCCCGTTTATAGATTTTCTTAAAATCCATACCATTTTAATCACGTTTTACCCTTATAAATTTTAACAAAAGAGTAGAATAGGAATTATAGAAGAACAAATTTAATAAAAAAAACTCCAAATAGACCTTTAGGTGATTCTCCATTAAGATAATAAATTCATCTTTAGAAGAGCTATCTTTCTAAAACTAGTTTAGCAAAATATTCGATATCTCTATTATATGATTTCTCAGCTTCCTTCGAAATTTTAGCAAAAGCGCATCCAGGTAGCTGATTCATAGAGAGATGATATTCTAAACATTCACAACATTTTCCTCTTCTTTGACAATCATAGGTGCAAGTACATGATTTTTTTTTCGCTTCAAGATTGCATTCAATCATTTGTTTCCCCTTAATTAAATTTATAATTATTATATAAGAATTAAAAAAAATTTAAATACTCACAGAAATTTCTGGATTTTCGTTAAGATCCAATTTAGAAATGAAATTTATCAAAATTTATTATTATTCTAAAAGGCTAAAGGAGCAATCTTCACCGCCACATCCGGGACATTTAAATCCTTCCTCTGGGAAGTCATCTGATTCAAACTCATGACCACATGTATCACATTTCCATTTCAAAAATAGATCTCCATTCATAGTATAGGACTCCAACTTACTTATTAAAATAAAAATAGTCCTAATATAAATTTTTGTGAAAGAAAAAGCCCAAATCTTTTGATTTTTAAGGATCTATTTTCATGGACTATAACATAGAAATTATTTTCTGAAGTGTACTCTGAAAATTTTGACTGTTCAAGTTGAAAATTTCAACATCTGGAAGGTTTATAAGGTGATCCTTTATTGGATGTTTAATTGTCAATCCAATTGTCGCAATTATTGATAGATTAGAACCGAATATTCTAATAATAAACTCCTGAAATTTCTTAGAAAACAGTTCCATTTTTCCAATCTCATCTATAATAATTAGATCTTCTTGCTGGAATGTAATATTATCAAAATTAGAGATAAATTTCTCGAATTTTTCTATAAATACATAATAGTTGCCTACACGAAATTTGGTTTTTAAGTCCCCCTTCCTTGCTAATTCTTCTCTTTCTTTAGTTTTTATATTTAAAATATCAAATCCAATTCTATTTATTCCTCCTTTAACTTCTGGGGTTAAAAATCCATACACAGAAATTTGTCTATTGGAAAGATATTCAATTAATTTGACTATTAAAGTTGATTTACCACATCGAGGAGGTCCCGTAATTAGGATTTTTATATTCATAAAATAAATGTTGTTATAAATTTTAAATAATCTACTATCATAAGAATAAATTAACTAGCTAATTAAAATAATAATAAAAAGAGATGATAACAAGTTGAAAAGTTCAAATTTTACTTTTACAGATCAAGATGGTATTGAGATTTTTGTTTACAAATGGGAACCAGAAACTGAACCAAAAGCGGTTGTTCAGATACTTCACGGGTTAGCAGAACATGCAAAAAGGTATATTCATGTAGCGGAAGTTCTATGTAAGGAAGGATACCTCTGTTATGCAGACGATCATAGAGGACATGGTTTAACTGCTGGAGATCTAACAGATGCTACTTTAGAGGGAAAAGCTGGAGTTCTAGGTCCAAATGGATGGCGGGGAGTTGTGAATAGTATTCATGAATTGTCAAAAATTATCAAGAATGAACATCCTAATCTTCCATTGTTTTTATTAGGGCATTCATGGGGCGCTTTTATTACTCAAGATTACATTCAGGAATGGGGAGATGAAATAAAAGGATGTATTTTAAGTGGGACTAATGGTAAAGTAAGACCTCTTGTGATTAAAGCTGGAAAAATTATTCTCAAAGGAGAGATTAAAAAATTGGGTTCCACAGCTCCAAGCCAAAAAATGTACAATATGAATTTTAAATCTAATAATCGAGAGTGGAAAAATGAAGAAGGTGCAACCGGATTTGAATGGCTTAGTCGAGATAAATCCGAAGTTCAAAAGTATATTGATGACCCCTGGTGTGGTTTTATTTCTCCTGCTACTCTTTGGTTAGAATTTATCCTTGGATTTGATAAAATATATAATCCCGAAAATGAAAAAAAAATCCCAAAAGATTTGCCGATATTTTTTATCTCAGGATCTTTATGTCCAATAGGGAACAAAACTAGAGGTGTTAAAGCAATGATTAATCGTCTTAAGAAATACGGTAATACAAATGTGACTTATAAATTTTATGAAGATGCTAGACATGAACTCTTTAACGAGATTAACCGAGATGAAGTCTTTAATGATGTAATCGAATGGCTTGATTCCCACTCCTAATTTCCTTATTTATTTAATTCCTGAAATTTCAATAGCAATTCCTTTTGTTTTTCGGATATTTTTTTCGGGATTTCAATATTAACTACTACGTATTGGTCTCCTCGCCCTCTTCCATGTATATAGGAGACTCCTCGATTTTTAACTCGAAATTCTGTTCCTGGTTGAGTTCCAGCAGGAATTGGTAATTCTCTTTCCGTTAATTTCTTTTCTTTATAGTCTAGAGTAGGGACTGTGATTTTTCCACCAATAATTGCAGTAACTATATCAACATTTACAGGAGTATACAGATCATTTCCTCTCCTTATAAAATTTTCATTATCTGTTATTCTAATTCCTAAATAAAGATCACCCGGTATTGCATTCGTAGAAGGAACATGCCCCGCACCTTGTACTTTTAAATGTACCCCATTCTCAACACCTTCTGGAATTGAGACATGTATTGTTTTTTTCTCAGGAACTACTTTAGAACCATCACATACTTTACATTTCTTTTCTATTACTTGTCCGGTTCCATTACATGTATAACAACCTGATTCTCGAATAATTGTACCAAATCCAGATTGCGTCATTTTCCTAATTCGACCAGTTCCTTGGCATTCTGGACAGTTAATTACACTTGAGGGATCCTCTGCTCCAGTTCCTTCACATTCATCACAAGGGGTATACCGCTCTATTTGAACATCTTTTTTAACCCCAAACATAGCTTCTTCAAAACTAATTTCTACATGATCTTCAATATCTTGTCCTACTTCTCGACGTGGGGCTGTTCTTCTTCTGGATCTTGATCCAAAACCACCAAAACTATTAAAACCCCCAAAAGGACTAAATTCACCAAAAATACTTTGGAATAGTTCATCAATTCCAGGGATTCCCCCTGAAAAGAAATCACTCATATCAATTTGTACTCCACTATGACCGAAACGATCGTAATTCCTTCTTTTATTATCATCACTCAATACTTCATAAGCTTCTTGAATTTCGATAAATTTTTCCTTTGCATTTGGATCAGTTTTATTTACATCGGGATGAAATTTTCTTGCTAATCGACGATATGCTAACTTGATATCATTTGTAGATGCATCCTTACTTACCCCTAGAACTTCATAGTAATCTCTTTTATTAGAACTCATAATGACTTAGTACCATGCAATTATTAAATAAGTTTAAAAACCAATTAATAAAAATAATTTATGAAATTTATTTTTTTAGATAATAGGCTGTAAAGAAATATAAAATAAATAAATAAAGACTTCAACTAATTTTCAAAATCCGTAAAAGAAAAGATTTTAAGCATTCAAGTTGAATCATGTATTAATTAAAAAAAAAGGTTAAGTAAAAAATTGATTCCTAAAAGAACAAAAAGAATTACTTCAGAGTGGTTAAATGAAGCTCTTCATAGCTCAGGATATCTTAAAGATATTAATATT
>Ga0209427_10004586_pt1 | contig 15951 bp, 16 predicted proteins | sample DeeMarSWOR136_30_FD_187465 | JGI IMG/M metagenome (GOLD analysis project Ga0209427, IMG submission 187465) | Marine sediment microbial communities from White Oak River estuary, North Carolina - WOR-1-36_30 (SPAdes) (version 2) | ecosystem: Environmental > Aquatic > Marine > Intertidal zone >...
GGGATGAATTTCAGGGTTTCACTGCCGTTCCATGGAATGAGGCAAGACTTTGCGGCCTTCTGAAAGAGATCCCAACGGCCCACATTCCGTTAATGATTTTTTCAAAGGGCTAAATTGTTTCGAAATTCTGAGTATTGTTATGGAAGAAGAAACCTGGCTCCTTCACGAACTCAATGAAGACGACAAAATTCATATTGCCGATATATTCTTTGAGGAAATTACAGCTAAACTCAAAAAGCTAGATGCACGCATCGGGGCTATCAACTGTAGCTTTGCAGGGAAAAAATATAAGAATTGGAATATCCATTTCAGATCAGTGGGTCCAGACTTTGAAATTGTGGAATTTGAATACGACGAGGATGGTTCGGATTTCAGTTTGGATCTCTAACCTCAACTAACGAGACGTGATCGAAGGCAAATTCTTGGGAAGAAGACCGTTTAAGAGACCCGCCTGTCCATTTTGCGGACTGACTTTAGAAAGGCCGAAAGAGCTGAATATACGAATGCCCGGAGAGATGCCAGTCGGTTCCTGTTCCTGTGGTGCTGTATATGCCTATGATGCGACTGGTCATAGTCTTGGAACAGCGATGGTCGAGGCGCTGGTTTTCGGATGTGATGGGGATTGGGATCTGGCATGGGATCTTCTCCCAGAAGAAGACTATTTAGAAAAGCAAGTAAAGAATTATGACCTCGAGACCCATCTCATCGTACCGGGAGGCGCCCATGAAGGGCGGCGGATCGCAGGGACCCTTTTTTTCATCAGGCTGCACCAAGACATCCGCGAGGTTACTGAAGAAGGAGCTCGACGACGACTGGAGAGAGCAACCCCCATTTCACAGAGATCCTCTTCCAAAAGAAGAACCAGGAAGTCATTTTCGAAGAAGGAAGTGGAGACGTTGGTCAAAGAATATAAGCTGGATACTTTGCTGAGCATCGCTGAAAGAGATCAAAGGATCATTAGGGACTTGCAGCGCCTTCTTTATTCCGTTGAGAAGGGACTTCGTTGGAGGGCCGCTGATGTTTTGGGAAAGGTGTCCGCTTTGATCGCTCAAAAGGATTCCGGGACCATCTCCAGACTCCTTCAGGGTCAGTTCACCGCCTTAGCGGATACAGCGGCGTCAGGCTGGGGATCCGTTGATGCCATCGGGGAGATTATCAGTAACATACCTAAGCAGTTTGCTGGCTACATACCCCAGCTGTATCAATTATTAAGAGACAGGGCTTTGGTTGCAGACGTTCTGCGGGCCTTAGGAAAAATCGGAGAAAGGAGGCCCGATCTCATCCGAAAAAAGGCGTTTCATTTTATTCCTCTCCTTCAGGACCCCGACCCTGAAATTCGGGGGCATACTGCCATACTCCTTGGAAATCTGCATGCCCATGAGGCAAAAGAGGATCTGAATAGGCTTATCGATGATGCCGCATTAGTGGAGGTATATCGAGATGGAGAAATCGAAAAACTTACGGTGGGCGAAGCGGTATCGGAAGCGCTTAAAAAGTTATGATCATCAATTATCTTTTTGCTGCCTCAAAGGGTGATATTCCTGTCAGTCCACGGGAGTTTGAAACCCCCTTCAAAGTAGGCCCATCAGAAATACACCCCTTCCTGACCCTGGGCGGTTATTTCGAGGCCATCAAGAGATTCCTTCTTGAGGAGCAGGCTGCATCTCTCGTCAGCCTGCTGGGGAAATGTGTGAGTCTCGGCGACATCAGTCAATTGGTTATTCGCAGCGAAAAACATGGCCTATTGTATCATGTCGCCAGCGTAGAATTGTTTACCTCCCATAAGCAAAAAAAATTTGCTGTTAGCACCGCCATTTCCGAGAAGGGAAAAGAATATCTTAACCGGGAGTTTGAAGTAATCAATTACTTGAACGACAATGGGAATTTGCCATACCTCCCAAAAGTCTACTTCAAAGATGAGGTATGGTGTCACAGGGAAAATAGGGCCGGGACCTTGGTGATGTCACTAGGTGAGTGGTTTGAAGGCTATCACGAGTTCCATCTTTCTTACGATGAAAAGGACCAAAAACAGAGGGTCTGCATTTGGGATCAAAAAAAAGGTCATCGATTTGTATCCAAATTGGAAAGCCATGAAATATACAAGCAATCATCCAAAATCCTCACCCTTTATTATGATTTCCAAGACTTTCGAGAGATTCACCCATGGCATCATGCGGCTGGCGATTTTGTGATAAGCTCAAAGAATGGAAAAGTTGATGTCAAGCTCACGACTGCGAGACGATATCAACCCGTCATGACATTTGCCAAAGATGAGAAAATCAATTCCTTAGCGGCTATTATCTACTTTTTTCTGAACCTGACTATCCAAATGCGGTTAGATAAGCTGGATGGTTTAGGAGCTGTAGCATGGGCAGAAGATTTTATTTTACCGGCCGTGCTGGAGGGTTTCTTTTCCGGGCTTAGAGCCAAAGACGAGATTGGCGGCTACGCTCTGGGCAAGGTTGGGGATCTTGTCATCCTCTTCAAGGAGTTTAGTCGGGCTGAGCTTCTGAGGTTGCTTCACTCACTGATGGGTTTACACAGCAGGCGGGATCCGGGAGATTTTGAAGTGATCCAATCGAATCTAGCTGGTCATGCAAGGCAGCTGTATGCCGCTATTCAAAGCTTTGACTTATAATATTGGATCTCGGTTTTTCCGTAACGAATTAGTAACGTTCAAAACTACTCACATTTGGAAGGGTATGGGACTCTCTTTTCGGGAATCAAGAAACTGTCTGCAGGGTAGTTCCGGCCAGCGCTCTTGCCTAGTTGATTCCTGAAAAGAGAGTCCCATACCCTGGCGTTTCACTTGACGTGATCGTATCCTATGCAAACACTTTTGAACGATACTAACGAATTACATGGTCGAACTTCGGTCAGGCCTTTTCAGAAAACTTCATTGCGCATGACCCTAAAACAATTGACCGCATTGCAAACTATTTGATGCAGTCAATAGTAACTGGTCATTATTTAGGATTCTTACACGCTATCTGCTAATAAACCTTGGAACGAAGGGCCTTGCCCGCAAGTGGATTATAAAGCTTAACAATTGCAAACTTCATGACATCCAGGGTCTTGTTCTCCAATATAATATTCATCAAGGTATTCTCGGCCTCTCCCGGAAGCACGCAAGCATCTGAGGAATCAAATTCCAAGTCGGGGAAAGCCTTAAGAAGTTTCTTTTGTTCCTTCTTGCCAACCGCTATCTGGATGGCCTGTTTTCCCTGTATCTCCTTTATCTGGTCCCCCAGTCCGGATTCTTGAATTTTCTTCTCTAATTCATCGTCCAAGAAGACATTAATGCAATAATCAGCCATTGAATCACCTCCAATGAAGTAAGGAAGAATTTGTGTTGCGGCTCTCTGAAAGAGACCACCACGGCGTGTGTAAAGTTTTTACACCAAATCGTGCAAGTTAGTACTAGTATAATGACTGTTTGATTGTCAAGTTATTTGCCTGCTATGGCTGCATAGAAGCGATACCCATAGCGTTACACCATCAGCTCTGCTGTGAGCAATAATGTCAAGGAATCCTACCCACTTCATCTTAATCCACCTCTCGCAGATCAAAATCTCCCCCCGTCATAATATCTCGTACTGGCGTGCTTATGGCCCTTGATACAGATATGAGGAGGGAGGCCCTCTCTATTTCTTCGCCTCCTGCTTGTACTAGGAGTACTTTTGAAAGATGGTAAAGCTCTCTATAGATAGAGTCCAGGTCAAAGGCAGGGTAGGTTTCTCCTTCCTTAAACGCAGCCTTTCCACAGACATGACCTTTTCCATGAATTGCGGTGGGAATACCGTAGACCCTACACGTTATGGGTCTAGACGGATAGAGAAGGCACTCGTCCTTTTGATCCAGCAGCGGGCATCTGACCCTCTCCTTTGAAAGGCCAAGTAGCCTCATTTGAGGGTCATCCTCATATGAATTTAGCCTCTCTTCGATCTTGCTCAGTTCCTTATCGGATTTTTTAGCCCGTGAGATGACCTCACGCCTCTGCTTTCTATGCAACTGACTGAAATGTTGATTGAGATACGCGGCTTCAATGATGAATAGTCCAAATACAGCATGACAACACTCTGAGCAGTGAATCTCGCATTTTATGCGGTTCCCATATTCCTTCCCCATTCTGCTGAAGGCCCTATCCGCCCTGTCCGCCAGCAACTCGTATTTTTCAAAGAGATGGTTGAAATCCATAATGAATATCAAACATTGCTTTAGCTTCTTCCGCAATGTCAAATGTCAAAAGTTCACAAGAATTTGTGTTGCGGCTCTCTGAAACAAACCCCCTAACGGCCTGCATAGAGTTCTTACGCCAAATTGTGCAATTTAGTACCAGGCAAGAGCGCTGACCACAAACCCGTTTCTTGATTCCTGAAAAGAGAGTCATATACCCTTGCCGAACCTTTTAAACGATACCAATATGTTAGCTCTTTGAAAAGAAGGTCTGGGTATCCCGTGATGATTTTCAAAGCGCTAAACTGCCACAATCATGTTACTTTGAACGGTGGGGTTCCAGTCTTTTCAGGAATTCTGGATGGACTTCGAAACCGAGCGAAACAGCCTTGTCCAAGTGTTGGATCGCCTTCTTGTAGTCGCCTTTGTTATAATAGGCAGAGGCCAGATTGTTGTGTCCGAGCGCAAAGTCGGGAGCCATCTCCACCAGCTTTTTTCCTGTCTCGACAGCCTCTTCCACATCCTCTTTTTGAAGATAGGCATTGACCAGATTACTCCACGCCTGGATGATCTCAGGATTCAGTTCGATAGCTTTTTTCAACGCTTGGATAGCTTTTTCGGTTCTGGCCATCTGAAGATAGGCAAAGCCGAGGTTGGCATACCCGCGGGCATAACGTGGTTCGATCTCGATAGCCTGCTGGTTGGTCTCAACCACCCGATCCAGGTTTCCTTTCTTAAAAAAAATATACCCTAGGTTGACCCATGCCTCAAACATCCGTCCACTGTTGGCAATTGCTTCCTCGAAGAATGGAATAGCTTCATCCAATTTGCCCTGTTGCATGAGTGCGACACCTAAGTTGTATTGAGTATTGGCACATTCTGGATTCTCTGCAAGTATTCGCTTTTGTTCCGCAATGAATTCTTCAGCGCATTGTGGTTCTTTCATTTAATCCTCAATCCAAAAAAAGAGAGGTCGCCAGCCAGCCCGGATAGCGACCCCCTAGTCTATCGTGTATAGTTAGGCTAACAACTGTGCCTAATGATCCTCGGTCTGTCCCCGGCCCTTTAGACCATACAGCGTCGTGCTCCCAGTAGAAAAATAGACCAGTTTTTCCTCATTTACTAGAGCAGTTGCCGCCTTTTTGACCTCCCTGGCCTTAACATCTGGAATTACCTTCTTTACAGCCTTCTCCATGTCATTGAAGTAGAACTTGGTCTTTTTGCTGCTTTCAGCAAAGTCCAGGATGGCCTTTTTGATGTCTTCCATCATAGTGCTCCTTTACTTATTGGTTTGGCGATTAGTCAATACCGCCTGCAGCCCTTGAAACTTCCCATGCTGCATCCGTATATTTGAACAGCGTAGAAGTCCTGTATGTATCATAGGCCAGTCGATAATCATCGATGAGGTGCTCGGTAAAAGGTAGGTCGCACTTCTCGAAAAATCTTTCCCAACCAATCCTTTCCGCCCAATCACCGATTCGCTCATATTTGTTGGCATCTGCCGCATAGGCATTGATGATCTTCCGCACAGCCTCACAGACTTCCGGATACCTCGGGAAGTTGTTGGGCACCCCAGGTACAACCACCTTCGAGAACTTCGGTGGATGGATGCGGTTGGAAACCTTTCCGCCTGCCATAATCGTCACACAATCACCCTCTTTATCCGTAAGGGGAACGGCCATACACATGGTGTAACAGTTGCCGCAGAACATACAGCGTTCTTCCTTGATCTTTACACTCTTCTTGCCTTCCTCAGTCTTGGTCGGCGAGATGGCCGCAGTGGGGCAGGCCGCGATGACCAAGGGGATCTCACACACGGAGTCTAGAACCTCATGGTCTATGATGGGCGGTTTTCGATGATAGCCCAGAAGGGCAATATCAGAGCAATGCACGGCGCCGCACATATTCAGACAGCAGGCCATGGAAATCCTGACCTGAGCCGGGAAAGTCATCCCCTGGAAATGCTCAAAAAGATCGTCCAGGACTGCTTTGACCATGGAGGAGGCATCCGTTGCCGGTGTATGGCAGTGGATATAGCCCTGTGTGTGCACGATATTGGTAAGCCCGGCACCGGTCCCCCCGATGGGGAATTTATAACTTCCGGAGACATGCTTTCGGCTCATCAGGTCCTTTTTCAGGGCCTCCACCTTATTCTGGCTGTCCACCATGAATTCAATATTGTTACGGGTGGTGAATCGGACATAACCATCACAGTGCTTATCTGCAATGTCACATATCTCCCGCACGTGCTCAACGGTCATGAACCGACAACCTCCGACCCGCACGGTGAATACCTTATCTCCGGTTTCCGATACATGGACCAAAATTCCAGGCTCGAGGATGTCATGATATTTCCATTTTCCATAGTTATTCTGAATTACGGGGGGAAAGTACTGCCAAAAGTGTCTTGGACCCAGGTCTGTAACCCGGTTCTCCATCGGTTTGTCTGGATTATATCGTCCCAATCTTTCTTGAGATAATGCCATGGTTTTTTCCTCCTGTTCTGTATCTATCTCGCATGTCTGGTTCGGTAGTCTTCGATGGTTCTCTCAAATCCGCCGGGCACATCTTCCTCTTTCCAGAAGATGTAGGGGTTAGAGCGGGGCTCTTTTACCATCTGCGGCATGGGTGGAATTTCTAGAACTTCCAGGAATTTTGGAACACCGTATCGCTGGATCAGTTCGCCCAGGCGCTCACGGTTTTTGCCCTCCTCCATCCACCAATCCCAAGCCTTGTCCACAATCTCTTTGATGTTTTCATAGGGATGTTCGGTCTTCATAAAAGGAATGGTGAGTAGAGACATCTGGGCACCTTCCAGGATGGGCGCCTTGGCTCCAAAAAGGATGCTCACGCCCGTGTCTTCTCCAGGCCACAGGGCCTGGGGCATGACGTTAATGCAGTGCATGCAGCGCGTACACTCTTTATCATCGATCATCAACTTTCCATCTTCCATCCACATGCACTGGGTTGGACACAAATCAAGGACCTCTTTCTGAATATCAAATTTTCCCCAATCCTTCCCTTTGTGTGCACCACCGTTCGGGTCAATCTCGCCGCCAATATAGGCCTGGACTGCCTTCTGATCGATGCGAATGTTGTCTCTCCACGTTCCGATGAAGGACATATCCGCACGGGCGATGGAGGCCACACAGCAATTGGGACAGCCGTCAAACTTGAATTTAAATTTATAGGGGAAAGCAGGACGATGCAATTCATCCTGGTAGTAATGGGTTAGTTCGTAGCACATATCCTGTGTATCATAGCAGGACCATTCGCAACGGGCCTTGCCAATGCAACAGGAAGGGGTACGTAGGTTCGATCCAGAGCCCCCAAGATCCTGCTGCATGACGTGACCAAGTTCAAAGAAAATCGGCTCTAGCTGTTCTGTAAATGTTCCCAGGAAGATAATATCACCGGTGGAGCCGTGGAAGTTCATCATGCCGCTGCCCCGGTACTCCCAGAGGTCGCAGAGAGACCTCAAATAGTCCGTACTATAGAACTTACTGGCCGGTTGATTGACACGCAGCGTATGAAAATGAGCGATGGAAGGGAATCTTTCCTGAAGGTCGGAATACCTTCCAATGACGCCGCCGCCATAACCAAAAACACCGACGATGCCGCCGTGCTTCCAGTGGGTTTCGCCATGTTGAAAAGACACTTCCAGTTGGCCAAGCAAATCATCAACCACGTCCCTCTCTATCATCATCCGGTCATCAGCTAACTTTCTTCTGTGAAGGGCTTCCCGTTTGGCATCCGCGACAAAGCTGGGCCATGGACCTTTTTCCAGATCTTCACACATGGGAATGTCATGTTTGATCTTGAAATTCTTTAGCTCCTCTTCGGTATAGTTATTCAACTCTTCATCGGAGTAAATTCTGAGCTCATCATATTTTAACTCTTTTTGTTCTTCCCTTGGTTCAAAAGCCATTATGTCTGCCTCCTATTACTAAATATAGTTTCATTCTAAGGAGTAAATTCGAAAGAATACCGCAGTTGATTTCACCTCCTCCCTCTGAAAATCATAACGTTATATCACCCTCGAAGAATGCGCTTTTCGGACAAGTTCTGCCGCTCACACAGACCGCAAGGGTCAGCTTTTTCTCTAAGTGTTTGTGAATATTGGAACTAGTCAATTTTTCAAATACTTAATCGACTTGCTTATAATCAGAATAGTCTAATGATGTCAATAAAAAAAAGGCTATTTTTCCATTGACAATATTAACAGCCCGTGTTCCAAATCCCAGAAAAAGGCCTGAATAAGGCGAGTCAGAACACCGTGCGGTTTCCTAAGAGAGATGCCATTCACTCAACCTCGCATTATCATAGGAGCCCTTAAAGGGGGCTCCGGCAAAACTATCCTTTCACTGGGTCTGATCGCCGCATGGCGAGACCAAGGTTACCAAATCGCTCCATTCAAGAAAGGGCCGGATTTTATTGACGCCGGGTGGCTCACCTTTGCGGCAGCTCGATCATGTCATAACCTGGATTCCTTTATGATGAGCGAAGAACAGATCCTTCGATCCTTTTTCACGTATTCACATCATGCCGACCTCACGCTTGTGGAAGGAAACCGAGGCCTTTTTGACGGCATGGACCTTGATGGGTCCTCCAGTACGGCGGAATTGGCCAAGCTTCTGAAAGCACCGGTCATTCTTGTGGTGGACGTGACAATGGCTACTCGGACCATTGCGGCCATCGTTAAAGGATGTCAAGCCTTCGATCCAGGGGTGAACATAGTCGGTGTTGTCCTGAATAGAGTGGCCGGTGCGAGGCAGGAAACGCTGATAACAAGGACCATCGAAAGATATTGCGGCTTAGGTGTGGTTGGCGCTGTTCCCAGGCTAAGGCAAAACCCCTTTCCTGAAAGGCATATGGGACTCGTTCCGCACCAAGAAAGTGATCATGCTAAAAAGGCGGTGCTATGGGCCAAGGCAATAGCCCAGAAAAACCTCCAGCTGGAGGAAATTTGGAGAGTTGCTCAAGAAGTGGACCTCTTGGAGCCAAGCTATCAACACCAACCAGAGCAACACGCAATAATCGGTGCTGATCCTCCCCAGATTGGTTTCATCCGGGACAAGGCCTTTTGGTTCTACTATCCAGAGAACTTGGAACAGCTGGAGCGGATGGGGGCCAACCTAGTTGAAATCAACGCCGTTTCACAGACCGAACTACCGCAACTGGATGCCCTATACGTGGGAGGCGGTTTTCCTGAGGTTCAGGCACAAGCGCTGGCAGAAAATCAAGTGTTCCGAGCTGCCCTAAAGTTGGAAATCGAAAAAGGTCTGCCTGTTTATGCGGAGTGCGGTGGGTTCATGTATATGGGGAAGCGCCTTTTGGTGGATGGAAGAACCTATCCGATGGTTGGTGCACTTCCCGTCGATTTCGTCCTTGAGAAAAGCCCACAGGGTCATGGGTATACAATCTTGGAGGTCAATCGGTCAAACCCATATTATCCAGTAGGGCAGATCTTGAAGGGCCACGAATTCCATTATTCAAGGGCTTTCGTGACTAACGAAAGGACTGCAAGATTCCTTTTTAAAGTGAGTAGAGGCCAGGGTGTGGACGGACGGCGAGATGGCATGTTCAAGAAAAATCTTCTGGCTACCTACACCCATGTGCACGCAGCCGGAAACCGCAGTTGGGCAAAAAACCTCTTCAGGGTAGCGGTTGCGCACAAAACACCCTCCACTCGCATTGTTTTGCAGGGTGGCCAAGATCAATTTTCTGGCAAAGTCGGTTCCTGAAGAAAGGGCCGGAAATCACCTTTGAAGGATACCAAGATTTTTCAGAAAGTTTGAAAAGATATTTGACAAGATAGAAACGATTGGTTAAATGAAGGAATTTGAGGTGAGATCCAGTCATTAATTAAGTACGTATAAATCTTACGATATCTCTAGTAAGGAGGTTACGCATTATGCCAACGATAGACTTTGAAGGACACACCTTCAACGTTGATGAAGACGGTTTCATTGACGATTTCAACAACTGGAATGAGTCCTGGGTTCGGCACGTGAAGCATACTGAGGGCATCGAGGAGCTGACCGATGAGCACTGGAAGGTCATTAATGTCCTCCAGGATTATTACAAAAAGAACGGAATTGCCCCGATGGTGAGGATCCTCTCTAAGGTGACAGGCTTCAAGCTGAAATACATCTATGAGTTATTTCCATCTGGACCTGGTAAAGGCGCCTGCAAAATGGCAGGGCTTCCAAAGCCAACAGGCTGTGTCTAATTCTTAAGGATAAATCTTTCAGAAAAATCCTTCGAAACTCACAGGGCGCAAAAGGAGTCGACGAGCCCCTTTTGTGCCCTGTCCTCGTTGGTCTACTTTCTGGAGTGGTTCATGCTTTGAGTCCAAGACGGCTGAGTTTTATGGATCAACTTTTCACAAGGCGATGATAAAGCTCAGGCCGCCTTTGGGGAAGAAAGTACTTCATCCTGTGCCGTCTCATGCTGTGGAGTTTTTCGGCTTTGAGATCTGCAAGCAGGATTCTTTCGTCCTCTCCAGTATACCGGGCCAAAATCTTACCATCGGGACCCAGCACGACTGCAACCCCCGGAAAGGTAAAACCTGCGGCGGTACTCCCTATCTGATTGCAAGCCACAACATACGTGCCAGTATCGAAGGCTCTACTTGGAAGGTGCCTCAGCCAGCTTTGTAACTTCATTCTGGCGTTCCCCCTGGGAGAAGCGTGGGGCAAGAATAGGATATCGGCACCCATTAAGGCCAAGACAGTGCTGATTTCGGGGAAATGTGTTTCATAGCAGAGTTCCACGCCAAAGATAGTATTTCCGACTCTATACACTTCGATCTCCTGACCGGCTTGGTACGTATTTTTCTCAGCGGGGGAGAGATGGGTTTTGCGGTAAGATCCGATTAGCCCATTAGGTCCTACAATCACATGGGTGATGAAAGGCTTTTTGTCATGGTAAAACTCTATCAGCCCGGCCATGAGAACCAGGCCTGCTTCTTGTGCTATTCGAATCAGTCGTTCCACAGCCTTTTCATGAGGCAGCCCGTTGTACACGCTAGCAGGTTGCTTTAGGACGTAGCCCGTCACAGAAAGCTCTGGAAAACAAACGATGTGAGCCCCTCCTGACGAGGCTTCAAAGGCAAGGGCTTGCATCCGTTCAAGGTTTTTTCCTACCTCGCCCGGCTCGGAATGCATGCAAACGGCCGCAACTCTAAGATCATCCATTTGTCCTCCCCGGCCAGTCATTTCTATGCGCGACATAAGTATTTCCGCATTGGATACCAGGTTGTGTTTGTTACCTCTGTAGGGGGGTTTATCCCCGACCGAAAACACCATGCGTACTGCGATGCGGGTGGGCATAAAGCCCGCCCCTACATCTGGAATTTTCTACAACTGTCCGTCATGCGCAGGCATGAATGATGCCATGCATAGAACGCTATTGCACGACTTGGCCTAAGAACTCTAAGGAGGCCGTTGGGGGGTCTCTTTCAGAAGACCGCAACACAAATCCTTCACAGCTTGTGGAACCCCCCAAACCCTAATAAATTACTATCGTTCAAAAGTGTTTGCATAGGATATGATGGGGGAGCAGGAAAATGGACAATCCAGCAATCAATTTCTTGATTCCTGAAAAGAGGCTCCCATACCCTTCTGAGTCACGTGAGGGGCTCGCATCCTATGCAAAAACTTCTAGACGATACCAATTTTGGTTTATTGTAACGCTTAGTTGTGTAATTGAGTACTGGAATACCAGCAAACCCCATCCAACAGATGAGGTTTACTTGGCAGTGGGCCGGCCCTGGATATAGCCTACCACCAGGTCGCCAACTTCTTTGGTGCCGTAACCCATTCTCCCAGCCTCCAGGCTCGCCAGATCGTTCTTTAGAACATTCTGCATGGCTTCAAGCAGAATACTTGCTCCCTGTTTTTCCCCCAGATGATCCAGCATCATCTGGGCAGCAGATATGGCGGCCATCGGGTTGATCTGGTTTAAGCCAGCATATTTCGGTGCTGAGCCCCCAATGGGCTCAAACATGGCCGTTCCCTTAGGGTTAATATTCGCACCCGCTGCGATGCCGAGGCCGCCTTGGATGATGGCGCCGATGTCGGTGATGATGTCCCCAAACATATTGTTTGTAACGATCACATCAAAATGCTCGGGATTCTTGATTATCCACATGCAGAGGGCATCCACATGCTGATAGTCTATACGGATATCCGGGTACTCTGCATGTATTTCGTGAAAAGCCCTGTACCAAAGGTCGGATTCATAAAGCAGGACGTTGTTTTTGCCGCACAGCGTCAGGTGTTTGTCTTTATTCCTATTTCTACAGTATTCAAAGGCATAACGGATACACCGTTCTACACCTTTCCGCGTATGAATAGATTCCTGTATGGCAACTTCATCATCGGTTCCCTTTTTGAAAGATCCGCCACCACCAGCATAAAGACCTTCGGTGTTTTCCCTGACAACTACAAAATCGATATCTTTTGGTTCCTTAGAACGAAGTGGGGTCTCCACACCTGGAAATAGCACCACAGGCCTTAGGTTGATATAAAGATCCAGCTCGAAACGCAATTTCAAAAGTATTTCTCTTTCAAGGATACCCGGCTTCACTTCCGGATGCCCTATGGCCCCTAAGTAAATGGCATCCGCCCCGTTAAGTTCCTCCAGGACGTCTTCGGGCAAAAGTGTTCCATCCCTCAAATACTGGGTTCCTCCCAGGCCGAATTCAGCAAATCGAAGATAAAGCCCACACTTCTCCGACACTGCCTCAAGCGCTTTTATTCCTTCCGCGACCACCTCAGGACCCGTGCCGTCTCCCGGAATCACAGCAATGGTGTATTGTCTTGACATAATCTGTCCCTTCAGATCCGGTCGCCCATCAGGCGACCGATAGACTGGATCTTCAAGCTTGCTAACCCATTCCCAAATAAGTTGGTATCGTTCAAAAGCGTTTGCATAGGATACATTTGTCTAGCGTGAAACCCAACAGGCCGATAGGGGGTCTCTTTCAGAGAGCCGCAACACAAATTCTTCAAACCTTGTCGAACGCCCCCAAACCCTAATAAATTAGGGAGCATTACCGGTTTTTTAATAAAAAAGTTAATAATGATGAACGTGAGTGCTTTTATACCTGTTGAAGACCTTGTCATATGTCCCGTTGTAAATTGCACATCGGATTCGGAGCATTTCATTTCCAGTTTCCTTTACCCACCATGCACCAGAGCGTTTCATGCGAGTATGGGCAATAAACTTGTGCGCTGATTCAATGCCGCCACTTCCAATCGGGTATCCGCCTATTTTATCTCCTCGGTAGTGGATCTTTCCGCAGTTGTTTTTGAGGTAAACAATTAGCTTACGAATCTCCTCCTTGGCCTCATCACTGTTTGGTTGCATCCGACGAAGACCGGTGATCACATTACCAACCTCAGAAAAAAAGAGACGGGATATAGTGCCTTCTACCCATTGCAATCCCTTGATTGACCCGTATCCGTATTGTATTTTGGCTACTTTATAGATATGCTCTGCACAATGGTAATAATCTAGAATCTCACGACCTTTAGGAAAACAAGCTTTCATATGTTTCCACAGCCAGTCAGCACCATCACCTAAAAGGGCAATACGTAACGAGTCTTGAGGAATACGTAAGGCCACAGTAGCCAGGTCTTTTCCAAATTCAGATTCATTTTGAATCTGATGCCAGCTTGCTACGTGAATGATACGATTCTTGCTGAGCAAGTATATACGGAATCCTTTAGCCTCTTGCCATTGGCCCTTGCCTCTTTTCTCATTGCGCCCCGCTTTAGGGCGGGTGGGCAAATGAGCACCATCTGAAGCCACCACTAAAATTGGTCGCCATTTAGCGGTTGATGCCTGTTTAATCCTTTTTATTATCTCATCCTTACTCGGTATGACATCCTCAAGACGGGCCTCGGAACCCACAGCTTCAAACGTTTCATGGATAAAGTGGTCACTTATGCCCTGGCCTGTAAGATCCTCAAATATTTCGCTTCCACGGCAAAAGGCGACCTCTGCCGCCAAGTTGACCGATTTCTTCTGTATCTCAAATTGATATTTCTTTCGGCTTACTTCAAGGATGTCGTCAACAGGTGAAAATCCAAGGCAACAATCTGTACAGTAAAACCAGGGACGACTTAGAGCAGCCGGCCCCTGCATAGTAACCATCTCTTTGGGGCTATCGAATCTCTTTTTCCACCGTTTCCCACACTTGGGACAGGGGGCATATTCCTGCTCTAACAAGTCAGCATATTTCTCTTCGATCATTCTCTTAAGACAATTACCCAGAAACTTCTGCCTTGTCCTGGTAAAGAGTTCACTCATCTCCATGAGGGTCGGTTGCCTGTCATCCTCAAACACGCACAAGAGTTCATCCACCCATTTATCGACTTCATCATGCATTATCTGTCGAAAGTGCTCCTCATAGTCACGCTCTGGGGTATGTGCAACAGCTGCCAGGCTCATGATGTCTGCTCCTCAAAAGCCAGCAGCTCTTGCCGAAATCGGCCAGTAAGGGGGTAAAGGTAAATCTCTTTAGGCGCCATCCCATGCCGTTGATGCTTTCGGTCCATCCGCCCTCGTCCTGTCGTCGTACCCACATGCACCCAGTTGGCCGCCTTATAACATGTTCCCTTGAATCGCATCCGGTCCACAAGAGTCTCCATGAGCACAGGGCGATAACCATAATAACTGTGCCAATCATCTGGAACCACTCTGGCAGCCAGAGCAAGCACCGAACTGGCAAGATTCTTAACCTTAACCCAGGGCAGTAGAAGAAATCGACTGTTATTGATGACCTTCTGTAAGTTGCGCTTGCGTTGCTCATCGTTCCACTGAATCCATCTATCCCTTGGCACCATCTTCCATGCTGGACTGGAAAATTGCAAACACCCCAGGATAGTCTTTTGTCCTTTTGCCGTTTCAATAAAGTATCGTAATTGCGCTCCAAAAGGTAATTCATAACCAAGGTAGTGATATCGATCAACGTACTCATACCACAGATCCCTTTGTTCTTTGCTCGTGACTCTACTCAGGAATAAGGGAGAAAATTCCTTTACTTTCCCTGAGATAATCTTATGGACTTTTCCCTTATCTGTCCTTTTGACTTTTGTCTTAACACCCCTCGGTCGGCCCTTTTTGCGATCAGGTAGATCAATAACTCCCTTTGTGTCCAGATATTCAAGAAATTGTCGGCATTCAACGGTCTTTAGTCTGCCGCTCGGCCTCTTAAAGTTGAACAACTCACAAACTGTGTTCGCCAACTCAGTACGACTCAACCCATGGCAATCTCTTATAATTTCAGCTATCTCTGCTAATTCATCATCCCTAAATGTTCGCCCGAAAAATGTCTCCGAAGATATCCGTTCCATACGACCACCCTCCACTTGTGATGACTCTTCATCCTACTGTAAAGGTGGCCAAAACAAATGTCCAGCACTTTTTTCATTTTGTCACAAATTTTTTCGCGATTAGTACACCTCAAATTAAAAAACCGGTAATGCTCCCGCTCTATTTAAGACTCAGCGGTGCAGCGAAATTTACTCTAAACTGTATCGGCGAACCCCCAGAGTCTGCGCAAGTACCAAGTATATAAAGAGGGAATTATAAACGAAATATCGATACCACAGTCGTCTAGGCTCCTGGGCAAGGCGAAAAAGCCATTCTAGTCCACAGCGCTGGAGAAAAAGTGGTGCTCGCCGTATCGTACCTGCATAGAAGTCGAAGGCTGCTCCGACAGCAACCATTACCGGTACATCAAGCAGGGGACGATGCCGGGCC
>Ga0209427_10004589_pt1 | contig 15950 bp, 9 predicted proteins | sample DeeMarSWOR136_30_FD_187465 | JGI IMG/M metagenome (GOLD analysis project Ga0209427, IMG submission 187465) | Marine sediment microbial communities from White Oak River estuary, North Carolina - WOR-1-36_30 (SPAdes) (version 2) | ecosystem: Environmental > Aquatic > Marine > Intertidal zone >...
AGGTAAGTGAGGCGATGGATATGGTCGAGGGATATATTGACCAGACTGTCGAGCCTCTGGAGCAGGCCAGGATTGTCGCTCAAGAAGCCAGGAATATCCCAGATTTGCCCCAGTATGTTAGCCAGTACCTGGTACGGATTATCGGCGAGATAGACCGTGCCATCGGCGGTAGTCAATGGGAGCCTGTTGGTCGGCTCAAGGCAGCGATACAGTCTGCCCGTGATTCTCTTCCCGATGGAGCGGTAGAGGATGAAAGAAAGAGACTGAAAAATGGAAGCCAGCTAAGCCTTGTAGGTTAGAGGTGTAAGGACTAAATAAAGGAGATTATCCACAATTGAATAGGACAATGGAGAAAGGTATCTCCGATATCGTGGGATGCCTTACAGACCCCATAATCGTGTTCCCGGGAGGCTGGGGAGATACCGTTCCTGAGTGGCTTAAAACAGCAATTACCCTGGAAAGGATGATAGGTAACATGAAAGTACTGAAAGGTGACGAATCGACGGGTACCGATGCTGAAGCCTGTGCCTATCTGATGACTGTATCCTTGACCCAGCCAGTGGATAGCGACTGGACCCAAATCTATCTGTATGTCGCTGGTAAGACCTGCAAGCGGTGGAATAAAAGTGAGGTGCCGGCTGATATTGCCGTTGAATCGGTTACTGACTATCAGCTTGCGGAACTGAATCGGCTTAAAGCCTGGCTTTACCGGCAGCGTATTAAGGCCAGAACGGAAAAAGATAGAGTACAGCGAAGACAGGAAAAAGAAAATGCAGAGATGTTGAAGAAGGCTGAAAGACCGGTGCTGTTCGAGTTCTAACCTGCCTTAACTCTAATGAAATAGGCCGTGGTTAAATCCACGGTCTATTTTTTTATCTCTCACCGCATATTGACATATATGGCGTGAATAGGTTAGCCTCAGTACAATACCGATAAGGAGGTGATACATGCAAGCTTACTGCGTAAAGTGCCGCACTAAGAGGGAGATGAATGATGCTAGGAGTATAATCATGAAGAACGGTAAACCAGCGACTCAAGGCACCTGTCCGGTATGTGGCACCAAGATGTTTAGAATCGGCAAGAGCTAGGCTTTAATGTCAATTGCTCAGATATAGGAATAAATAGGGCTGGGTTTATTGGTGCTAAGATGCCCAGCCTCTTTTTATGTGACAGCTAGAATAAGCCTCAATCCTTCGTTATTTCCTTACCAAGATACTCGCTAAGTAGTGAACATCACTTAATATGAGACCTTGACCAATGGGAACATGAATACTAATATTGCGATATCGTGGCATTTCTAATTGGAGTATAATATGCCAATATTGAATGATTACCTTGATGTCGTGGAGCTTCCAATATTTTGAATAGACATTGGGAAACTGTGAAACGCTTGTGTAGAGAGAATCGGATCTAGGCACAACACATGCATAACAAGTGGCTCATTCATAAGGAAGATTTAGACCAATTTGTCCGTAAATATATAGTGCGCTCAAGTAACAGGAAAAAGCGTTTACGCAACAATGAATAGTCATCAGAACAAATAGAAGGACAAAGAATATTTGCGCAAACAACTGGGGGGTTGGAGATTTTGAATTGTGTAGACGTTTTGAAGAATATTGAAGCCTAACTGGCTAGGAGAAGAATGCTTCAAACAGATAGGTCTAAAATGTCCCAGGACAATGAGTCGTATGATGCTGATGAACTTCGTAAGCGGCTTTTTGAAATGCTCAATGGCTCTAATGGAAAAGAACGGACTAAAGAGTGCATTAGAGAACTACATGTCCCTCAGCGTAAAGAACGTTCTCAAGCTGAATCAGCTTTACTATCCAAACACGGACAAAGACTTCTCACTTACTTTGCCGAGGGTCATGAGATAGATCCTTCCAGAATAACTCCGAAATTAGTGCTGGTGCATAAGGCGGACAGCATGGAAGGTTACCTTTTCCGTATCGCTACACTGCTTTGGTCTGTACCTGTTTCGAAAGGTTACGGCCGCAGAATGCGCTACCTCATATTGGACGAACATAATAAAAAACTGCTAGGAATACTCGCATTAGGTGACCCTGTTTTTAATTTGCGATGTAGAGACCAATGGATAGGATGGAACGTACAACAACGAAAGGAACGCTTATCATTTGTCTTGGATGCTTACGTACTTGGTGCTGTTCCTCCATATTCATCTCTACTCGGCTCGAAAGTAGTTGGAGCACTCATTGCTTCATCAGAAATTAGGGAGGACTTTAGGAAGAAATATGGTAGCCAAGCCGGTCTAATATCTAAAGTCAAGAAAGATGCTCATCTGGTTCTCGCTACAACAACTTCATCGTTAGGAAGATCCTCTGTATATAACCGCCTTCGCCTTCCAAATTTGGTAGAGTTTTTAAAGATTGGGACAACAGAAGGCTGGGGACATTTCTTAGTAACCGATGAGGTTTTTAAACAAGTCCGCTTAGTACTCAAAGAGCATAAAGATCCGTATTACGATAATTATAAATATGGTCAAGGACCAAGCTGGCGTTTACGTGCGCTAAGGAAGGCTTGCACACTTCTCAATATGGATTCCGATTTGCTTCGTCATGGGATCAAGCGAGAGGCTTATGCAATACCCCTGGTAAAGAACTGGCGGCAAATACTCTTAGGATTAGAAAATAACCCAGATGGTACCGATATTTCTTGTTGCACTATCGGAACTGCTGCTGTAAATCGTTGGGTTATTCCGCGGGCTGAACGATGCCCGGACTGGGTAAAATGGCGGCGTTCAGATACTTGGCAAGCTCTTACAAAATACAATAGTACGCCGATATCTTTACAGAGCAACACTTAATCCAAGCTAAGATACTACCTTCACTAGCTAAACGTTTCCTATAACTAGTAGGAGACTACATAAGGCCCCTTTTCCTGGTAAGGGAAAGGGAGGGTGGTGATGAGTGTCGAATTTTGGAATACACGCCTGAAGGAACATTTCGAGGAACTCCATCAGCAGAGAGTTCTCTCCAAGACAAACTGGCCTATTTTTGGCTTAGAACATGGCCTATCGTCTCAAGACGTAAGCAATCTCCAAGCTGATATTCGAGAATATATTTCTAAACTCACTCCGTCAATTGATCATGCACTTCCATGGGTGGTGTATGCCTCGGAGATCGGGTATAGATATGAAGGTTATGAATATTGGCAGACCTTCGAAGAGCAAACACCAGGATGGGAATACCGTGGTGACCGGTATTGGTTACGAAGATGCTTCACGATTTTTTACACCAAGTATGGAGGTGCCAAACCAAGCGGCATATGGGCAGATCATTTCTCAATCATTTGTTGGCCTATTACGCATGCTATTCTTCCTTTAGATCTCCAGCGCCATTTAGCTAAAATTCTCTATGACTTGCGGTACCAATTTTCTAAAGAGATGCTCGACGATCCCAGAATACTTGGAGATATGGTTAGAAATAGAGCATGGACTGCAAACTCTAGATTTCAAGATTTTTCACAGAATTCATTGCTCATTGGACAGATTGCATCAGCTCTATTGCTTCAAGGACAAGAGGGGTTTGAGAGCCTCGTTCTTCCTGCGACATTAGAGAGAATTAAGAAAGACCTGGACGAGGTGCGATTTGTTCGTGGTTGGCTAAGAGATGCGAGTCGCTACGCCCAGAAAATTCATTTAGAAGGGCTATCAAGAGGTAGCAAAGGTCTAGCTTACAATTTGGCCACAACTGTTGCTCATGCCCGTCGACAACTTGAAGAAATAGCGATTGAGCCACGTCTTATACTTCAGCCCACAGATATGGAGTCTTGGAGAGTCTTGCTTGAGATTCCAGACTTGTCTCAGATGTTAGTTCGCTTCCCCCAATTACGTCCGGTACTTACAGAATCCCGATGTAGGGTTGCTGGGTCATCTGGACGTTTGCGTGCCCGGGGCTGGACATTATATGGTCCTCAGCTAATAGCACTTGACGAATGGCCAAAGTCAAACGAAGTATTGTTAAAATTTGAAAGGTCTACACCACAACTCGACTTTCTTTTAAGCACAGAATGTCTACTTAGGTCCGGGCAAATATTTCTATTTAAAATCGCGTCTGACAATCTTGCATACCAGATTCAGGGTCTAGGTTTGAGACCGGGGAGTAAGTATATTATCGTGAACACGTCAGGTCCATTTCAACAAAATAGATGGATTGTGCCAACCGTCCTAGAATGTCAACGGGCGTACGCTGCAATACTGGAAATGCCTGACGTACTCAGTCCTGAACTCGAGGAATTGATAAGTAAACTAAACCTCCAAGTAGCTAAAAGCGTAGAGGTTTGGCCTGCAGGACTAACAGCAGCCAAGTGGGACGGTGAAGGTTACGCAGAATGGGTATCAACAGAACGTCCCTGCATTGGTATAAGAGTAGATCACGAGGTAAAGAATGTGACTGTAGTACTTGATGATGATCAAAGAAACGCATTACAGATCATTCCGGACACAATCGGTGAACCAGTTTTCATAGGCCTACCTCATCTACATATAGGTACTCACAAAGTCGCTGTCTCGGCTCAATACACCTCAGAAAATTCTAAGGATGAGTCGGGATTTCTTGCGATAGCTATTCGTGACCCACAAACGTGGAAGCCTGGAACTGGAATTAGGAGTGCTTTAACCGTAATAGTCGAACCACGAAACCCAACAATCGAACAACTTTGGGAAAATCGCGTAGATCTGCAGGTACTAGGCCCCGAGTCGCGGAAGATCGCATGCAGAATTGAACTATTCGATACAAGTAGTGCGGAACCTGTTTTCTCCAATACACTTCCTCACTTGGATCTCCCAGTAGATACCTCAACATGGCAATCCTACTTCGACCAAAATGTAAGGAAGGTACGAAGTTTGTCTGATGCATATGACATCGCCCACTCGTGTAGAGTTATTTTCGATGCAGGTGAACTTGGTTCATTCACTCTTGAGTGCGAACGCGAATTACAGCCACTTCGTTGGCTAGTTAGACACGATAACCTAGGTCATGCCATCAGGTTTATAGATGATACGGGAGCTTTATCGAGCCCTTCTTTGTGCAAATATGATTTTGACAAACCTGATAGAGCTTTACCACAAGAAGTCGATGCTTTTAGAAAAGACTTCGTTACAGCCTCCAATGGTTTGTATTTCGCACAGTCAGGAGAATATGGCTGTGGGATTATACTACCTCCTCAGGATAAGGCTTTCGACTTCCACACTAAATTAGATGAACGTCCTAAAGTCTCGCACCAGATAAGGTCTCCAGATGGCATTATGGATATACTTAGATTTATTGAATTGTGGTCAAGTGCTCGTCTAACGGGAAGCGTATTCTGCGAGATTAAACAGCGACAGGTTATTGATGCGCTAACTCAATATCTATTTTTATTAATAGGAGGTAAGAAGTGGGGTGCAATTGAGGATTCAATACGCAGTTCGGGTACTACTCCCAGCGTTGAATTCATGGTGTCGGGATTATCTACCAAGGCGGAACATGGGCAGCTAAAGAAGCAACTATCTATAATGAGTGGAAATTTTCATAGAATGTCCACTGAAGACAGAATTGCGAGATTGACCTCGGTCTGTAAACCCTTCATACGAATTATCTCACAACTTTCAAAAGAACACCCATCTCCAGGTGTTTCTTGGCTTTCTGAACTCGCACTGCGTTTAGCTAGTTATCCCGAAGGGATATCAAAATGGGCAGGTAAATACGAACGTTGGGGCTTGGACCATCTTCTACAACAACCTATATTAGTGCGCTGCGCACGATTCATAGTCTTAATTATTGAGCAACAAAAAGCAATCCATATAACCGAAAACTCATTTTTCGATTGGGAGTGGGAATCACATTGAGAGTCATTTCAAGCAATCAGGCTCAATCAGAGACGTTGACTACACTTGGGTTTGATGTGAACTCCTATTTGCTTAACTCGTCTGAGGTTCTAGCATCAGCAATCAGACGTGCGGCTAGTTTCCTGTGCCCTTGCTCAGCACGGTCAATTATCAGCGCTGTTATCAATCCTCTAAAGTACATGGTCGAAGACAACGATGATTTACCGACAACAACCGAGAATGTACTTGAGGAAATGATAGCAATTGGTGATCTTCAGGAGTGCAGGAACGTAGCTTTCAATAGGACTGCCCTTCTCTATCTTGCGCCACCAAGCTACGTTCGTCTATCAGGCGGTACTATCATATTACTCGGTATTGCGCCTGATAACGTCTCTTTCCTACCAGAAGAGATACAGCGAAATATAGTATATAAAGGTTGTCTTCGCTATCTCAAGAAGGAACCTCCCTGTGTGACAATAGACTCAAGAGTATCTGCTCAAAATATTAAGGGGGAAATCGAGGAGTATATTATCACGATGCCTCACCAGGTTGATACTAGCTTAGGTAAAGTCTCTGCTGAATCCCCAGTGGGCCGGAGTCTTCTGGGCAAGGTAGTTGGAGAGAATGTAGAAATCTCGACTCCTTCCGGAATACGTACTTTAAAAATAGTCCAAGTTTTAAGCCTGAAAAATGAAGGAGACGATGATCTCGCTTCTTCTCTATCCCAACTTGGCCTCATCAGCTACTCCGAGGAAAACTGGCTAAAAGCTCCCCCTAATGAGACAGCATCCCAGTTCATCAGTAAGTTTGACCGTAGTTTGGATCGTATTGCAACATGTGGAGACATAACCGGCGTTACAATCGTTACCCCGTCAAAAGATGTGCGCTATTATCGAGGAAGATGGTCGTCACCTAAAAATATAAGTGGCCGTTTCATTGGACGGCGCCCGCAAGCGTACGGAAACGATATATGGTGCTACTTAGAAATCGCGGATGGGCGAGTTAATAAATTTGTAGATTTACCGCTTGATTCGTCAACTGGATCGCGTGGTTGCGATGAGGCGTGGCGAATTCAGGCCGCTATAGATGCTCAGTGTGGTCAGCCACAGCAATACAGGCTGAGGAAAATGCCAGACGAAACCTTTGCAGTAGATTTATTTTCGCCTATTCCCTGCTGGATTGAGCGTCGATGGAATTGGATTGGTCAGCGTATAGAAAATAAAGGAAGTTTGTTGTCTTTTCAATTCGAAGAGGCAGATATTGAGCAAGAGCTTGACTTCGTCCGGCGTAAACTGTGGTTAACTGAATCAATGGAGTAAGCAAACTAGGAGCGTAAAATGGCATTGACTATAGGAGAGACAATTCAACAGCTTCATCAAGCACTTAGAGACTATATTGAGGCTACTTACCATATAAGTAATCCGACATTGATTAAAGAACGTCACGAACTCTTAAATGAACCTGGGGTTATATCACAGCGACCATATATTGAAAGTACCCCTAGATATAAAGTGGGAGGTAGTTTCAGTGAGCTGGGGCTTGAAGATTCTGTCCTCAACGTATTCACTGATTTATCAAAAAAGGTTGATGATTTGGATGCAGTTATTCACGATCCGCCATATGAACATCAGGCAGATTCAATTGAGAAATCACTAGTAGAAGAGAAAAGCATAGTTGTAATGACTGGAACCGGTTCTGGAAAAACAGAATGCTTCCTGTTGCCAATTCTTGGTAAACTCGTACGTGAGGCGTCGTCTAATGGCAGTGGTTTTGGTTCAACACCGTCCCTCCGGGCCATTATTTTATATCCAATGAATGCTTTAGTTAATGACCAGCTTGGTAGACTCAGGAAAATTTTTGGAGACCCACGCGTTGTTCGGAGATTTAATACATGGGCAGGACGTCCGGCTCGCTTCGCAAGATACACAAGTAGGACTCCATACCCGGGAGTCCGTAATGCAAAAAAAGATCAGGCTAGGCTTTCGGCCATTGGTGATTACTATGTACAGAATCTTGAACTTGCGAATGGGCCAAAGTCAGACGAACAGGAAGCTGCCGCAAAGTTGGTTGATGAACTTCAAAACCGAGGAAAATGGCCGGGTAAACCAGATATCATCTCATGGTACGGACATAAGGGATCACGTTGGCAGGACCAAAATGGCCAGTTTAAACGTTGCGTGACTCTTCCCAATGATTCAGAGCTACTTACCAGACATGAAGTTCAGGAATCGTCTCCAGATGTCATTGTTACGAACTACTCGATGTTGGAATACATGCTTATGAGACCAATTGAGCGCCCCATTTTTGATCAGACGAAGCAATGGCTCCAGTCAAACAATGAACGTCTATTACTGGTTATCGACGAAGCTCATCTTTACAGAGGGGCAGCGGGAACTGAAGTGGCATACCTTATCAGGAGATTACGCAAACGCCTAGGAATTCCCCCAGAGCGACTCCAAGTGATATGTACGAGTGCAAGTTTCAATGATGACACCTATGCTTCGAAATTTGCTGCTCAGCTGACAGGCAAAGACGAGAAAGAATTTTTTACTATCACAGGTCATTTACAGCTTAGGCCAAATGATGGAATAGGTACTGAAGCTGATGTAAATGCATTATGCACAATAGAGTTAGACTCTCTTTATAATGCATCATCAGAAAGCGAACAAATCGCTGCAGTCGAGTCTTTTCTGAGGTACAGAAATATTGAGCAACCCCGGAGTTTGCATCGTTCGCTCAATGAAGCTCTGAGAGAGTACCCTCCTATGTCTCATCTTGTAAATATGACGATGAGTTCAGCACAACCGGTAGACACTTTTGGATCAGATATATTCCCTGATGTAGGCAAAGACCTCACGGCGCAAGGGGTCACGGCATTAATGGCTATCGGAAGCTTAGCTCGCCCGAGTCTTACCGAACCCAGCCTCCTTCCTTGTCGAGTACATTCGTTCTTTAGAGGATTGCCTGGATTGTGGATATGCATGGATCCGGATTGCACTGCGTTACCTCCAAGCAAGAGAGGCGGACCAGGAGGAAGACTTTACAATCAACCACGACAGACTTGTGAATGTGGCGCTCGTGTACTCGAATTATACACATGTCGAAATTGTGGTACGGCTTATGCCAGAGCATATACGGATAATGTAGAAGCTCCGGATTTCTTGTGGTCAGAGGCAGGAGGAGCCTTCAGAGCCCCTTCAGGAGTATACGATGAATTGGATCCACTAGACTTGTTGCTCGAAAAGCCAAATACAATTGACGTTGAGCCAGCAGAATATGACTTAGTTACAGGGCGTCTGAATCCGTTGATATTGGGACAACGAAATAGACAAGTATACTTACGTAAGAATCGTCTCGCTCCCCCCAATAGTATCGGGCAGAGCGAAGATTTAAAAGTAGGTGAATTTAAACCGTGTGCAGTGTGTGGAACAACTGCTGCCTTCGGGCGTACATCAGTACAAGACCATCAGACTAAAGGTGATCAACCTTTTCAAGCCCTCATCACCAAACAAATCCAAGTTCAACCACCGTCTAATATACAGTCGAGTTGGTTCGCCCCGCTTCGTGGTCGAAAGGTTCTAATATTTTCGGATTCTCGACAAACAGCGGCGCGATTAGCCCCCAACCTACAAACTTATTCTCAGCAAGATACTCTTCGCCCCTTAATCACTTACGGATTTTCTCACTTATACGGATCAAACTCTCTCCGACAGCATCTCTCACTCGAGGATTCGTACTTAGCGATATTATTGGGAGCCGTGAGTCTAAGAGTTCGCCTGAGACCAGAACTCAAGCAAGGAGAAAACCTGAATGCCTACACTATCGTCGCAGAAGCAAGTGAGCAAGGTCACTTTAACTCGGACAATGAACTTCTTGGTTTGCTCTTAAGGTTGCGTACTGAGAGTTTACCAGAATCGTTACTCAAGGGCATAGTCACTTGTATAGCTGACAGATATTATGGGCTGGAGTCACTCGCATTGGCTTCGATTGTCGAAAGAGGTGAGCATACTGCCAAAATTAAACTGTTACCTGCTATATCAGGTATAGCAGAAACGGAAGAGCAAAAACTTGCACTAGCCCGTTTCTGGCTTAGGTGCTGGAATAATTATGGTTTCTGGTTAAGTCGGATGCCATTACAATGGTGGAAGACAGAGGTCCAAGACCATTCGGGTAACTTCACCGCTATTCAACGATTTCTTAGAGATAAGACTGCACGAAATATCTTCAATACAGACTGGCTTCCAAAACTTCTAAACATTTTTGCAGAACCTATGGCAGTTGGTAAGTATCGCCTTAAGGGTAGTGAATTAGCATTACTAGTTACCGGAGATTGGGCATATTGCCACTCATGCCGCACTACACAACGGCCATTACCTGGAAGTAATACTTGCATTAATTGCGGTGAACATTCTGTATTTCATTTAGATCCAGACAAAGATCCAGTCTTTGTTGCTAGAAAGGGATATTATCGTGCGAGTACAGTAGATGCACTAAAACCTGAACCAAGTGCTCCCATGTCGCTTATTGCAGCTGAACATACCGCACAGCTTAATACTGCTCAACCAGATGACATTTTTTCGAAAGCCGAAGAGTATGAGCTTCTCTTTCAAGATGTCGATTTAGGTCCTGACAAGACTGACCAAAAACGAGTAGCAATCGATGTTCTGTCCTGTACAACTACCATGGAGGTTGGTATCGATATAGGCAATCTGTCAGGAATATCATTGCGTAACATGCCTCCCTCAAGGGCTAACTATCAACAGAGATCTGGGCGAGCTGGCAGACGTGGTAATGCTATTGCCACCGTAACAGCTTTTGGCAGCGCAGACAGTCATGATGAGCATTATTTCTCGGAACCAGACCAGATGATACGCGGGATAGTGACTGATCCTAAGCTAACTCTTGATAATGTTGAAATTGCTAGACGTCACGTTACAGCATATTTGCTTCAACGATATCATCAAGAACGGATGCCGGATATAAAGCCAGAGGAACAGCCTCAATTGTTTGCTGTACTCGGTTCAGTTGCCGATTTCCGTATGCCGGGTAAGGTTCTCAATAGATATGACTTCGCTCAATGGCTACAGGAAAACCAGGATCTCCTTAAATCGGAAGTTCGGGATTGGTTACCAATAGAACTATCCGGTAATCAAGAGGAGGTACTCATTGAAAACATGGTCCCGGAAACGTTACGACTAATTGATGATGCTATTGACTTCGAAAATTCAGATGGCCAATCATCTTTTGCCGGGGGGTCATTTGATAATCTTAAAAACGATGCTAACGATGCAACTAATGCTGTAGATGTAGAGGTTCAAGCAGAAAGTGGCGTTGAGCATCCATCCAGAGACGCTACTAATGAGTATCTTCTCGATCGACTTTTATATAAAGGAGTCCTGCCGCGATATGCGTTCCCAACAGATGTAGCTGCGTTCTACATCTTCGATCAAGATAAATCGACGCACTATAGACCTGTGTTTCGCTATACTCCATCACAAAGCCTATCAATTGCACTGACCCAATATGCTCCAGGGAAACAAGTTTGGGTAGATAGCAAACTATGGACGTCAGGAGCTATATATTCTCCTATGAAAAATGACCTTGACGAAGCTTGGGATAATAGGCGTATTTACTATGAATGTAACAACTGTGGATATGCGCACACTTATTCTATGGAAGAGGGAACTATTGGTGAGTATAGAGATTGTATCGCCTGTGGGGAAGTTAACTCATTCGGTCCAGGTACAATTTGGTTTAGGCCACCTGGATTTGCCCATCCTGTAGATAAGAAGGAGGGGACTTCTCCTGACGATCAACCAGCGAAAAGCTATGCGACCCATGCAAAATTACTGGCACCGACACCACAAGTAAACGACGACTGGACAGTACTTAATCCTAACTTACGTATTTATCATATGCGTGAGCCCTTGTTAGTGACAAATCGTGGACCACGTGCTGAAGGTTATAATTATTGTAAAAGGTGTGGACGCATTGAACCTTCAGCTCTACCCAAGGGTACAGTAGCGTCTGTTCATCGAAGGCCTTATCCTGGCGATACTAATCCAAATTGTGGTGGAGGTAATAGTGTGACTGGTTTGGTATTGGGTACTGATTTCATAACAGATATTCTACTTGTTTCGATTACGGTACAACAACCTTTGATTCTGAGACCGGGGCTATTGGCAACTCATACAGCTCTGCGGACTCTGAGTGAGGCTTTTGCCGCAGCAGGTACCGCAATGCTCGAGTTAGAATCAGGCGAAATTCAAGCTGAGTACCGACCTGCACTTACAGCGAAAGGGAGAGAAGGCACAGAAGTCGAGATTTATCTTTATGACACTCTTCCAGGGGGCGCAGGCTTTTCACGAAGAACCGGTGAACTGGGATTAGACATCTTCAATAAGGCTTTATCAATCCTCGAAGAATGTCCTGGTGAATGTGATTTCTCTTGTTATAGGTGCCTCCGTAGTTTCAAGAATAAACTGGAACACGAATTGTTAGACCGGCATCTTGCGGCAAGCCTACTCCGATTCATAATCTCGGGTGCGCCACCTAGTATTGACGAAAACAGGCTTGATCAGTCAACGGAAATGCTTTTTCAAGATCTAAATAGGCAGGGACTGGACAACATCAATTTGGAGAGGAACAAGGTCATTTCGGTACCGGGACTTCGGCAGGTGAAAGCACCCATATACTTAACGAGAAAAAGCGACAGCACTAGTTTTGTTGTATTCTTGCATAATCCTCTTACACCAGGATATGCTCCCACTGAGGAGTTACGGGATTTGACCGAATACAACGTGAGCATTCCGACGATACCCGTAGATGAACTAGTAGTAAGGCGAAATCTACCTGCAGTGACAAGCGATCTGATTCACAGAATCTCATAGAGAATAAATCATGCTCAGATATCCGAAAAAATCGTGCGTGGTCAGACCAGTTGCTTGGCCAACATCTCCGGCAGAGATGTCTGTTACTCTGTTGCATGAAATTGAAGATTGTCCACTCAAATGGGCGCTTGAACATGCATCCTATCCCGAAATTTGGGATAAGCATGGTTACCCAATGAGGATGCCCCTGGCTAGTCTATTAGGCATTGTAAGCCATTCGTGCATTGAGAAAATAATCAGGGAACTAGTGAAAGCGGGATGTTCTTCAATATATAGCGATAGTGCAGTAGCAGTCATGAGGTCATTGGGAGGATACACGGAAATTATTCGTTCTTGCATCGACGGAGTAATCGTCTCTTTTCAGGAGAACCCTAGAGCTGAACACGCTATAGATTCTCTTCGTTTATCACTTGAATCGCATGCTAGTGACATTCGCAGTAGGGTGCAGCTTCTATTAGGTCGGGTACATCTTGATCACGAAAAGGGGGCCACAAATGAGTCTCTAACCGGAGCCTCACACGTCAAACAACAAGCAATATTATCTCCTGCGATCTATTCGGAAGTAGAATTACATGCCCATGAACTGCATTGGAGAGGGAGAGTAGATCTATTACGATTGCATGAGTCTTCTTACGAACTAATTGATTTCAAGACTGGTAACTATAGTGAAAGACACGAATTCCAGATGCGAGTATACGCACTACTTTGGTTGAAGGACTCCATACTCAATCCTATGTCCAGGCCTATAGATAAGCTGACCCTTTCTTACATACGAGAGGATGTACAAGTTCCAGTTCCTTCACTTGATTCACTGGCTTTGCTCGAGGCTGAAATACTAGAGCGCACGCAAGATTGCATAAAAGCTATAAGCATAAGCCCACCAAAACCAAGGCTTAACATCGAAAGGTGTGCGTTCTGTGGTGTACGACACCTTTGTGAGGAGTACTGGCAGCCCCAGGCGGACGATAGCTCAATTCTTAGATATAAAGATCGATTTATTGATGTCGAGGTTACTCTCATAGAACGACATGGGCCATTGAGTTGGAATGTCGTTATCAATGCAGGATTCAGTTTCGCCGTAGACATGCCTGTTTTATTAAGGCTTCCCGCGAACCACTTCTTGACCCATAAGGCTAAGTCTCTGGACCGACTTCGCATATTAAATGCCGGTGTAATCTTGGATGCAGGTCAGATGCCAGACTCTGTAATACTGACTATAAACAATGTAAGTGAAGTATATGCACTGGAATCTAAGGATGAGCTATAGACTGCAAGGATATCTAAGCACGAATCGGATCAAGCACTAGTGCGCGTATACCAGAACACCCGAACTGAGGGGATTCGAACCAAACGAACTCTCAGATAGTTACGGATAGGTTGTGAGCGGCGGCTGTAAGACCGGAATCAATTCCTTCTTCTCAGATACTAGTTCGGAATGATTCCAATGCGGGCTACTGTGTTGGATTCGAATGTAATCTCGCCTATCCCTGGGGTCGTTCGCCCTTTGCCTTTGAAATACGTAAAGACTTACCTAAATAAATATCCGAAAAATCCAGCCAAAGGTCTCTTGACAATTAGAACAAACGTACTATACAATTCTAAATACTTGGTAGAACGTTTGTCCTATGCAATTGATGGACAGAGACAGCGGTATGGCTAGGTCTGACAAGCGAACACAGATATTATGCTTCATCAGAGAGTTTATCGGTGATAGAGGCTATGCGCCAACCATAGCCGAGATACAGATAGGCTGTAAGATCAGCTCTAAATCGGTGGTAGACTATCATCTAAAAGCTCTGGAGAGAGAAGGGCGCATCAAGCGGGAAGCGGAGACAAGCCGGGCTATAGAGATCACTGGCATGGGGAAAAGGACCCTGGCTATACCTCTGCTAGGTAAGATTTCCGCTGGCCAACCGATCCCTGTACCAACCGATGATACTTGGCATATGGTTATACATGAGACAGTTGAAGTACCTGCTGAGATGTTACCTATCGCAATCGAAGCCTATGCTCTTAAGGTTGAGGGAAACTCCATGATTGATGCATTGGTAGATGATGGGGATGTCGTTGTTCTTGAGTCAATCAATACTGCCGAGGATGGAGATATGGTAGCAGCTTGGCTGATTGAGAGACAGGAGGCTACTCTTAAGAAACTGTACCGTGAACCGAGGTGTATTCGGCTTCAGCCGGCGAACCAAAGCATGGCTCCCATGTACGTTGATCCCGATAAGGTTCAAGTACAGGGGCGGGTGATAGCTGTCTTAAGAAAATATCGCACAAGTTAGATCTGGCACATTTCCAACAAAGCCATCAGCAGAGCGGATATGGATTATAAGGTTGCGATTGATTAGCCCCTCTGCACCAGGAAACGAGGGGAGAGCGTTGGAGAGAGAAATGGGTAGGATTAGAATACTTCTTGCTGATGGCCAACAGCTGGTTCGGCAGGGTATCAGACAGCTCCTAGAGCGAGAAGCAGACCTTGAAGTGATTGGTGAAGCAACCGATGGTGTGGAAACTGTCAGGCTGGCCCGTGAGCTCAAGCCTGATATAGTAATTATGGAAGCCCGCATGTCCGGTCTCGACAGTATAGAGGCTACCAGACGGATAAGGACAGAGCTTCCTGAAACCGCGGTCATTATCCTTACCACCTGTGAAGAGGAAGGATACATTGTTGGCCTCCTTGGAGTCGGCGCTACCGGCTACCTCCTAAAAAGTACCCGCGGAGATGAGTTAGTGCAGGGTATCCGCTTCGTTCGGGCGGGAGAATTTGTTGCTCATCCGTTGGTCGCGCAGAAACTCTCTAAGCGGGCTATTCGTCGGCCACTCACTGTCGATTCTGTCGAGCACCTGACCAATCGTGAACTTGAGGTTTTAAAACTGGCGGCTAAGGGAATGAACAACCGTGAAATCGCTACTGAGCTAGGCATTGGTCTTCGTACAATAAAGGGTCATCTGATGACTATTTTCAGCAAGATGAACGTGAAGTCACGGACCGAGGCTGTATTGAAAGCTCTGAAGCAGGGCTGGGTAAGATTGGATGACGAGTAGATGAGCAAAATTGACACCGGTCAGCGAGGTTGCTAGACTGGGGTATCCGCCAGGAAAGAACTATGTCAGAGGTCGAAAAGGTTATCACCCTGGGGACGGGGGACTTTCGGTCCAGACGTAGGAAATACAACGTGACACCCTGTCACGGTGGAGATCAGGGGTTCAAATCCCCTCGGGGTCGCCAG
>Ga0209427_10004590_pt1 | contig 15948 bp, 14 predicted proteins | sample DeeMarSWOR136_30_FD_187465 | JGI IMG/M metagenome (GOLD analysis project Ga0209427, IMG submission 187465) | Marine sediment microbial communities from White Oak River estuary, North Carolina - WOR-1-36_30 (SPAdes) (version 2) | ecosystem: Environmental > Aquatic > Marine > Intertidal zone >...
CATTCCTTGATACGCATCCCTATAGTCATTCAGATCGATAAGGACTCCGTTCACCTTAGCGGCGTAGGTGAGCTTCTTTTCCCGGATAAGGGAATAACCGCCCCATGAGATAAAGGTGACCGCCACCAAGATCAGGATGCCTCGAAGCATCCAAGAGGATGCGTGTTCCCTCAATACCCTCAACATAGAGCCTCTCCTTTCGCTCTCCCCTGCCTCCAAGGTCAGGGGAATTAGAATGGAAGATATCGTCTCCTATTATTAATCAATCCTCCGGAAAAAGACAAGGGTTTCAACAATGAATTTACTTGATTAAGACGGAACTATCTGTTAATATGGGTCAACCATAAACAGAGGATGCTACGATCGGGATATTATTCCGAATCTTTCAGGGTGGTGCGATTCAAACGGAGGGAAGACAGGGATGGTTTTAGATTCATTGTGGGGCCTCTTTTCAACTGATCTGGCGATCGATCTGGGTACGGCCAATACCGTAGTCTATGTCAAAGGGAAGGGAATCGTCGCTTCTGAACCCTCCGTGGTGGCTGTTCAAAGGGATTCGAGAGGAGAGAAACATATCCTGGCGGTGGGCCGTGAAGCCAAGGAGATGCTGGGTCGGACCCCTGGAACGATCTTTGCCATCCGGCCGATGAAGGATGGGGTAATCGCCGATTTCGAAATCACCGGGGAGATGCTTCGTTATTTCATCGCCAAAGTTCACAACCGCAAAGCCTTGCTTCGACCTCGGGTCGTCATCTCTGTCCCTTCGGGCATCACTCCCGTAGAGAAAAGGGCGGTTCGAGAATCGGCTCAGTCTGCCGGTGCAAGAGAGATCTACCTAATTGAGGAACCGATGGCAGCTGCGATCGGTGCTGGCCTTCCTATCACCGAGGCCTCTGGGAACATGGTTGTCGATATCGGAGGAGGGACGACCGAGGTGGCGGTCATTTCATTGTCGGGGATCGTCACCAGTCAGTCGATCCGGGTGGCGGGCGACAAGATGGATGAGGCGATCGTCCAATACACGAAAAGGAAATATAACCTCCTCATTGGCGAGCGGACAGCCGAATTGATTAAGATCAATGTTGGGACGGCTTATCCCGAAGAAAATCCTCAATCGATCGAAGTCAAAGGAAGAGACTTGGTGACCGGAATCCCCAAAACACTCGAGATTAACAGTGAGGAAATCCGAGAGGCTTTGGCTGAGTCGATCAACGTGATCATCGATACCGTCCGGGTCACTCTTGAAGGGACACCACCGGAATTGGCTGCCGACATTGTCGATAAGGGGATCGTTCTAGTGGGCGGAGGAGCTCTTCTGAGGAACCTCGATGTCCTTCTGCGGGAGGTGACCAGCCTTCCCATCACAATTGTGGACGATCCTCTCTCAGCGATTGTATTGGGTGCAGGGATGGTCTTGGACAACGAAACTCTGCTCCAGAGCGTGACGACACAATATTGAAGATTGATGAGGATCCGAAGTTTTTTTCTCTTTCGAAGATATTCTAAACTCACGTTTTTCATCTTCCTCCTCTTCTTTGCCTTGGTTCTGATGTCGTTGAGGGTCAAACAGCGAAAGGGGGTTGACTTCTTCGACGCCCTTCTCATGGAGTTGATCTCTCCTTTTCAGAAGGCCTCGACGTTCGTCGTCAAAACCGTTCACGGCGTCTTTCAAAACTACATTATTCTGGTCCACCTCCAGAAAGAAAATGTGATGTTGAAACAGAAGATGGCCGAGCTTCAACAAGAGAACTTCCAGTTGAAGGAGATGGCCTATGCCAATGAACGTCTGAGGCGTCTCCTCGCGTTTCGGGAAAAGATTTCATCTTCTGTCATTGCGGCGGAGGTGATCGGACAGGACCCTTCCTCTTGGTTTAAAAGCGTGACCCTTAACAAGGGGGAAAGAAACGGGGTCCGAAAAGGGATGGCCGTCATCTCGCCGGAGGGAGTGGTGGGCCAAATCCTCAAGACCTCTCCCTATCATTCGACCGTTCTTCTCATCACTGATTATAACAGCGCCATTGATGCCCTCGTGCAGAGGACACGGGCGAAGGCAATCGTTGAGGGCAAGGGTGAGAACCGATGTCAGTTGAAATACCTTCTCCGGTCAGACGATGTGATTGTTGGGGATATGGTTGTCACCTCCGGGCTGGGGGGAAATTTCCCAAAAGGGGTGACGGTGGGAGAGATACGAAGAGTGGATAAGAAAGAATATGGCATCTTTCAATACGCAGAATTGGTTCCCAGCGTGGATCTGACAAAGCTGGAGGAGGTCTTGGTCATCGCCGAATCCTCTCTTCCGAAACGGGAAGATAAAGGGAAGAAGATGAAGAGAAGTCCTCGTGCGGTGGCTCCGAAGAAAAAATGAAGCGGGCGCTTTTCTCTCTCGTTCTTGGGATCTTTTTTTTGGCCCTTCAGGCAACCCTGACGCCTTCCCTCCCGATTCAGAGGATCAGGCCAGACATCGTCCTCATCCTTGTCCTCTACTGGGGCCTCTCAACTTCACCGGTCTCAGGGGGAATCTTGTCCTTCTTTTTGGGATTTCTCATGGATCTATTTTCTGGAAACTCTTTCGGCCTTTACACCTTTTCAAGGTCCCTTCTTTTTTGTCTTGCTCAGCTCTTCAAGGGCCGGCTCTATCTGGAAAGCCTTCTGTCCCAGTTCCTCTTCGTCTTCTTGTTCGCCCTGTTTGAAGGTCTCCTCATCTTGATCCTTCTCTCGGCTCTCAATCCCGCTCCTCTTGGCAATCTCTCTTCGTTGTTCTTTACCTTTTTTTTACCCCAGTCCTTTCTCACGGGGCTCATCAGTCCCCTTCTCTTTCTTCTCCTCAATAAGGTCACCCTTTTCTTATTCGAGCAACACGGCATGGGAATCAGGGAGTGAGCAGAAATCATGATGGAATTGAACACCCAGAGGATGGAGGACTTCAGAGGAAGGTATAAATATTTCGTCCTCTTTGCAGCAGTGGCCTTCTTTCTGCTCCTCCTTGCTCTATGGTACCTACAGGTGATTAAAGGGAGTGGGTACCGCTGGTTATCTACGAACAACTGCATTCGGATCCGTGAAAACCCGGCTGCGCGGGGGATGATCTTGGACCGGAAGGGACGTATCCTAGCTCACAATCGTCCCTCCTTCGAAGTCTATGTTGTCCCGGAGGACCTGAAAGTCAATCCGGAAGTTCTCATCGAAGTCGGGCGGATGCTGAACATGGATCAGGAGGAAATCAAGGGAAGACTTAAGACCCAAAAAAAGCGTGCCCCCTTCAGGCCGGTGAAGATCAAATCCGATATCGAGTGGAACGAACTAGCCCTTCTCGAAACAAATCGAGTTCACCTCCCGGGCCTCTTTGTGGATGTCAGGCCGAGGAGAGCTTATCGTTTTGGACCCTTTGCTTCTCATCTCATTGGTTACCTCGGAGAGGTTGACGAAGATGAATTAAGACAGTCGGGAGGTACTCCTTATCGAATGGGTGCCACGATTGGAAAGTACGGCGTCGAATATCGTTGGGAGTCTGATCTCAGAGGAGTGGATGGAGGTCGGCAGATTGAAGTCGACGCCATGGGAAGGGAGATCAAACCTCTTCGGAGCGTGGAGCCGTTTCCAGGAAATAACCTCTCCCTCACCATTGACTTCGATGTTCAGAAGGTGGCCGAGGAAGCCTTTCAAAATAAGACCGGAGTCCTCATTGCCATGGACCCGAGAAGCGGTCGAATTTTGGCGATGGTGAGTAAGCCCTCTTTTGATCCTGATCATTTTGCCGGGACCATCTCCCCCGAGGAATGGAGATTTCTCGTCGAGAGCCCCCATTCTCCTCTTCAGAACAAAGGGCTTCAAGGCCTATACCCTCCCGGTTCCGTATTTAAAATCATTACTGCCATCGCTGGCCTGGAAACGGGAGTGATTACGCCGAGTACTCAGATGACCTGCCATGGGGCCTACCCTTATGGTAATCGGGATTTTCGGTGTTGGAGAGAGGGGGGACATGGTACGCTCAACCTTTATCGGGCGATTGTTGAATCGTGCGATATCTATTTTTATCAAGTCGGGCTGAAAGTGGGGGTCGACGCCATTGCTCGTTATGCCTATGAATTCGGTTTAGGAAGGCTAACCGGAATCGCTCTGCCACACGAAAAATCAGGGATCGTTCCATCCACCTCGTGGAAAAAGAAACGTCTGGGAGTCCCATGGTATAGTGGTGAGACCCTCTCCCTTGCTATAGGACAGGGGTATATCAGTGTCACCCCCCTCCAACTCCTCATGCTCATTTCGGCCATCGCCAATGGAGGTAAATTTCATCTTCCTCAGGTGGTGGAGAGGGTGGAGGATGTTTATGGGAATACCATCAAGGGTTATCCACCCGTCGAAATCGCACAAGCGGACATCTCTGAAAAGACGCTCCGTTTCATACAGGAAGCCCTGCTGGGAGCGGTCAACGAACCCCGTGGAACAGGATGGGCATGCGTTCTAAAAGATGCCAAGGTGGCCGGGAAGACCGGGACAGCCCAGGTGATAAGAATAGCAGAAGATTCCAGAAAAACGGATTTGGATCGAGTGCCCCTGAAGTTTAGGGACCATGCATGGTTTGTGGCTTATGCTCCTTTTGAGAATCCCACCATCTCCGTTGTTGTCCTCGTTGAGCATGGTGGTTACGGAGGAACAGCCGCTGCCCCTATTGCCAAGAAGGTGATTGAAAAGTATCTCAGCCTTGAAGCTGTTTCCCCTGCAAAAATAGCAGGCAGTTCGACGGCTTCCAACTGATAGGAAACAGGGTGGCTAATGATGCATTGGTGTTCGATGAACTCAAGGAACCCGATAAACTCCATAAACTCAAGGAACCGTGTCAACCTGCATGATTGACCGACGCCTCTTCATCCACTTCGATTGGGCTCTATTGGGGATTGTCTTCATCATCGTCTCCATTGGCCTCGTCAATCTCTATAGCATCACAGCCCCCTGGGAGGAACCAGGGACCCCGGTCTATCTCAAACAAATTTCTTGGTTTCTCATCGGTTTGGTATTGATGGTGACGATCGCGTTTGTTGAATACCGTTTTTACTCGGACTTCGCCTATATGGTGTATAGCATTTCATTGGTTCTTCTTTTGGTAGTATTAGGATTCGGTATCGTCGCCTCAGGTGCTCAGCGGTGGGTCAAGATCGGTCCTATCTCCTTTCAGCCCTCTGAATTTGTCAAAATTTCTCTTATCTTGGCGCTGGCGAAGTTCTTCCACCGACCTCCCAGCCGAGAGGGCTATTCCTTGAAACATCTCACCTTCCCGTTTGTGCTTCTCGTTCTGCCAATGATTTTGATCCTTAAACAACCTGACCTGGGAACAGCAGTCATTCTTTTCTTGGTCTTCTTTTCTGTCCTTCTTTTTGTAAAAATTCGCTGGTCTTCCCTGATTGCCATCTTTTTGATCGGGGCCTCTGTACTTCCGCTGGTTTGGCGTTTTCTCAAGGAGTATCAGAAGAAGCGTATCATCACCTTCTTTAACCCAGACCTAGACCCGTTGGGCGCTGGCTATCACCTCATTCAATCGAAGATTGCGGTCGGATCGGGCGGAATTACCGGCAAAGGCTTTATGAAGGGGACCCAATGCAAACTGGGTTTTTTGCCAGAGCAACAAACCGACTTCATCTTCTCGGTTCTGGGAGAAGAGTGGGGCTTGCTCGGTTCCGTTATCGTCGTGTTACTCTATCTAACCCTGATCCTCTGGGGACTCCGGATCGCAGTTCAAGCAAAAGACCGATTTGCTGCTATCCTCTCCTTTGGAGTGGTGGCCATGCTCTTCTGGCATATCTTCATTAATATTGGAATGGTATTGGGCTTGATGCCAGTGGTAGGAATTCCTCTTCCACTGCTCAGTTATGGCGGGTCGTTTCTCGTTTCTACTCTGATCGGGATTGGCCTGTTATTAAATGTTAGTATGAGAAGATATCTCTTTTGATTTCAAATTTCAGATTTAAGATTTCAGATTGAAAAATCTGCAATTTGCAATCTGCAATCTAAAATTAAAAGGGTATGTCATCATCCGATCCAGGAGTCCCCTCCTGCTCGATATCCAGGTCCTTGTCCGAACTCACTGCCTCCACGGGGCCTCCGGGTGCTCCTAACATCAACATCTGGGTTGCAACAATTTCAGTCGTCCACTTCCGGGTTCCTTCCTTATCCTCCCATGAGCGGGTTCGGAGTCGGCCCTCAATATAGACCTGTTTGCCTTTGTTGAGATATTCTCCACATCTTTCGGCTAATCTGCCAAAAGCGACGATCCGATGCCATTCGGTGATGGTGGTCTTCTCGCCGGAACGGTTCAGCCGATTTTCAGTCGTCGCCATACGGAAGTTGGCTACCGTCGTCCCATTGGTTAAATACTTGATCTCAGGATCTGCGCCCAAATTGCCGATAAGGATGACTTTGTTCACTCCAGCCATAAGAATCCTCCTCGCCATGAACCTCACATGGTTGATGGCCTTACTATGAGCCAAGAGAAGTTAACACTCTGGGATGAACCCTACGTGGTGAGCACCTCGGTGTGAACCTTACATGGTTCACACCTTACCATTTCCAGAGTTTCTTTTCAAGAAGATATTGACGAGGCTAAGAATTTGTTTTAACGTGATAATGTAGTGGTTCTGGGGAAAAGGTATGAAGAAAGGAGTCCTTTTCTTACTTTTCGTCTTGGGAATTGGTGCATTGAGCCCTACCCGTCTTCATGGTGAAACTACTTCTTTTTGTGAATCCTTCGGAGTGAAAAAACTGGACGGGAAAAAGGAGGCTTCCTCATTTTCTCTCAAAGATTTGAATGGGAATCAGGTAGCCCTCCATGACTACAGGGGGAAACCAGTTCTTCTCTTCTTCTGGGCGACCTGGTGCATTTCCTGTAAGGAGGACATTGTTCTTTTGGAAAAATTTTCTCAGCGGAAACGAGATCAGTTTGAAATCCTGACTCTCGTGATTGATGGTGAAAATGAAAAAAGGGTTAAACGAGTCGTAAAAAAGCATAAGATTAGCCTTCCTGTCCTCCTTGATGCCAACGAGAAGATCGCCCGGACCTATGGGATCTGGATGATCCCTACCGCCTTTCTGATTAATCGAGAAGGATGGATAGAAGGCGTCATTGTTGGCCCAAGGGATTGGAACGGGGACACCGCTCTGTCTGCTGTAAAAGAAGTCCTCAACCTTCGTTGACAAATACCTCCGTTTTCGTGTAATATTTCCTTTGTTTCCGTTGAAAGCAGGAGTTTTTTTGTGAAGTATCTCTACAAATCGGAAAGCTATTCTTTGCCGCAGAGACTGGTTTTTATTCCTCTCAAAGAAACCATCATCTTTCCTTACGTCGTGGCTCCCCTCTTTTTCCAATCGGATGAGGCTTTAAACTTACTGAATAAGGTGATCTTGGAGAATAGCCTCATCGGCTGTGTTGGTCAGCGTGATCCTCATGTTAAAGATCCGAAGCCCAAAGATCTTCTATCGGTTGGAACGGTCTGCAAGATCCTTCAGTTGGTCAAATTGCCGAATAAAGGAATGAAGCTCTTCGTGGAAGGGCTTTCGAGGGTCTTTCTTCAGAACGTCACCCAAGAGAGGTATTATTTCAAAGCAGACGTGAAGGAAGTGAATGAGCTTCAGGAAAGGACCGTCCTTTCCGAAACCTTGGTTCAAAGTATTGGGACACTCTTCAAAATTTCCCTCTCCATGGGAAGGCCCCTTCCCGAGGAAGTCCTTAGGACCCTCGATAAGATTGAGCATCCAGGTCGGCTGGCTGATCTGATCGCAATTACCCTGCATCTAGGTTTCAAAGATCAATTGGAGATTTTTGAGACTGTCGATCCACTGGATCGGTTAAAGAAGGTCTTTGACCATTTGAGTCGGGAGGTTCAATCTATCCCCGCAAGGCCCACTCCATCGATCCATCCCGGTAAAGAGACCGGAAAATTTCAGAAAGATCATTCCTTTCGTCCCTCGATGAGGGGAGGGAAGGAGATACCTGAGGAGGATCCTTATTTAGCCGAGATCTACGAACTCCGGGAGAAGGTCCGAAACGCGGGGATGCCTCCGAAAGTGGAGGAGATTGCCTATAAAGAGATCAACCGAGTGGAACGGATGAACCCGATTTCTGCAGAATACACTGTCTCAAGAACTTATCTCGATTACCTCGTCACTATGCCATGGAACAAGAAGACCGTGGACAACCTTGACCTCGGCCGAGCTCGTACGATCCTCAATGAAGACCATTATGATCTTGAAAAGGTCAAAGATCGCATCTTGGAATTTCTGGCTGTCAAGAAATTGAAGGATCCCATGAAGGGGCCGATCCTCTGTTTTGTCGGCGCACCCGGAGTTGGGAAGACATCCTTAGGACGGTCCATTGCTCGTGCCCTGGAGAGGAAATTCATCCGTATCTCCTTAGGCGGCGTAAGGGATGAGGCAGAGATCCGAGGACATCGTCGAACTTATGTGGGGGCTCTTCCGGGACGGATTCTCCAGGAGATCAGAAGGGCAGAAACCTCCAATCCAGTCTTTATGCTTGATGAGGTAGATAAGATAGGTCAAGACGTTCGGGGAGATCCTGCTGCAGCCCTTCTTGAAGCCCTCGATCCTGAGCAGAATTTTTCGTTTACGGATCATTATCTGGATGTCCCTTTTGATCTCTCCCATGTACTGTTCATCACAACGGCCAACACGCTATCTCCGATCCCTCCCGCCCTGTTGGACCGGATGGAAGTTATCCATCTGTCCGGTTACACGGAGGAGGAGAAGGAGAAGATCGCCTTCCAATTTCTCATTCCCCACCAAAAAGAAGAGAACGGGTTGACAGATCATCCTCTCTCTTTTACGACTGAAGCAGTTTATAGGATCATTCGGGAGTATACACGTGAAGCAGGGGTGAGGAATCTGGAAAGAGAGATCGCTTCAGTCTGTCGCAAAATCGCGAAAGAGGTGGCCATGGGGAATACGCCCAAGGAGATCATCGATGAGGCCTTAGTCGAGGAGCTTCTGGGTCCACGAAAATTCTTCCGCGAGGTCGCTCAGGAAAAAGATCGCATCGGCGTGGCCACCGGACTGGCCTGGACGGAGAATGGAGGCGATATCCTCTTTATTGAGACGTCGATGATGAAAGGGGATAAAGGTCTCATCCTAACTGGTTCCCTCGGAGAGGTGATGAAGGAATCAGCCCAGGCGGCCCTCTCCTTTATTCGAGCCAATGCTGATTCTCTCCAAATCCCTGAGAATTTCTATCAGGAATATGATATTCATATCCACATCCCGGCTGGAGCGACCCCTAAGGATGGGCCCTCTGCAGGAATCGCGATTGCCGCGGCTGTTCTCTCCCTTTTGAAGGGAAAGCCTGTCCCCCGTGAGATAGCGATGACGGGTGAGTTGACCTTGAGTGGGAGAGTACTTCCTGTGGGAGGAATTAAGGAGAAGATTCTGGCTGCCCGAAGGGCAGGGGTGAAGACCGTGATCCTACCTAGAAAGAACGAAGAGAACCTCAATGATATTCCAGACTATATCAAAGGAGAGATAAACCTCGTCTTGGTCGAACACATCGAAGAGGTATTGAACCTGACCCTACCTTCATAAGAATAATTAGTTCGGAGTGATGAGTTCAGAGATAGGGGAATACTTTGAACCAAGAACTCTGAACTCATAACTCTGCAATCTGCAAGTTTGTGGAAGGTGATGTCTTTTAAATCTGGTTTTATCTCCATTCTGGGAAGGCCAAATGTGGGGAAGTCAACCCTTTTCAATCGTATCCTTGATGAGAAGATTGCGATCGTTACGAAGAAACCCCAGACCACAAGAAACCGAATTCTTGGTATCAAAAATGTAGAAGGAGGCCAATTGATTTTTCTCGATACACCCGGCATCCACAAGGGGCGATCGGAATTGAATCAAAGGATGGTCCAAACGGCCGTTGTTTCAGGCCGAGATGCAGATGTCCTGCTCTTTATGATCGAGGCCACTTCTCCTCTCATTGAAGAGGACCGGGAGATGATCGAGTCCCTCAAGGGAAGTCGTGGTCTTCCTTTTTTAGTAATCAATAAGATCGATGTGGTAAAGAAGGAGACGCTTCTTCCCATGATGGATCAATACCAGAAACTCCACCCCTTCGAGAAAATCATTCCTATCTCGGCCATTGATGGAGAGGGGGTAAATATCTTGTTAGATGAGACTCTGAAAGCCCTTCCCGAATCCCCCCCCTATTTCCCGGAGGACATGATCACTGATCAGACGGAACGGTTTCTGGTCTCTGAAATCATTCGGGAGAAAGTGATCCAGCAATCGTATCAAGAGATTCCCTATTCGACTGCGGTAACCATAGAGGAGTTTAAGGAACATCCTGAAAAGAATCTAGTCGTCATTAAGGGGACAATCTACGTAGAAAGAGATTCTCAAAAAAAGATCCTCATTGGAAAAGGAGGGCAGAAACTTAAACAGATTGGAGAGACAGCTCGGAAAGAAGTGGAGGTCCTCCTGGGAACGAGAGTCTTTCTGGAATTGTGGGTGAGGGTGGAGAGGAATTGGACCCGGGACCCCCGCGTGTTGAATCAGTTAGGCTATTAATAAGACGCTTGTTTGAGCAGTGTGACAATAACTAAGTACCAAAGAGATTGCAGATGGCACCTGCCTGCCGGCGGGCAGGGATTGCAGAGTGACAAATGCTTGCCTGCGGCAGGCAGCTGAAATCTAAAATCTGAAATTGAAAAGATTTGGTTATTGGAATTTACTATCAAATTCTAAGCCGCTGGAATTGAGGTGAATTTTCTGTGGATGAGATGGAGTCTTTGGGGAAATACCTGAAGAAGGAACGAGAGACCAAGAAGATCTCTTTGAGAGAGATTTCAAAAAGCATAAAGGTCAGGGAGCAATTTCTCAAGGCCGTTGAGGAAGATCGGTATGACCTTCTTCCTTCCCCAACCTATGTCAAGGGGTTCCTTGCTGCTTATGCCAAATCTATCGGGCTCGATCCCAACGAGGTCATCCTTCGTTATGAGAATGTTTTAAAGGAGGAATCGATCAGTTATCCAGAGGTTCCACCAGAAAAAAAGATTTTATGGAACAAAAGACATTTATGGGTCATCGGAGGAGTGATCGTGGTCGGTTTTGTAGTCATCTATTTTCTTTTCTATCAGCCCTCCCCACCATCCGTTAAACCCACCCCTCCAAAAACCGATATGAAAGAGACGCCCCGTGCTACCTCTACCGCTCCGGTGGTTGAAAAGCCCTCTGTTCCAGAGGTGAAACCGGCCATCTCCCTCCAGCTGAAAGCAGTCGAAAGGACCTGGTTAACCGTTCAGGTGGATGATCAATCTGTGCAAGACATAACCCTTCAACCTGGAGAGGGTATCTCCTACCGAGGGATGGAGCGAATCCAAATGGTTGTGGGAAATGCCGGTGGTCTGGATATCACCTTCAACGAGAAGGAATTAGAAAGATTTGGAAAATCAGGCGAAGTCTATACTCTCCTCTTTACTCCAAAAGAAGTTGAGGCAAAACGTCGAGAGATCACCCTGCCTCCACAGGATTGATGTTCTATGAAGCTATTCTTTACCGCTGAGGAGTCAGGGGCATGATGAGATCGACGATCATTTATCTTGACAAGAGAATTTCGTTTTAGTACACATAAATAATAATCAAGATTCTATAAATAAATTTCTTTACTCAATCCTCAGTTCCAAGGCCGAAAGCTCATAGAAAGAAATTTCTGAGATACATTCCCAAATTTGAACTGAAGACTATAGATGAATTCAATAACAGAAGAGTTTACCTTGAAGGCGGAGGCCTTTAACATTTTGTTTGTAAACAATATTCCATTCCCTGAAGAAATAGGGATTTGAAGCAAGCGTTAAAGACCAGGAGGTTTGGAAGAAAGGCGATCATGGTTCGATATCACGACGAAGACGAGCGGGATAAGATCTCTTGGAGAGAGATCGATCGAAGGAAGGATCGCAGTCCGTACGCTCCCAAAGAAGAACCGAAGCCTCGAGAGAAGTCCCGTCGGGCTGAATGGATGATGAGAAAGTACCGCAAGGAGGTTGATAAACTTTTTATGGGTAAGAAAGGAACGAAGAAACATCAAAGGGCCATGGAAGAGATCGATCGTTACCACGGTACCGTGCAGTTCGATGCAGCGGTCAAGGCCTATTTGGATCAATATGGCCTGCCTGACGATTGGGGCACCCTTTCCCTTCTATTGGATTACTCCGATGGTGGGAAGGTATTGGAGGCCCTCACTGCGATGAAAAACCTTTATGACAACAGAACACCCGTGGAAAAACAGGGCTTCAAGGCTAAGGTAGACATTTTGGCCATGACCGCTTCGGATAGCGATCTTAGGGAGTATGCCGAAGAGATCCTTAAGTCTTTGTAAATTCGAGGTTCTGCCTCCTTCAGAAAACACTATCGACCTGAACCTTAACCTAGCTGGAACCCTGGGAATATTTTGGTGACTTTCTTGGAGGGAGTCTCTTGATATTCTTAGAGATGAGCGGGTTCTTTCTTTTTTGACGCAACCGCTCGAACCTCTTATATTCCCCATACTTACCGAAACGCCCGCCCTTCCCCATCTTTCCAAAATGTCGGGACGCGTGCTCCTGCCTACCGGCAGGCCCTGAACCTAGCATGGTACAAGGCAGGCAGGCATGACCCGTGTCCGTTGCAAAAATGTAGTGTCGGCATTTAGTGCCGACGGAGAGTTCGGAGTGCCGTCCAGTCGACAAAGTTCACGCAATCAGCCTAGAGCATCCCCTAAGAAAGATTTGGCTGAAGACGTCGATGTTTTGACAGGAGAGAGGCCTTCATGTATTTGTCCAACAGGCTCTCAAGCTGGGTTTTATCCCAACCCGTATAGGTCTCCCTTCCTTCAACAATAAAAGTAGGATATCTTCGAATGCGATAACGTAGGGATTTGTAGATCCCGTGAAGGGATTGGACGTCAATCAGTTTGATCATCAGGCGATGTTTATAGAGTCGGTTCAATTCTCGAATCCAGTCAGAAAGTTGAATATACTCCTCTTTTAGATCTGGAGGATATTCGTCCATCTCTTTTTGATGGAACTTCTTATCAAGGCCGGCTTCGTCAAAGAAAACCTCACAGTGGCGACAATGGTCATAGGTGGTGATTACCTTGGTGACAATTTCTAATAATATGGGCCTCATATTTTCTCCCAACAAGTACTTTAATTTTTATGTTAACACACTGAACTATAGGATTTCAAACTGAACGTTCTGGTCATTTGGCTATTCAAGATTAGCCTGCCCGCCCTGCCTACCGCAGGCAGGGATTTCGGATTTTTATAATTTGTAATACATCAATTCGCGGGCATAAGGTCTGGTTTTTTCGAGAAGGATGTCCTGTTCTTTCTTTCTCATTGGCCTAAAAGATCGCGCAATTCTGGCATTCATTTCAAGTTGCTCAATGGTTTCGCAACCAACCACAACACTGGAGACAGGTTGGGTGAGAGCAAAACGGAGGAAATTTTCGGTGGATTCGACTCCGAAAATCTTAATACTGACACCACGGGAGAGGGTCTTCATTCCCAGAATTCCCATTCCCTTCTCCTGTGCTTTTGGTAGAATTTCATCGATGAAGGACCAGTAGTGAGGTTCAGCTGCGTTGATGGGAACAAGCACCGTATCGAAAGGAAAGAGATCGATCGCCCTCGAAAGAATTGTGGGGTTTCGGTGGCCAGAGATCCCGATCCATTTAATTAGCTTATTTCGCTTGGCTGACTCAAAGGCTCTGATCGCTCCCTGAGGCCCAAAGACGAGATCGATATCTTTGATAGATCTCACATCGTGGACCATCCAGAGGTCGAGAAAGTCGGTATTCATGTTTTTGAGTGTGGCCTCCAAATGACTTAAGGCCCCATCCAAGGTGCGTTCATGGGATTTGCTCGCCAGAAAGATGTCCTTCCGTCGCTCTCCAAGGGCCCTTCCGTAATAAGTTTCGCTACCAGCATACGCTTGAGCTGATTCAAAATAAGTGATCCCTAAATCGATGGCTCGATGGATCAGGGTGATAGCTTCTTCCTCTCGGCCATAGGTCCTAAGTAAAGCTTCGCCTCCAAGCCCGAGGATCGACACCACCTCTTCGGTCTTTCCTAGCAACCTTTTTGGAAAAGGACTCTCGTCGCTCATCTTCGGAATTACTTCTGGTTACTCTCAGTTTTTATTCACTATCACGAATTGATGAAGTAATCAATCCCTTTGAAGCAGAAGTCTTTGGTACAATATAGCGGGTGTACTGAAAAAAATCCCGATCTGTTGATCGGGATTCATTCTCTAAATGGTGGAGCTGATGGGGATCGAACCCACGACCTGTCGTTACGACCGCTCTCCCATTGGGTTGTAAAAGGAAAAAACTATAATATTCCTTTTGCTATCAGCTCTAACCTGCCTTTAACAGATTTGAAATACCTTTCCCTTGAGGCAGCCTTAGATCGTGTTAAATATTCTTCCTGATAAATAAGCCTCCAAGGTCTTTTACTTCTCGTTGATAAACTTTTACCATGATTATGTTCAGCAAGTCTTTTCTCAAGATTGGAAGTGTGACCTACATAAGAGGAATTAGTTGTTTCACTCTTGAGAACATATGTAAAAAAGGGCATAAAAAAACTAAATGGTGGAGCTGATGGGGATCGAACCCACGACCTCATGAATGCCATTCATGCGCTCTCCCAGCTGAGCTACAGCCCCACCTCGTTTAGTTAAAAAAATCTAACATAGAGAAAGAAAGATTGTCAATTCATTTTGGTCTTCATTTTCTTAACCTCAACCTAGGCCTAAAAGCAGGCCTAACCCTTTAATTTGACTTAGAGAACAATTTTTTTTATATTTACTGTTGTGCCGGAGTGGTGAAACTGGTAGACGCACGGGACTCAAAATCCCGCGGGGCTCCCACCCCGTGTCGGTTCAAATCCGACCTCCGGCACCAGTTATTTTAATAGGTTAACTTTGTTTGCCTTCCCCAATCGGAAGGCCTTTTTTATGCCAGGTGTAACCAAAGTGTAACCATCCACGAATTTTTCACTCATTTTGTGAGTGCTTAAGTGGGATGACCCCTCCTTTTTCTGCCGCTTCAGTGGGAAGCGCATCTTGTCGATTCAGATAGAACTGATCCCTCCGGCAGCTTTCCTCAGTTCTTCGTCATATTGGATCTCTTTTTCTATGGCGATGCTAGTTAGAGAAGACTGGATACCAGATTGGGATGTCTGCATGGTCAAAACATCAACCCAGAAGGTTACAAAACAGTTACATCTCACGAATAAAGTGTACAAAATCAAATAAGTAGAGAGGCCGCAGGGGTCGTCTAGTCCCTTGTGGAAACATACCTTCCCTGCATCGGAAATACTTCAAGCTTCAGCCTCATAATCTGAAGGTAGGTCTTTCATAACCACCCCTAGCTACCAAGTACCGATGGGCGATTAGGCGTATTAGAGAACTTCTGATTTTTTAACGGAAACTGGATCAGTGAATGAAAGGGGGGGTAAAGGTACCACATTTTTGGAGATATATCACTTTACATGCACACTTTACCCTTTTTGCTCATTTCAATTCTTATAACCCCTTGATTGTATTAATTTTTTATTTTCAGGCCTTTTCTTAGATTTTCCAAATTTAACTCATTTTTGATATTTTTTTCCCCCTTTTTTGATATATCATCCCCCTATCTTTGATATCTTCTTGATATTTTCCTTTGAAAAAACTCCCATTTAAAATAAGAAAACTCATCTTTTCATCACTGCTTTCTCTTTTATTCTTCCCGCATATCATGACTGGTCGATGGAAAGAGAAGTTTGGGGGATTACTTTCTTGCTGAAGTCGTGATTTTTAAATTTCATCTCACAATACGACATTTCAAATAGTAATCAACAAGATAGATTTGCATAACTGGCTGAGAAGGTATGGAGAATAATTGGTAGTATGGGATGCCTCCTATCCTCGTAA
>Ga0209427_10004591_pt1 | contig 15948 bp, 17 predicted proteins | sample DeeMarSWOR136_30_FD_187465 | JGI IMG/M metagenome (GOLD analysis project Ga0209427, IMG submission 187465) | Marine sediment microbial communities from White Oak River estuary, North Carolina - WOR-1-36_30 (SPAdes) (version 2) | ecosystem: Environmental > Aquatic > Marine > Intertidal zone >...
CACCAATCTGATAGAAAGAGCGTTTCGGGAGGTCAAGAGAAGAACTAGACCCATGGGTGTCTTTGTTAACAGAGATAGTATGGAGCGAATTCTCTATGCGGTCTTCTTTCACTACAATTCCAAAGGCCAGGAGGTACCCTCTTTTCTTTTTACACAGAGACCTTGACGTAGGCTTATTGGACCATGTATTTGATAAAAAGGGTTGTTTCCCTTATAATAAATAAAAATTTCAATGACAGAAGACGGGGCAAAATAATGATGAAGAGGATTTAGAGCTGTCAGGCTGCATACATGGTGTATGGCAGAATTAGGAAGGATTAAAGAGGGGAGGATGCAGGGATGGATCTGATGGAAGCGATTAGGGAAAGACGAAGCGTCCGGAAATACAAATCTGATCCTGTTTCTGAAGACGTACTTCAAAAAGTAATAGAGGCGGTGAGATGGTCTCCTTCCTGGGCCAATACTCAGTGCTGGGAATTAGTTGTCGTTAAAGATGCTCATATCAAATCTGAATTGGCAAAAACTCTGTCCGAGAAAAATCCAGCCTTCTCTTCGATGACGGAGGCTCCTATCGTCGTTGTTCTTTGCGGTAAGAAAGGAATCTCTGGTTTCAAAAAGGGGCTGGCGTCAACCGTGAAAGGGGATTGGTTGATGTTTGATACAGGCATTGCCATGCAGAGTCTCTGTTTGGCTGCCCATGGGCTAGGCCTGGGCACAGTTGTTGTCGGGGCGTTTGATCATAAAAAAGCAGAGGAGACTTTAGGGGTCGCCCCGGACGTCGAAGTGGTCGCCATGACACCCCTTGGCTATCCAGCCACCCAGGCATCCGCACCCAAGAGAAAAGAGGTTTCTGAATTCGTTTTTCATGAAAATTACGGAAAGAGAGATTAAGGAGGTGAAACAAGAAAAATGGTTCCAGAGGCGATCTTGCGTTCTCTTGTCGTTCAAAACGAGTCGAAACTGTTGATGCTGGTTATCGACGGACTTGGAGGGCTACCCGTCCGAGGCAAGACAGAGCTGGACGCAGGAAAGCATCGAAATCTCGACCGGCTGGCCTCGAAATCGATCTGTGGATTGATCGATCCAATCTCCTATGGGATCACACCGGGAAGCGGGCCATCCCACTTAGCCCTCTTCGGGTACGATCCGTTTCGGCATGAGATTGGAAGAGGAGTGATGGAGGCATTAGGGATCGGTTTGAATCTGACAAGAGATGATTTGACAGCCAGAGGTAATTTTGCAACGGTCGATGAAAAAGGGATGATTGTGGACCGAAGAGCTGGCAGGATTTCGACCGAAAAAAACCAAGAGATTTGTCAATTCCTCCAAAATGAAATCAGAGAGATGGATGGGATACGTATTTCTATTTATCCAGGGAAGGAACACCGGTTCGTCATCCTATTTCAAGGAGAGGGATTGAAAGATAGTCTTACCGATGCGGACCCCCAGAAGGACGGACTGAAGGCAAAAGGAGTGGAACCCATCTCTGAAGAGGCCCAAGGAACAGCTGGGATCGTGAATCATTACTTAAGAAAAGCAACTGAGGCTCTTAGGCCATTTCATCCTGCCAATACGATCCTTTTAAGAGGGTTTTCGAAGATACCTGATATCCCGACCATGACGGAACAATTTAAACTCAGGCCCGCTGCCATAGCGACTTATCCGATGTACCGTGGGTTGGCAAGACTGGTGGGAATGGAGATCTTAGAGACAGGGGAGACCCTCCAACAGGAAGTGGAGACTCTAAAGGAACACTTTGATCGCTATGACTTCTTTTACCTTCATTTCAAAAGACCCGATATGGCAGGAGAAGATGGAAATTTCAAAATGAAGGTGAAGGCGATTGAAGAGGTGGATCGATTCATCCCCTCTATCCTTAAATTGAAACCTGACGTGTTGGTGATCACTGGAGATCATTCCACTCCTTCTTTGTTGAAATCTCACAGTTGGCATCCTAACCCAATCCTCCTTTATTCAAAATATGTACGACCGGATGGCATCCGACGCTTCACTGAAAGACAATGTCAGAGAGGGCAATTGGGGCGGTTTCCGGCAACGGATATCATCCCTCTAATGTTGGCCAACGGGCTGAAATTAAAGAAATTTGGTGCCTAAACAGTTGCAGAGCGCATAGAGCATAGCGTACAGCGATGGAAGATGAAAGCGTATCGACATCTGTATGGTCCCGTTCCATCGAGACGGCTGGGAAGATCCCTCGGAATAGACCTTATTCCCCATAAGGTCTGTGCCTACGATTGTGTTTACTGTCAGGTTGGAAAAACGACAGTGAAGACACTCTTGCGAAAGGAATATATTCCTACGAAAGAAGTGCTAGAGGAAGTAAGGACCTTTCTCTCAACAGAAGATTCGCCCATCGACCACCTCTCCCTCTCTGGTTCCGGTGAGCCTACTCTCCATTCCAAAATCAGATCGGTCATCGAAGGAATAAAGAAGATGACCTCCATCCCCGTGGCTGTCTTGACTAATGGATCCTTACTCTATTTCAAGGAAGTGAGAGAAGATTTACTTTCGGCAGACATTGTACTCCCTTCATTGGACGCTGTCTCTTCGGAAGTCTTTATGAGAATCAATCGACCTCACCCGAGCCTTTCGGTTGAAAAAGTGATTGAAGGATTAGTTGAATTCAGAAAGGTTTATCGAGGACAGATCTGGTTGGAGATACTGTTCTGCAAGGGGGTCAATGATAGTCAAAGCGAACTCCTACTGATGAAGAAGACGGTGGATCGAATTCAACCCGATCTCATTCACCTTAACACCGTCGTCCGGCCTCCATCGGAGCAGTGGGCCGTTCCTTTAAATCAGAAGGAGATGGAGGGGATCAGAGCCTTTTTGGGTGAGAGGGCCTCCATTATCTCAGAATTCGACCGCCATCTTATTTCAATTCCTGAAAGGGAGATGAGGGATAAGATTTTAAGGGTCTTAGAGCGAAGGCCCCTTTCTCTTACCGATCTCTCTATAGGGATGGGAATCCCTCAGCGTGAATTGGAGCAGCAACTCCGCCCCCTGATGGAAGAGGGAAGGGTCACCGCCCGGTCCTTCGGCAATTCGATCTATTACGAAATTTTGAAATAGTACCACGTTAGCTCTTTGAAATGGTTCCCCCTCTAAAACTTTTCTAGCATCCCTGACCAGGGACCTACGGCGATCGTTTTTCAAAGAGCTCAAGTGTTATTGAAAATATAATTCCATTATTAAGGAGGAGTCCTTGATAAATGTCCGTTTATTCATTTTACTTTATTTACTTATTTGGCCGTGGAGTCTTACTGTTCAAATAGGGGAGGGCAACGCTGCGCTGTTTTCGGAAAATACGGTTCTCGCCTCGGCTAAGAGTGATGAAGAGTCAGGCTCTAAAGGGGATTCGAAAGGAGAACCCATTAAGGCAATAGAGAAATATGAAAAGGAGAAGCTCGCCAAATATAAGCGAAATATTGGCAAGCGGTTTATGGCCATCAGGACTTCCCGTCCTCCAGAGTTCTATGAATCTCCAGACAACTTAGGGAAAAAGGCTGCGATAAAAGAAAAGGAAGAATTCTTGATTATGAATGTGGTTCAAAATCAATCAGGCACCATGAATTTCTATAAGGTGAGACTTGAATCTGGGAAGATTGCTTATTTAGGTGCCGATGGCTCCAATTTGGAATTGCGAATAAAGGATGGTAGTATCATGCGGATACCAAAGAAAGTAGGCAAAAAGAAATCGCCCAGGGCGAGTTCCTCTCAACAAAAGGCTTCAAGGGCCATCGAGCTGGTGAAGAAACATCTGATCCCCTCCGACCCCGTGTCGAAGGATAAGAGGTCGATTGAAAGGAGGATGAAGGAATTAAAGGCAACCTCTTCCCCAAATCTGAGATGGAGATACGAGGCAAAGAAAATCGGAGACAATAAGTACAGGGTGACGCAATATGTGGAGGGAGAGTCGAGTCGTCCAATCGTCAGGACGTGGACGGTGGATCTTTTGACTTCCAGAGTCAGCCCTGGAGATCCTGCTGCGAAGGAACTCTATCGCTAGTTCAATATAAGGCAGGCAGGGGGATTTAAAGTTCAGCAATAGTATTTTCGATCTTTTTCCGCAGGGTACTGTCGATATTTCCTCTTCTCCAGTCCCAACTGTCTTCTATCTCGGATCGAGTCAGCTCGACCTCTTCACACCTCTCTCTTTTGGAAAGGGTGAAGATATAAGAAAAGTCTAACTTTCTCATGCTGTCGATGGTGACCTCGGGATCTCGTGCCTGAATCAAGGAGTCGATCAAACGCTTCACCTCACCTTTATCGTCAAAAAGGGGGAATGCATCAAATTGCCGAGCCATGGGTCACCCGCTTTCTCAATACTTGGGCCCTCTTGAATTCGTAGGTGATCCGATTCTATTGGTCAGGCTTTTGCAATCTCGAAAGAAACCTGACCATCGTCGTATTTGAGAGACCTGATGGTCACGTCCATGCCCACCTTTACATCTTCAGGCTTTATGTCTTTTGCCAACCGGGCGAAAAGCTTCAGGCCATAGCCAAAGTCTACAACACCCATGGCGTAGGGAGGATCCGCCTCGAAACCAAACGGCGCATAATAGGCGGTGGTAAATGTCTCAAGCTTACCTTTCTTGGGCATCTCGAACCAGTCCGTGTTCTTTGAGAAACATTTTGTGCAGTCGGCCCTTGGAGGAAAGAACTTTGCACCACAATCCTTACAAACAGTGCCTTCAACCTTCCCTTCTGTCAGGAGATCAACAAATTTCGAGGTCTTTGTCACGGCCGTGAAGCTCTTTCTTCCAAATTTCTCAAAACCCATACCTCACCTCCCAAAGATTGTGACATTACCGTATAGTCCAACGCCGCCAATGTTGTGCACAAGGCCAATATCCGGTTCGCCGGCTACTTGCATAGGCCCTGCCTCACCACGAAGTTGCAGAACGATGGTTCGTATCTGAGATCCACCCGTTGCGCCAATGGGATGGCCTTTCGAAAGGAGCCCACCATCGACGTTCACAGGAATCTTTCCTTCTTTATACGTCGCTTTCTCGCGAATGAGCTGCTTACCCTCACCCATGGGTGCAAATCCAAGTCCCTCATACGCCATGATCTCTGCGATGGTGAAACAGTCGTGCACTTCGGCCACCTTAATGTCTTTTGCAGTGATTCCAGCCATCTTATATGCTTGGGCTGCTGCTGCATAGCCCACGCTCAGACCCTTGGCAAAATCGGATCGTGCTGCCATGTTGACTGCCTCTGACGCCGCTCCGATACCTAAAATCCAGACTGGTTTCTTAGAAAAAGTCTTTGCTTTTTTTGCATTTGCAAGAATGATACATGAGCTTCCATCCGCGTTCGCACAACAGTCGCCCACCCGGAGCGGCCATGCGACGGGCCCTGCCAATTTAGCTTCCGGATCGCCCTGCTTAAAGTCCTCCGGCTTCACTGCTTTCCTGTAGACAGCCCTTTCATTGATCACGCCATAAGTGGATGCTTTGATCCTGACACTCATCAGATCCTCATGCGTCAAACCGTACTTCGCCATATAGGCCTGAGCATAGAGGGCGTAATACGCAGGCATCATGGTTCCAAAAGGTGCCTCCCACTGGATGTCAGCGCCCCTGCCCATTCTCTCCTGGGATTCCGCAGACGTGATTTCGGACATCTTCTGGAACCCTAGGACGACAACGACGTCATGGAGGCCAGACTTAATCATGCTGTAAGCCACCTTAACACCGGTGCTACTTGAAGAGCAAATCGTCTCGATGTAAAGCGTGGGCTGGGGAATAAGCCCCAGGTATTCTGCAAGCACGCCAGCAGGGGAGCGTTGTTTGTCATATTCAGGGGCTGAGCAGAAAATGGAAGCATCAAGATCTTTCTGGGTAATGCCCGCATCTTGGATGGCTTCCCTGAAGGCCTCGAAGGCTAGTTCCCGAATAGACCCCTCATAACCTCTGACGAAGCTACTCTGCCCCACACCAATGACCGCTACCTCTTTTTCCATCAACATCCTCCCTTTTTGCTCAATTGAGTGACAAAAGCTTTCAAATTCCTTCAAACTGAATGGATTAATGGAACGATGGAATAATGATCGACAAGATAAAAAAATCAGATTGAATAGTTTGTTTCACATCATTCCGACATTCCAGTCATCTAATACTCCAGGCAAAAGTAAAGATAAATGGGAGATCATCTTTTTGTCAAGCCATTTTTCTTTGGGTCTTTTTGATATTTCCAAACGGCTCGATTATGTTCTCCGATATCGGAAGAAAAATAATGGGACCCATCATTCTTAGAGACAAAGTAAAGATAAGAGACGGGAGAGGGATAGAGGGCAGCAAGGATTGAGGCCCTTCCTGGATTACAGATGGGTGTCGGAGGGAGCCCATTGATGAGATAGGTATTATAAGGGTTGGGCCTCTGCAAATCTGCCTTGGTTAAATTTCCATTGAAGTTCTTGATCCCATAGATCACGGTCGGGTCGCTCTGGAGAGGGATCTTCTTTCTTAACCGGTTGTGAAATACGGCTGAGATAAGAGGTTTTTCGTGCGACAGGGACGTTTCTTTTTCAATGATGGATGCCAAGATCACCGCCTCCCTTTGAGACATTTTCAATTGAGAAGCCCTGCTGACCAGATCGGGCCCGAAGACTTTTTTAAACTTCTGGACCATCATCCGAATGGCCTCTTCAGGGTTCATCTCTCGGACGAAATGATAGGTGTCAGGGAAAAGGTAGCCTTCCAACGTCGCTTCTGTTTTGACTGGGGTGAGATTGGGGAGCCCCAGAGAAGCTATGAAAGGGGTGGAGCAGGCCTTTTCAATGAATGCTTTTTTCTCTGAAATCCTTAAATCGTCTAAGAGCTGGGCGATCTGCGAGAGGGTATACCCTTCGGCGATGGTGACCAAATGGCGCTTCACGTGTCCTTTCACGAGAGCATTTAGAACTTCCAGAGGAGGCATCCGGGTATGGAATTCATATTCTCCCGCTTTAATCTCAGCCTTTTTTCCAAGAACAGCGGCGATCCCCATAAACACCTGTGCATTTCGGATGATGCCCTCGCGCTCAAGCATGAGCGAGACCTTTCTGAGGGGCATTCCCTTCTTGACGGTGATCATTTTTGTTAATTGAACGCCGGAAGGAGATTTGAAGAGAAACCAATAAATGGAAAAAATGAGAACTAGAAAGAGAAGCCCAAGGAGGATGACAAAGGTCCTATGTCGATAGAAAAGATCCATCGTCGTGGTTCCTGCCTCGATTAATATATCCCTGAAGAATGAGAACAGCGGCTAGCTTGTCGATGGCCTTCTTCCTTTTCTTTCTTGACAGATCTGCCTCCAATAAAACCCTGGAAGCTTCGATCGTTGAAAAACGTTCATCCCATGTTGCCACAGGAAGGTCGATCTTTTCCTTAATACTGCTTATCCACTTGAAAACCAACTCAGCCTGTTTTCCCAGTGTCCCGTCCATATTCTTGGGAAGGCCGACCACGATTTCGCCGACTTTAAATTGGTCAATGATCTTAATAATCTCCCTTATATCATCCTCTTTCGATTTCCGTCTGATCGTCTTCAGGCCCTGAGCGGTAATTCCCAATTCATCGCTGACCGCTACGCCGATTGTATGGGAGCCAATATCAAGCCCCATTATTCTCATCAATTTTTTATCGCTCATTTGCTTGGTATTGTCAAGAACAAGATTTTCCCTCTCCTTGGGTTCGATAAATTGTTTAATTATTTCAATGCATTAAAATAAATAAAAATACCTTGACAAGAAAGAGAAGGTTTGTTATAAATTGCACAATGTAAAAAGGAGGGGAGGCGGGATTATGGATTTTTCGCTTACAGAAGAACAAAAAGCAATGCAGGAAATGGCCAAAAATTTTGCGGAAAAAAAGATTGCACCCACAATGGAGGAAGATGAGAAAGAACACAAGTTCCGTCGAGAAATTGTTAAAGAGATGGCGAGACTGGGGTTCTTTGGATGCATTGCACCCGAGAAGTATGGGGGGAATGAAAGCGGTTACCTTGCAGCGACTGTCATGACCGAGGAGATTGCCAAGGTTTCCCCTTCATGGGGACTACCCTTTAATCTGCAAATGAATTCGATTCAACCCGTTCTTCTTAGTTTCGGAACGGAAGAACAGCAGGGACGCTGGATTCCGAAACTGATCACGGCTGAAACGCTCGGCTGTTTTGCTATCACCGAAGCGAACACAGGGTCTGATGTTGCCTCCATGAAGACAACAGCTCAGGAGGTGGAAGGAGGATTTGTTCTGAACGGGACGAAGATGTGGATTTCAGGGATCCCGGTAGCGGATGTCGGGATTGTTTTTGCCTATACGGATCGTGCCCTGAAACATAAGGGGATGTCGGCTTTTATGGTGGACATGCATTCTCCGGGTGTGACCCAGAAGGCGATTGAGACAAAACTTGGACTTTACTGCGCTCCTACTGGAGAAATCGTCTTCGAGGATGTCAAGTTACCTAAGGAAAATCTGGTGGGTCAAAAAGGGGATGGGTTCAAGATCTGCATGGCCATGCTGGACAATACACGACTATCTTCTGCGGCAAGAGCGGTTGGAGTGGCCAAAGCCTGTCTCGAACATTCCATCCGGTATGCTAACGAACGGGAACAATTTGGCCAGCCTATTGCCAGTTTTCAAATGATCCAGGAACAGATCGCAGAAATGTATGTTGAAGAACAGGCTGCCCGATTGTTGGTTTACCGAGCTGCTTGCAACAGAGACCTCGGACAGCGAAACACCATCGAGGTTTCCTGCGCAAAATATTATGCAGCGGAGGTGGCTGTCAAAGCAGCGAATCAAGCTGTCAAGATTTTCGGATCTTATGGTTTTTCATCTGAGTATCCTGTGGAGAGGTTCTATCGGGATGCCAAATCTTATCAGATTGTGGAAGGGACATCTAACATTCAGAAATGGATCATTGCAAGGAATGCTTTGGGTGTTAAATGAGAAAATAATCCATTCAGGAGGAGGAGGATATGGGAACCCCGGTGACAGTGCCGATGGTTGGAAAGATCGTATCTGTGACAGTGAAGGTAGGAGATCGCATCGAGGAAAATGACCAGGTGGCCGTATTAGAGGCGATGAAAATGGAGATGCCTGTGGTTGCTCCGGCCACAGGAATGGTGAAAGAGGTTTGTGTGAAACCGGGTCAGGAGGTTGAGGCAGAGGCGGTGATAGCAGTCATTGAATAGGGGCAGCAGGGAAGAAGGAGAGAAATTGCTGGACGAGGAATTATTGACGAGATTAAACATACGACCTCTGGCCATTGGGGATCTGGAGGCGATGGTTGAGATCGACCGTAAGGTCTTGGGAAAACCAAGGCTGGATTTTTGGAAGAAAAGGGTTGAAGTCATCACCACTGAATATCCTCATTCCGGTCTCGTTGCTGAGCTGGAAGGGAAGGTCATTGGATTTGTCGTGGGGGAAGTGAGTGACTGGGAATTTGGCATTCCCGATAAAATTGGATGGCTCAGCACGATCGGGGTCGACCCGGCCTACCAGCATAAAGGGGTTGCAAGAAAGTTGGGTGAAGAGTTCGTTAAGAATCTAAGGACAAGCGGTGTGAGCATGGTCTATACCTTGGTGAATTGGAACGATTGGGACCTCCTCAAATTTTTTCGAGCCATGGGTTTCACAAGGGGAGGGGATATGATCAATCTGGAACTGAAAATCGAATAAGGCATGGTTACGGTTAAGGAGCCCGTTTTAGAAGAAAAAAGACCGTGAACGACGAAATTAAACGGGCACCGTTACCCTAAGGATTTAACTCAGGACATTTATTGATGGGGGTCATCTGATGGGTAGACTGGAGGGAAAGACTGCAGTCGTGACAGGTGGGGGAAGAGGAATTGGAAGAGCAATCTGTCTTGCCTATGCGAAGGAAGGAGCCGATGTTGTCGTCAATTATGCAAGTAAAGATCAGCCAGCGCAAGAAGTTGTTGAAATGATTAAGAAAATGGGAAGGAAAGCAGTGGCAGTAAAAGCGAATGTGGCGATTAAGGCTGATGCAGAAAAGATTATCCAAACGGCTATTGATAACTTTGGGAAGATTGACATTCTGGTAAACAACGCGGGGGTGTCAAGACCGAATATGCTCTACAAAATGACAGAGGAACAGTGGAATGAGGTGATCGACATCCAACTCAAAGGTCCCTTCCTGTGTATCCAGGCAGCATCAAAATATATGATGGAGAAAAAGTACGGGAAAATTATCAATGTAACCTCTTCAGCCGGATTGTGGGGGACAAAAGGACAAATCAACTACAGTTCAGCAAAAGGAGGGATCGTTGCTCTGACCAAGTCGGCTGCACGGGAATTGGCAGGTTACGGGATTACCGTGAATGTCGTCCAGCCGGGATATGTGAGTACAGAGATGACCGAGAAGATCCGGACAGACCCAAAGCTGAAGGAAATTTATACGGGGAGGATTCTACTGGGTCGATTTTCGGAACCAGAAGAGGTGGCCCATACCTTTGTCTTCTTGGCGTCAGATGAATCAAACTATATCACCGGTCAAGTGCTATGTGTGGATGGTGGACTCGGAATGACCTGAATTAAATAAAGTTCAAAATTTAAAATTAAAAGTGCAAAGTTTGAAATTCAAAATCTACAATCTGCAATCTGTAATCTAAGATTCAGGAAAGGGGGATGGTAATTAAATCCCAAATCCCTGCCTACCGGCAGGCAGGCGAAATTCGAAACAATCTCGAATGACCAAGATTCAAAACAAATGAATAATTGAGGTTTAGGTCATTGGGAAATTTGGGCTTTGAATTTGTTTCGGATTTCGATATTCGAATTTCGAAATTTAAAAAATGAAGGGGGTGAAGAACAAATGGCAGCAATACCTGAAAAGATTGAGACGTGGCAAATGGTCCAGCCAACAGCAAAGGATAAGGAGACAGGAGAGGTGAAGCCTGGCAAATTGGCAAAGGGTACGATTCCAGTTCCAACCTTAGGGCCTGGGGATGTGCTGGTGAAGGTAGCCGGCTGCGGTGTCTGTCATACCGATCTGGGTTATTTTTACGATGGCGTGCCAACCGTGTCGAAGCCGCCTTTAACTCTCGGACATGAGATCAGTGGAACGGTCGTGGCTGGGGATGAAAGGTGGATGGGCAAAGAGGTCATCATCCCTGCGGTGATGCCCTGCCGCCAGTGTTTGCTTTGTAAAACGGGTAGAGGGAATCGTTGTTTAGCCCAGAAGATGCCGGGAAACAGTCTGGGGATCTATGGTGGTTTTTCCAGCTACATTCCCGTACCCTCCATCGATCTCTGTGAGGTGAGAAACCGGGGGAATATGCCTTTGGAACATCTAGCTGTTGTTGCGGATGCAGTGACGACACCCTATCAAGCGGCCAAGAGAGCAGACCTCCAGCCTGGAGATAATGTGATCGTGGTCGGGGTCACAGGTGGCGTAGGCGTTTATATGGCTCAGGCAGCAAAGGCACTAGGGGCAAAGGCGGTCATCGGCATCGCCAGGAATCCAGAAAAATTGCAGAGGGCTTTAAAGTACGGAGCCGATTTTGTCATCAGCTCCCAAGACAAAGCCACAAAAGATGTCCGGAACGAATTTCGAGAAATCTGCAAGAAGAATGGGTTAGAGGCTGGTTTCGGTTGGAAGATCTTTGAGGTGACCGGGACCAAGGCAGGACAGGACATGGCTCTTGAACTTCTTTCCTTTACTGGAAAGCTTATTGTGATCGGGTTTGGAATGGCAAAGAATGAATACAGCATTTCGCGGCTCATGGCCTTTGACGCAGAGATGATCGGGACATGGGGATGTCTGCCCGAATATTATCCGATCGTGCTGGATATGGTCCTTTCGAAAAAGATCGATATCGGTCCTTTTGTCGAAGCGAGACCGATGAGTCAGATCGCGTCGGTCTTTGATGAAGTCCACAAAGCCGGCTCCCCGGCGAAGAGAATAGTCCTGACACCTGACTTTTAGAAAAATTCGTGAGAGCGCGAGGCGCCAGCCGTGAGGGGCTTTAGGCCTTGCCCCTAACGCCTTACTCCTAACGGATCTGGATTTGAAAAGGAATCAAACATGACAGGGAGGTATTTTCGTAGCTTAAAATTCTATTACTATTAAAGAAGGGAGGAATTGATATGGCATTGGAGTGGATGCCGAGAGAAGATGAAATAAAGAATCACGATAGGTATGGCGCAGAGCATTGGGGAACAGAAGCCCCCTGCACCGTTTATGAGAAAAAGCCCTTAAAGGATCCCAAGGGGAATGTGATTAAAGACCTCTATGTGGCGTGGATCCAGTTGAATAACCCGGCACAGTATAATTCCTATACGACAGAGATGGTAAAAGGAGTGATTGCCGGCATGGAGAATTCGTCCACGGACCGATCCGTAGTGGCAACGATATTTACTGGAACCGGCCCTTATTCATTCTGCACCGGTGGCAATACAAAAGAGTATTCAGAATATTATAGCCGGCGCCCGGAAGAATATGGGGCCTATATGGAATTATTCAATAACATGGTGGACTCCATCCTGATGTGCAAAAAACCTGTCATCTGCCGTGTGAATGGGATGAGGGTAGCGGGTGGACAAGAGATCGGAATGGCATGTGATCTTGCGATCGCTTCGGACTTAGCCATTTTCGGGCAGGCAGGTCCAAGACATGGTTCTGCTCCGGATGGTGGGTCTTCTGATTTTCTTCCATGGTTTTTAGGTATGGAAGATGCCATGTGGAACTGCATCAGCTGTGAGATGTGGAGTGCGTATAAGATGAAAATGAAGACCCTCATTTCCAAGTGTGCTCCGGTGCTCAAAGATGAGAAGGGAAATTGGGTCCGGAATCCCCAGGTCATCACAGACAAGTACATCGATAATGGTGAGATTGTGTATGGAGAGTTCAAGACAGGGGACGAATTTAAGCAGGCAAGAGAATGGGTTAACACGAAACTAAAGGCCAACGATTACGATTTCTCTTTACTCGATGCCGAAATAGATCGGATTGTTTGGACCTTTGCCAATCTCTTTCCCGGATGCTTGATTAAATCAATTGATTCGGTGAGGGCGAAGAAGAAATTTTTCTGGGATCAGACCAAGAATTACAATAGGCACTGGTTAGCGGCCAACATGATGGGAGAGGCCTATTTGGGATTTGGTGCCTTTAATACCAAGAAGATCACAGGCTCTGATCTCATTGACTTCATCAAGTACCGCCAGGGCATTGCTGATGGCAAACTGATGGATATGGACTTCTTCGCGGAAGTTCTGGCCAAACCACAGAAGAAGTAAGAAATCTGATTAGAGATTTTGGAGGCTGAGATTGAGGTTAAGGATGCCCTTTAGGCAAGGAAATATTTCTTTGCCCAAAGGGTATCTTTTTATCCCTGCACCACACCACGTAGGATGCAGGGTTAATAAGGACAAACCCCTGAACCACGTAGGGCTCAGGGGTTCGGGAGGTGAGAGCAATGGCATTCAAACATATACAAACAGAACTGAAGGATGGCGTGGCTTTTCTCACATTGAATCGTGCTCCCCTGAATGTCCTTAACATCGAGATGATGGAGGAGATCAATACTTATCTTGAAGGATTGCAGAAAGAGAAGTCCCTGAAACTTCTGGTCGTCCAGGCTGCAGGAAAGGCCTTCTCTGCAGGGGTGGATGTGGGAGAACATCTTGGAGATCTGGTTTATAAAATGATCGAGGTCTTTCATAAAATGTTCCGTTTAATGGATGCCTTGAAAGTTCCTTCGATCGCTGTGGTGAACGGCTCTGCCCTTGGAGGAGGCTGCGAACTGGCTCTTTATTGCGACATGGTGATCGCGACAGAGAAGTCAAAATTTGGACAGCCTGAGATACAGGTTGGAGTCTTTCCACCGATTGCTGCCCTTGTTTTTCCAAGGATGATTGGACGGAAGAAAGCAATGGAACTGATTCTTGCTGGAGATACGATCAGTGCTCAAGAGGCATTGAGCATGGGATTGATTAATAAGGTAGTCCCTGAGGCATCCCTTGCTGAAGAGGCGAATGCGTTTATTGAGAAATTCAGAAAATTGAGCGGGATCGTTCTAAGGTTGGCTAAAGAAGCGGCGCTGGCAGGTCTTAATGACGATATGGATAAGGGACTTAAAGTCATTGAGAAGATCTACCTCGACCAATTGATGAAAACGAATGATGCCGTTGAAGGCCTCAAGGCCTTTCTGGAAAAGCGAAAACCTACCTGGAAGGATATGTAGCCTGTGAAGGGAGGCTCTTAAGCCTCCCTTGAGCTATTTCATTCCTTCGTAAATCAAACTTCTTCTGTCTCATTCTGATTCTCCTTTTCTAGTGTCGGCCCAATTCGAAGAAATCGATTTTTCTTGACATTCTAATCCCTTTTTCGTATGTTGAAGTCGATTTAAGTAAAGCAAGTCTTGATGATTTCTTTAATTATATTAAAGAAATCAAAGGCTCATCAAACCAGAGATTATTATTGGAAGGAGGTGAAGAAGAGAGACCTTTTTTAATGTTGCTCGCCAACGGGCAATAGGGAAATAGCTCAAAACCAGAAAGGGGAGGGATTCAACAGAGTTAACCTAATTTGTTAGGAGGTAAAGATTATGCAAAAAAAAGGCTTAGTGATCGTGATTGGTATAATGTGTCTGGTATTTATTTTTTCAACCCTACCCGTTGACAAGGCCCGGTCCGCAGAAAAGGTGATCAATCTGAAGGTTGCCAATTTCTTTCCCGCGCCTGCAAAACAATCAAAAATCACCCAGGAATTTAGCCAAGAGCTGGAGGCACGTTCAGGCGGCAGAATCAAGGTCCAATTTTTAGCCGGTGGTTCATTGCTCACAGGGCCCGCTATGTACAAGGGGATCGAGACGGGGATCACCGATATCGGCTATTCACACGTCTATTATACCCCCGGCCGCATGCCTGTATGCGAGCTCATCGGACTCCCCCTTGGTACTCCCACCGGCTGGGTCGGCGCCCATATGGGATATGACTTCTACCAGAAATTCAAGCCGAAAGAATTTGGGGGTACGAAAGTGCTCGCCATACATGGCAATGCCCCCAGCATGATCATCACCAAGAAACCGATAGAAAAACTGGAAGACATGAAAGGTGTGAGCATAAGGGCGCCGGGCCTCGTGTCGGACATTATTAAGGCCCTGGGCGGGACCCCTACTCCCACCCCCATGATAGAAGTCTACGACTCCATTGCCAAGGGAGTCAACGACGGCGTCTGGGCGCCTTATGAAACCCTCAGGACCTTCCGATTTGCAGAGGTCGCCAAATATGTGACCGTATGCTGGCAGATTGGCTCTGTCTTTCCCTTTTACCTGGCCATGAACAAAAACAGTTACAACAGGCTTCCTAAGGATCTTCAACAGCTCGTGGATGTGATGAGCGGCGAATATCAGGAGCGATATGCATTGATGTGGAACGAGATTGAACTGGAAGGTAAGGCCTTCAGCCTTGAAAAAGGAGTGAAGTATATTGAACTGTCCGATGAGGAGGCAATCAAATGGCAGAGGGCTGTACAACCTGTAATCGCCCATTATACCAAGCTGATGGTGGGCAAGGGATTCTCAGAGAGAGAGACCACAGACTGGATTGATTATATGAGGGACCGAAACAAATACTGGCTCGAAAAACAGGTGGAATACAAGATTCCTTCTCCAACCGGCCCTGCAAGAGTGCGGCCTGAGGCTTATGTCAAATAATATGAAAGCGATAAATGCCCCTTCCTAACTTTCAATGGTTGGGTAGGGGCAGCTCGGTTCGAATTGACAAGGGAGGTTCTTTAAGATACAGTGGGGCCAAAGGGCTGAGTTTTGCGATCCACTCAACCTGAAAGCTCCGAAGATTGGTCATGCTAGAGAAACTTGAAAAGTTCAATCGAATGGTCAGCGGCTGGGCTGAATGGGTAGGTTTCGGCGCCATTTTTCTCATGGTTGCCCTTACCTGCGTGGATGTGGTAGGC
>Ga0209427_10004592_pt1 | contig 15946 bp, 12 predicted proteins | sample DeeMarSWOR136_30_FD_187465 | JGI IMG/M metagenome (GOLD analysis project Ga0209427, IMG submission 187465) | Marine sediment microbial communities from White Oak River estuary, North Carolina - WOR-1-36_30 (SPAdes) (version 2) | ecosystem: Environmental > Aquatic > Marine > Intertidal zone >...
ATTTTCTTAGAAGGTCCTCCAACTGCAAATGGATTGCCGCATCCGGGCCATGTTCTTACTCGGGTCATAAAGGATTTAATGTGTAGATACCAAGCTATGAATGGTCATTATATCCTAAGAAAAGCCGGTTGGGATACACATGGTCTGCCTGTAGAAATTGAAGTTGAGAAAAAATTGGGCCTCGAGGATAAACAAGCTGTTGAAAAATATGGTATTAAAAAATTCAATGATGAATGTAAAAAAAGCGTTTTAAGATATGAAAACGCATGGGTTGAAAATACAAAGCGTATTGGTTTTTGGCTTGATATGGACAACCCATATATTACTTTTAAAAATGAATATATTGAATCAGTTTGGTGGTCTCTAAAACAGGCTTGGGAGAAGAAGCTTTTGTACAAGGGGCATAAGGTTGTTCCATATTGTCCACGTTGTGGAACCGCGCTTTCAGCTCATGAGCTATCTCAAGGCTATAAAGCTGTTGAAGAACCATCAATTTTTGTTAAATTCAAACTGAAAAAAGAAGATGCTTATTTCTTAGCATGGACTACGACTCCCTGGACTCTTATTTCTAATGTGGCGCTTGCTGTTCATCCTGATGAAACATACATTAAAATTCGTTACAACGGACAGATACTTATTTTTGCTGAGCAACGTGGAGCTGCTTTACTCAAAGGTCAAGAATACGAATTATTAGATGGCTTCCCAGGAAAAAAACTGGAAGGAATTGAATACGAACCATTATTTGACTATGCTAAACCTGCTAAAAAAGCATGGTACGTTGTTCTAGCTGATTTTGTTACAATGGAAGAAGGTACAGGTATTGTACATATTGCTCCTGCGTTTGGTGAGGATGATTACAATGTTGGTAGAAAGTATGATCTCCCAGTTGTTCAGTTGGTTAACCTTGATGGAACCTTCCCGGATGAGGTTAAGCTTTGGAAAGGAAAGTTTGTAAAAGAAGCTGATCTAAGTATTATTGATCATCTTCAGAAGCGAGGACTCGTTGAAGGAGTACATGAATATAAGCATGATTACCCATTTTGCTGGCGTTGTGATTCACCACTTTTATACTACGCAATGGAATCCTGGTTTATCGCAATGACAAAGGTTCAAGATTCATTGTTAAAAAACAATAATCAAATTAACTGGTATCCAGAGCATCTGCAACAGGGACGTTTTGGAGATTTCATCCGTGATGTAAAAGACTGGGCTCTCTCTCGTAAAAGATACTGGGGTACTCCACTTCCGATTTGGACATGTACTGATAAAAAATGTAAACATGAAATATGTATTGGTAGTATCAAAGAATTAAGAGAATTAAGTGAATCATTTCCAGATGATTATGATCTGCATAAACCATTGGTCGATGAACTAGTTGTTAAATGTCCTAAATGTAAATCTTCCATGAAACGCGAGGAAGAAGTTATTGACTGTTGGTATGACTCTGGTTCAGCATTTTTTGCACAGTGGCATTATCCTTTTGAAAACAAAGAGAAGTTCAAAGAAAATTTTCCAGTTGATTTCATCAGCGAAGCGCTTGATCAAACAAGAGGATGGTTTTATTCACTTCTCGCAATTTCTACGTTTCTTTTTGACAAACAATCATACAACAATGTTTTGACACTGGGCCTTGTCCTTGATGAAGAAAATCAGAAGATGAGTAAAAGCAAGAAAAACTATGTTGATCCTGATATAGTTCTTGATAATGAGGGCGCCGATGCAATGCGCTGGTATCTGTTCTCGGCAAATGCTCCTTGGATGTCTACACAGTTTTATGAGCGTGCTGTAAAAGAAACTCTGGGTAAATTCATTTTAACATTTTGGAATTCGTATAACTTCTTTACAACATATGCTGCTTTGGACAAGTTTGATCCTAAAAAAAATATGATACCATTTGAAAAGAGACAGCCTTTGGACAAATGGATACTCAGCAGATTTAATAAAACCGTATCTGAAGTTAAAAAATATTTCAAAACATTTGAAATTCATAAGGCTGCACGAGCTGTTGATAATTTTGTAATTGAAGATTTTAGTAATTGGTATTTACGTCGATCTAGAAAACGTCTTTGGGTTGAGGAAAAAACCAATGATAAACTTGCGGGTTACTCTACAATGTATGACGTTTGTTTAGGTCTTACAAAACTTTTAGCTCCGTTTATTCCATTTATAACTGAAGAAATGTATCTAAACCTTAGAACAGATGATATGCTAGAAAGTGTTCATTTGTGTCATTATGTAAAACCAGATGAGAAACAGGTTGATAAAAAACTAGAAGAGGGAATGAATCAAATCAGGGCATTGGTAGAAGTCGGAAGAGCACTAAGATCAAAGATTGGAGTCAAGGTGAGATATCCACTTAGCAGTGCAACATTGGTATGTGATAAGAAAGTTGAGGATTCAATTAAAGACCTGTTGGATTTATTAAACGAAGAGATCAATGTTAAAAAAATCTCTTTTGAAAGAGATACATCAAAGTTTATGACAAAATCTGTAAAACCAAACCACTCAAGTATCGGTCGACGTTTACACGAAAAAGCGAAGGTTGTTCTAAGTAAAATAGAAAAAATGGACAAAAACAAATTATATGAACAACTAGACAAAGACAAAAAAATCATATTAGAATTAGATGGTGAAAAAATCACACTTACAAAAGATGATTTTGAAATTGTTGAAACAGAAAAAGAACATATCGCACGAACTGAAACTGAACAAATTACTCTGCTAATAGATACACGTCTTACGCCTGAACTTGAGGCGGAAGGTTTTGCAAGAGAGATAGTTCGAAGAATTCAGTCTATGCGAAAAGAACTTGATCTGGATGTGGAGGATAGAATTTCTACTGAGATTAAAGTTGATAAAGATAAAAAAACTGCTTTGCAAAAATGGGACGATTATATCAAAGTCGAGACAAGATCTAAAAAGATCATATTTGCGGATAAGCCAGCTGGAAAACTTGTAAAAAAATGGAAGATAGATGAGATTGAAGCAGAAATTGGAATTAGCAAATAGATTGTCGACTTGCTAAAAATCCATAGGTAAGTTTTAAATATTGTTACATTCATTTTTTGTTGTAATTGCGGATGCGCTAAAAACTAACATAATATACTGTGTAATAGTTATGTTATCTGATGGGATGCAGAAAAATGTTGAAAAATGCAGGTAGTTTGAATACGAACAAAAAAATCGTAAAAATCAATGGTACAAAGTCAGCATCTGTTGTTACCTTATTTGTTTTTACACTGCTCTTTTCTTCGTTTGTTGTATTTAGCTGCTGTGATAACATTTGTGTTACTGCTGGTTCTAATTTCTATACCCCCGCTCCCCCTTCAGGCAATGCTACCGGTGATATAAACGTGGATCATAAATATGTGGTTTATACTATTGAAGTAGGTTCTTGTTGGATGTTTGATTGGGGTGATGGAAGTTATAGTGATTGGATAAAAGTTGGAGAATCTGATACTTTTGTTTCTCAAACTCACAGTTGGGATTCATATGGTGTTTATGAAGTAAGGGTAAAATATAGAAGTATCTATATGTTAGAAAGCTCATGGTCTCCACCTTTAATTGTAACTATTGCCATTCCACCTGATATAGATGGAGACGGTTGGAATAATAAGATTGAAGAAGCATATGGGACAAACCCTAACGATCCAAATGAATATCCGGTAGATACCGATAGTGATGGTACACCTGATGATGATTCATCAGATGGAAATTACACAGGGGATACTGATGATGACAATGATGGTCTTTCTGATACATATGAAGAATCGTTTGGGTCAAATACAAAAGACAGTAGTGATGTAATAACTAAAATCATCAAAGAGACAACCTATTACCTTGTTGACACAAATGGAGATGGAGATAGCAATATCCTTTACAACTCACAAACAGAGAGACAAACGAAGGTATCTGTTGAAGATGGCATAACGTACCTTGATACAACGGGAGATGGTTCATGGGATTATACCTATCATAACGGGGAAGTAGCACCTTATGAAGCTCCGTTTCCATGGTTATATTTGATTTTAGCAATAATCCTAATCGTTTTAACTGTGGTATTTCTGCTCTTTAAGACAGGTATACTTTATCTATATGAAGAGGAATATAGTTTAGAGGAGTAAGTTATAAATAAGTTGCGAGAAGGAGTAAAATGGACGATTATCAATTTGACGATCAAATAGAAAGTGAAATTTTAAAAGATGTAAAATCTGATTATGAGAGCCAACTAATGCCATCAGCGAATTATACTGGCGGATCATTACCTCAGAAAGCACAAATAAACAATTTTGCATTAGTTGGTACTTTTGTAGTAACAGCACTAATTATCATTGCCATTTTTGCACCATGGTATAGCGCCTCGTTAGAAATGTCAGCACTAGGTGAAAGAATCTACATAAATGCTGATTTATCCTTAATCGGTTTTGGAGCTAGCACTAACTTTCCAGGTATGGGCGGTGGGGGCTCATGGGGTTATTATGACATACCAGAAACCGAAGAAGCATCAATGGTAAGGGAGAATGTTCTTAGCATATTTAATACAACTCTGTATATCGTCATCGGAGCTTTAATCACAGCTATCTTAGCGTTGATAGGTGTTTTAGGTATCAAATTTCACTTCGGAAATCTAGATAAGATGCGAAGATTAGGTACTATCTTTAGCGTTGTTACATTTATAATAGCACTTGGAGCTTGCATCTACTTCATGATCAGTCTTACTGGCCGAATGACTGATGCAGCAGGTAATAAAATCTTTTCTTTCTGGTACAGTACAGCTGTGACTATTTTTGGTACTGATATGTCCATGAGCATTGGACCGGGATATGCTTGGTATCTTATGATTGTAGCAAGTGTGGTTGCATTAATCTCTTTAGTTTTTATCTTTAAAAAACCCAGTACAAAACCTATCCATAAAGAGCACGTACGAATGAAAAGAAAGAAAATAATAGCAATATTGACAGTTGTTGTAATAATTGTTGTAATAGCTAGTGTTTTTACGTTTTTAGTATTAAAAGATGAAAAAGATGAAAGTCAAATGGATATAAGTGCTTTTATCGGAAAATGGAACGTAGATGTTGATAATTCAAGTGGATATCATGAAGGATTCAACTTCACAGAAGAAATCTGGACATTTCATGAAAATAAAACATTAAAAATTATTACTGCATATGAAACGGGTAATGGTAGTTCCAGTGGCATTTTTAATGTAAAAGATGATAAACTTTACTTTGCTTTTGATGCCTATAATTATGTTTTTTCTAATTCTAATAATAAACTCACTTTGACGGATTCAGATGAGACAATTATCTTGAATAAAGTTTGATAGACCTATTTAAAAACATAAACCAAATTTATTTTATATTGTTCTTACTTACAACCCTTTATATGATTTGTCTTGGTATAGAAGGAACAGCCCATTCTATAGGGGTAGGTATTATCAGTGATGAAAATGAAAAATGCAGAGTTCTCTCTAATGTAATTAAGATCTATACTCCTGAAAAAGGTGGTATTCATCCACGTGAGGCAGCAAATCATCACGCCCTTCATTTAGCAGATTTAATTAAAGAATCTGCTGAAAAAGCTCAGATTAACTTTTCTGATGTTGATCTTATATCTTTTTCAAAGGGCCCTGGGCTTGGTCCTTGTCTTAGAACTGCCGCAACTGCAGCACGAGCTTTATCCCTGTCTCTTAAAAAACCAATTATAGGTGCAAATCATTGTGTTGCTCATCTTGAGATTGGACGTGGAACTCTGGACGATTGCAGTGATCCTGTTTTGCTATATACCTCCGGTGCAAATACACAGGTTATTGCGTTTGCTGAGGGTAGATATCGCGTTTTTGGTGAAACACTTGATATCGGAATTGGAAATTGCCTTGACAAGTTTGGTCGAACTGTCGGAATTGAGTTTCCATGTGGTCCAGCAATCGAAAAACTTGCAAATAAAGGAAAAAAATATTTGGAATTACCTTACTCAATTAAAGGTATGGATATCGCATTTTCTGGTCTTCTTACAATGGCAGAGCAGTATTATAATAATGGTGAGAAACTGGAGGATATTTGTTATTCTATTCAAGAGACGACTTTTGCGGCTCTTACAGAGGTTACAGAGAGAGCAATGGCTCATACTGAAAAAGATGAGGTACTCTTAGGGGGAGGTGTTGCTGCTAATAAACGTTTAAGAAATATGGTTCAAATTATGGCAAGTGAACGAGGTGCATCTTTTTTTGTTCCATCTAAGGATCTTTGCATTGATAATGGAGCAATGATAGCGTGGCTTGGTACGCTTATGTACAATAGTGGTATACGTATGAAGATTGAGAATAGTATTATTGATCAGCGTTTTAGAACTGATATGGTGGATGTGAGCTGGCGTGACTAAAGATACAATCATATATCAAGGTGCAGAAGCAAAGATTTGTAGAACAGAATATATGAGTTTTGATGTAGTTCAAAAAAGAAGGATTAGTAAATCATACCGTATAAAACATATAGATGATCGTCTTATTTCATATAGGACAAAAGAAGAGGCCAAACTCATGATAGAGGCTCGTAATCATGGGGTTTCAGTTCCAACTATTTATGATGTTGACCTTAAAAATGGCATTATAACAATGGATTATCTTAAGGGAAAAAGAATCAAGGATATTTTAAATGATTTAAGTGAAGAAGAACGAGCGCGTATTTGTAAAAAAATTGGAGAGAGTATTGCAAAATTTCACAATAATGATATCATACATGGGGATATTACTACATCTAACATGATACTTCTGGATGATAAGATTCATTTTATTGATTTTGGACTTGGTGAAATAAACTCTGAAATAGAAGCAAAAGGTGTTGATTTACATGTACTTATGGAAGCAATAGATTCAACCCATTCTAAATATTCTAACTGTTTTGACTATGTTTTAGAAGGTTATAAAAAAGAATTAAAAGAAAATGCAAATCTTATTATTAGAAAAATCGAGGAGATTGTTAAAAGGGGAAGATATAGATGAAAACTTTATATTTTATTACGAGTAACAAGGGAAAAATTCTAGAGGCAAAAACGAAATTCTCAGATTTAAATATCGATATAGTCCAGAAAGATCTTGGTTATCCTGAGATACAATCAGATTCTTTGGAAGATGTTGCTCGTTTTGGTGCAGAATATGTACAAAAAAAGTTTAATCATCCTTTTATCCTTGAAGATGCTGGCCTTTTTATTGATGCTCTAGATGGTTTTCCAGGTGTATACTCTGCTTATGTTTTCTATAGGATTGGCTGCTCTGGGATTTTAAAATTATTAGAAGGAGTTGAGGATAACAAGCGAAAGGCAACTTTTAGGTCTGTCTATGCTTATGGCGAGTCCAGTAAAAAACCAAGACTCTTTATTGGTGAGTGCCATGGTACAATTTCAAATAGGGCATTGGGGGAGCACGGTTTTGGTTATGATCCAATTTTTATACCTGATGGCAAAAGCAAAACGTTTGCTCAGATGGAAACTGAAGAGAAAAATCAACTTTCACATAGAGGTAAATCATTGGAAAAATTGAAGAATTATTTTAAAAATCTGTAAATAGAAAATTTTAAAAGCATATAAGTACAATACATTATATTAGAGATACTATGTCTGAGACGCAAACAAAGGTTGAATTGCGTAGTATAAAAGATAAACTCACAGGTAAATATACAAAGTTGTCTAAACTGATTCTACTTATTACAGTTTTACTAATTATTTGCGTTGTTATAGTCTTCACGGGCGTAGCTTTCTTGGGGTATGGACATAACTGGGCTTTACTCAGTTTGGAGGGTTGGATAATTTTATTATGTGCTCTGTTTGGAGTTTTTATTCTCCTTGAGCTGATTTTCTATTCTCACTTCTCATCTGTTAGAAATAAAATAATAGAATTAGAAACACCAAAACCCGAATTCATCAAAGGAAAACGAGTGTATATTTTTACCCATCCAAAAGGAAAAGAAGGTGGGGTATTTAGTAAGACTTACATAGATATCGATGAAAAAAATGTTTTGCGTTTAAGAACTCTTATGATTCCACCTGAAGAACTTTGGTAAAAAGAATAATTCTATTTTTTTGTAATTCCCATTTCAGCTAGTTTTTCTGGTAGATAAGTATCAGTAACATAATCAAGTCCATATTTTGCAAGTGCCTGTTGTTCTGATTTCTTACCCATTTTAAGTTGTAGTTTGATTTCTCCTTTCCAAAATGAGTCTTGAAAACGAGGATCGGTTAATTCACTTTTTAACGCACTAACATCCTCTTTTGTAAGATTATCCGTTGGTAGATCATAATTTTCGATATCAGAGGGTGTAACACCAAGATAATGAGAGGCTGGTGTGGCAAGATACTCGGAGATATGTGCGGTTTTGATAGCACCATAGGCAACACTAGCAAATATCCTATAACTCCATGGATCACAGTCAGTAAAAACTAGAATTGGGATATTACTCTCTTCATTAAGCCTTTTTATAAAACGTCTTGTTGACCTGGCAGGTTGTCCTTTTAAATGAACAAGAATTGCTCTATGCGTGGTATCAAAACCATTTTCAACAAGACGATCAAACATACCACCTGTTTCTATTGCAATAACAAAGTCAGCATCAATACCTTTAAACGTTATTTTCTCTGGTTCGACATTATACGGAATCGAATACCCTGCATCGCCTACATCATCCTGGCAGTGAATCTTCTTTTTCGTGTTATTTCTGGTCATTTCTTCGATAGTCAGATTGCCAATGACTCGTGCTCCATCTTCTTCAGGTCTCAGTTTAAAGTCTTCTCTCATGCAGCTTGTAATGACCTCTAGGTCTTCTGCAAGTAAATTTGATTCCTGCTGAGAATGGAACTTGGCTAGATCCCAGCCCTCTGAGATATAATACATCTCTCTCAGCGTTGAAGATTTGTTTATCTTTATCATTTCTTTTATAAAATCAGCCATGTACATAGTGCGAAGAAGCATGTATGCTCCATCGAGTGATTTAGCAGCTCTCTCCGTCGTATTTTTACCATATTTCCATACGTTTAATTTGTCATCAAATTTTATATTGGATTTAGTACGTGTAGGGAGCATAAGAAATGGTATCTCTGTGTGTTGAAAATCTTCATAAATCTTTGCAGCAACGGCATCTATTCTAGAGATAACATTTGAATAATCTTTATTCATCATTTTAATCCCCCTCCCATTTATCTGCCCCGATTACATAGGCAGGGTTTATGTTTTCGATATAAAGATCATTTTCATCAAAGTCGCCTTTTTCAAGACCTGCAAGTTCAAAATTAACATCAATCTTATTTGCTGGAGGTATGGTATCAAGATTCCATTTTATGTAATTGTTAGTAATCTTAGTAGGTTTTGGAGTCACCGTTCCAACAACAGCATCCTCAGGAATTACTGCATAAAGATTGAATTTCTGAGGAGTACGTTTATAGTTAACAACCATGATTTTACTTTTCGTAATAGTTCCACCTTCATGTTCCTGAGGTGTTTCTTCTATTAATGTAGTCTGAACAGGTTCCCTTGAGACCTTTTCGTATTCAATAAGATCCTCAATCCATACGACATCCATAATTTTGGTAATAACTGCATCAAGAGATGGCACAGGTTTATCAAGCATATGAGCTGATTTCTTTGCAATCTCAGGTAGAATCCTCGTAATTAGGTCAAATTTCTCCCGTGTTTTCGCTCGCCTAACCTTTTTAGATATATGATGTTGAACCTTTCTTGCACATTCTCTAAATGCAAGTTTAACTTCATTTTCAATTTCATCAACATCTGCTATTGCTTCTTTGCTTTCTGAGGTATACGGAATAAGAGTCGATGATATATGTGTTAAAAATATTGCAGGGCCACTGGGGATTCCTTTACCTGATGGTTGATCTAGACCATATCTCCTCCAATCAATTGAAGATATCGCGGAAGTAGTTACACATCCACCTTGTTGGTAAAGTAAAGGAACGCGATTTGCAAAACGCAATAATCGTACTGGAGCTTCTTTTGGTAGATTACCCCCATAGACAAGACCCACTTCCACTTGAAATGGGTTCCCGGAATAAACTGACGGGGGCCTGGATGCTGTTATTATAAATTCTGGTGAGATTTCTTGTGTTTCATGTTTTAAACTTCTTTTTATTAAAGTCTCGCCAATTGGGGAGATGCAATCAGTTGATGGTGCCATTATTTTGACCTTTTTAAAAGCTTTATGGAGAGACAAAAACTGTTCACGTGTCATACTTTTTGGATTCAATGTTTTTTCAAGTCCTGCTTTCTCAATTGCCGAATTAGTAGTACGATCTCCCATACTGCTAAACTCAGATTTTAAAAAAGAATTAAGTTGCCTTGATTTTGTATGTTTTGCCATTTTGATTAGAGTTCCTAGTTCAACTCCATATGGATGTGGTTTAATCTCGATTGATTTCCTTGGCAATGCCTCTGATGTTCTTTCGAAAATATGTTCAGTTCCATCAGGCTCTCTGTAAGTTATTTGTGCATGGGGATTAACAATGGAAGTACTTTGCAAGTAATCATATACGAACCGTTTACCTCGTTTGTAATCAGCTATTATACTTATTTCAACACGAGTTCCAGTTGGTTTATCCCAATGCACTGTGTCTGTTCCTATTACTTCAGCACGATTTTTGTTTGTGTCAATGGCAATTTCAGTAACCACCGCGGGTCTATCTTCTGCTATTTTTGATGTGATCTTGGCATGTTTTCCAGTGGTTAGCTGTCCGTACAAAATAACAGCTGAAATTCCTATTCCTTGTTGGCCTCTACTCTGCTTTATAGTGTGAAACCTTGAGCCATATAGTAATCTGCCAAAGATATGAGGAATCTGTTTCTTTACAACACCTGGACCATTATCTTCAACAATGAACTTACACTCGCTATCCTCATGGTTTTTAATTTCAACATGGATATCTGGTAGGATATTTGCTTCTTCACAGGCATCTAAACTGTTATCGACTCCTTCTTTGACGCTGGTGATTAGTGCTCTTGTTAGATTGCCAAATCCAAGTATGTGTTTGTTCCGCTCAAAGAACTCTGCAACAGATATTTCTTTTTGTTTTTTAGCCAATTCATGTGCTGTTATCTTAGTCAAAATTTAACCATCCTTGTTGGGAGAATTATGCACCCAGCTACTGTAATAGAGATTGTAATTATAAAATTATTCCTTAAAAACTATTTAGGTTACATAATTGAAAGTATTCATCCTATTTAGGCTATCAAAAAATCCGAAAAAGATATATACTGTTTTATTTATCTAACCTGTCAACTATATACTGAATATAGAACTATATAAAAATTTATTTGGGAGGAGAGAAATTTGAAGAAGGAAATATTTGTTCTACTAGTAGGTATAGTATTGCTAGTGGGAATAATAATAAGCGGTTGTATCGAAGAAGAGGAACCAACACCAACAAACACTGCACCTGTTGCATCTTTCACTGCTTCAGATCCAGTTAATATGTCAGTAAATTTTACTGATGCATCAACAGATGCAGACGGTGATACATTAACATGGTCTTGGGATTTTGACGGCGATGATGCAGAAGACTCATCAGAGCAGAACCCGTCATATACCTATACTACAAATGGGGTCTACACTGTTACATTAACCGTTAATGATGGAACAGATACTGCTACAGCTACTACAACTGTAACTATTGGAACACCACCAACAGCAGGTATAACAGCACCTGAGGGAAATATAACTGTAAATACATCAGCTCAGTTCACGGACAGTTCAACAAAAGGCGATTCTAATATAACGAGTTGGTCTTGGGACTTCGGTGATGATGTAGGAACATCTACATTACAAAATCCAACATACAATTATACCGCGGCTGGTACATATGCTGTGTCATTAACTGTTTCTGATGACGATGATCTTTCTGACACAACAACTGTAGAAGTAACCGTAATCGAAGAAACTGCCTAGGCGTCTAAAAGAAATGAAAAATTGCAGGATTGCATCCTGCTCAACTTTCTTTTTTAATATTTTAAATAAGAAAAGTATAAGATATAACTAAAGATTTCTGTTATGATGCTGGGGAGAAACAAAGCCTTACATAAATTGAGTTTGATAACCATATTTTTCATCTTATTTTTCAGTTTTTTTATTATAGTTCTTAATGCCGAAATTTACAGAGCAAAAAATGGAAATATGTTATATGTAGGTGGTAAAGGGATGGGAAACTATACTACTATTCAAGATGCTATTGATAATTCTAGCGATGGTGATACCGTTTATGTTTATAATGGGATATACCTTGAAAACATTGTTATTAATAAATCTATAAATCTAGTTGGATTGGATAAAAACTCTACAATTATTGAGGGCAATGGTAGTTTATATATTATTTTGATAAAATCTTCTTGGGTGAATATAACTGGATTTACTATACAAAATGGTAAAGCAGGCGTGTATATCCCAGAGGCCAATTATTCGTTTAATAGTGTTATAGATAATATTGTTTTTAATAACTGGGATGGAATCCGTCTGTATAACTCTTCTAATAACAACATCTCTGGTAATACTGTCAGTGATCATAGTGGATCTGGTACTATTTTATATGAGTCTAGCAATAACCTCATAACAGCAAATAATTTTACGAACAATTACAGAGCGCTTGTACTCGGCAGATGGTCAGATAACAACTTTATATCTGGGAACGATTTCACAGAGAATGCTTGCAGTATTCGCTTAGATTTTTCATTTAACAACTTTATCCATAAAAATTCTATTGCTTATGGTAAACATGGTGTCTCTCTAAGTTGTTCTAATAATAACAATATAACAAATAATGATATTGAAAACAATGAGAATTATGGAATATATCTCAGTGATTCAGACGATAATGTAATTTCTCCAAATACTTTTTTTAATAATTATCAGGATGTTAAAGAAGAGCCTAGGCCGCCTGAGATTAGAGCCCCTGGTTTTGAGATTTTGTTTACGATTTGTGCAATATTATTGGTCTTGTTTTTAAGAAGAAAACATTAAATTTTTAATTTTAGGGAGTATTTTAAGGGATTTGTAGGAAAATATATATACTATGGATGAGAAATAGTATATGTACAAGAAGGGGATAGACATATGGAAAAGATTGAAAAGAGGGGGTTACCCGAAGAAAATATTGGTTTTCTGTTGTGGCAACTACAGGAAATCGAAAACTTTTACCCTTGTTATAAAACAATGATAAAAAAGGAAGAATAAAATTTTTATTGTTTTTTATTTTCACCTATAAATGATTGCAATAGTTGTTCTCCTATCTCAGGATGTTTCTGCAATTCTGCAAGCAGCTGTATTGGACTTATAAAATATATTTTATCACGAATTCTGAACGCCTTGTCAAAAACAGGTTTGATATTATTCTGCCATTTGTCTTTATAAAGTTCTAATGATTCGACTTCATTATTTAGAAATTTAATAATAGTTTCTGCAGCATAAATTGCACTAAGCGTACCATATTTCAGACCGCCACCAGTCAATGGATTTACAAAGCCCCCTGCATCACCAACTAAAAGTGTTGAATTTGTATGGAGCCCTCTGCATGGTCCACCCGCAGGTATCGGATGTTTCCAGATTTTTCCATCGATTTCGTGACCCCTAAGTTTTATATCTTTCATAGATTCAAGAGTAGTTGTAAACCAGTTAAATAAGTGTCTTATTTTGCTACTATCACCTGCAGCAATTCCAATATTGAGAACCAAATATTTATCTTCTATTCTGGGAAAAATCCAGCCATATCCTCCCTCAATAAAATAGTATTCCATTGCATTCGCTTTTATTGTTGGAGAAGGATACCTTATTCTGTATCTAGCAACCTTAGCAGATCCAATTTCATTATTTTCCCATTTCCGATATAGTTTTTTCCCTACGATACTAAATACTCCGTCGGCACCTATTAAAACCTTTGAATTATAACTACTATGTTGTGTTTCTACTTGTACTTTTTCAAGAGTGGTTATGTTCTTGACAGTTTCGGATTCATGAACCTCTACACCTATATCTTGTGCATATGAAATTAAGGAATGATCAAATTTCGCCCGATCTAATGTATACGCTATAGGAGCGTCATACTCATGAAAGGCTATGTTAGTAGTAAGAATGTTAAATGAAATACCCTTAATCTCTCTAAAAATTTTTTTAACTGGCAAGTAGAGGTCATGTTGTTTAAGAAATTCCATGCCCTCTCTTGATAATCCTTCACCACACGGTTTCCATCGTGGATGTTTTTGTTTTTCTATTATTAACACATCAACATTTTTTCTAGCTAATAAGATACCTGCTATACTTCCTATTGGCCCCCCGCCAACTATAATGACATCATGCACGATTGGATGAATAATTGTAGCAGTATTTAAAATATCATAATTTTCTACTTTGGAATAAATATTGTCAAATTATTGTATATTTGGCGGTGGTAAACAGCAGGGATTTTTTAAGTCAATCAAATCTGCATCTGAATCAATATTTATTGGTGCCCCGATAACACTTGCTATCCTTTTATTATAAGTTTCACTTTTTGTCCATTTGTGTAAATCCCTATGGAACTCTACTAATGAGTCAACATCTAATTGTTTGCTCGGTTGAATTATTGGTTTATGCAAACATGTTTTAGAATACTTCCAAAGATTTTTTATTAAAACTTTTGTTCCAAATTTTTTGGAGAATTCATTTAATTTGTGATATGTATGAGTACCAGGATATGGTATGAAGAAAAGCAACGAAGGATAAAAGTATCCCCCACCAGCATCAATTTGTTTCTCAATGAGTTTTCTGGTTTCTTGTAAAGAGTTTTTAGTTTCTCCAGGATAGCCTAACATATAGCTTCCAAAAATGCATAAATCTTTATCTCTAGCTATATTAACTATTTCAAGTGCTTCTTTAAGATATTTTTCAGGACTACTTGTTTTTCCCATTAACTTCAGCATTCTGGGACTACCTGACTCAAAGCCATGGAAAATAAAGGTACAACCAGACTTACGCATAAGTGAAATCTCATCACCGCTCAACCTATCTAAACGTGTTTCACAACTCCATGCAACATTTAATTCTGATTCAATTAATCTACGACAAAACTCATTCATCCATTTTCGATCTACACCAAATAACGGATCAACAAAAAAGAATCTTCTATAACCAAAATGCTCATCCATAAATGATGAGTAAGTTTTCATTTCATTAACTAATTTCTCAGGCTTCTTTACAGACCAGAAATACCCTCCTCTAACATTAGCCTCTGCACAATACTCACATTTAAATTTGCAACCTCGGCTTCCTTCGATATCTAAGGTGCCCAAATTTGGTGTATATTCTTCAATTATTGAAAAATCGTAACTGGGTAATGTGTTAATATCATATCTTATCAGCATTCTCGGTGTTTCGATGGTTTTACCATTTTGTCTAAATATTATGTTTGGTACGTCTTTAAGTAGCTTATGATTTCTAAGTGCTTGAATAAATTTTTTACATATAGGTTCGAAGTCACCTCTCACAACAATATCAATGTATTCTGTATCCTCCATAATCTTCTGAGCCACCACAGTTGCATGATAGCCGCCCATAATTGTTAATGTATTCGGTTTTTCTTCTTTACAAATTCTTGCAAATTCGAGGATATTAAGATACTCATCACATGAGATGCAAGAAAAGCCTATGAAATCATAATCGGTATTCCTGATCAGTTTTCTAAATTTTTTCAATCGCTCATCATATTTTTTTTGTGTTCTTGGAATCCCAAGTTTGATCGGAATGTGCCAGTAATCTACGTCTACCTCATGTTGTTTGAGAATAGTTCCAACTGCAACTATAGCAGAGCTAGAGTGCAACAATAATAAACTATACAGTTCAGGAAGGTCGAATGAAGGACCAGTTCGAATTAAAAGTGCTCTCATATTATCTATCACCAGAATTAATCTCTGATACAAGCTTAGGTA
>Ga0209427_10004595_pt1 | contig 15934 bp, 17 predicted proteins | sample DeeMarSWOR136_30_FD_187465 | JGI IMG/M metagenome (GOLD analysis project Ga0209427, IMG submission 187465) | Marine sediment microbial communities from White Oak River estuary, North Carolina - WOR-1-36_30 (SPAdes) (version 2) | ecosystem: Environmental > Aquatic > Marine > Intertidal zone >...
CTCAAATATTAGATAATAAAATTCCTAAAGCTAGACCGACTTTATCGGATGCAATGTTTAATATTAACGAGATTTCCTCGAATTAATACTAAATTATGCATTTCTATCTTTTTAATTTATACATTTTTAGTATTATTTTTTAGTTGAGTTTAAAGAATTATTTTTTAATAATTCGTAACGTATGCATGAAGAAAGCGAGGAAGAGTTAGAAATCAACTCAATTTTATTAAGTTTAGAACATTGGAATCAAATTTTCAGAGCAAAAAAAGAGTTTTATATTGACGGGTATTGCTTATTTTTCGAAGAGCAAAACATCTATCCGCGCTTAATTTCTATGTATAAATCGTATGAAACCAAAGAATTTTCAATTTGTTCCTATAAGCGAATATTTGATTTAGAGAAATGCGAGGATTCGTTCCAAAAACTATATTCTGTTAACGGAATCAACAATATTCAAGATTTGACAAATAAATTAAAAGAAATATTTTATGGGAAAGATCTCCTTAATCAAGCCATGTTAAAAATTAACATTTTTAAGTAGAATCGTTTTAAAACTCAGGTTTGAAGATTTTTCTAAATTCATTTCTTTTTCTTTCTCTGAACTTCTTTTCCAAGAAATTTAATACAACATTTAGTGGAGCTCCGCTCAAAATCATGGAAATTGATTTCCGGGCAATTTTTATCTCTTCAAAAGCTCCGATAAGACTAACCGTCTTTCCATAAACTGACATCAATGCTCCAGAGAAACTCTCAATTTTATTCCTCATTTCTCCATTTCTCCCAATTATTCTACCTTTCATGCGTTTTAGTTTTTTCTGGGACTTACCAAGAAGTTCGTCTAATTTAATAATATCTAAATTCACATCTGGCTCAATCAATTTAAATGCTTTTTTTGGATTGAATCCGCGTCCTATGGCGTTTACTATTTTCTCCGCAAGAAAAATATTAAGCGGATTATAATTTTCATCCTTGAAATCTATCTTTTGAACGATTTCAACATTGCCTGATTTGCTATTAATTGTTAATTCTGTATTTGTTAATTTTTCAATCTCTTTTTTTATCTCTCCGTTCTGTCCGATGAGAATTGGAACTCGCGCTTCTGGAATTTTCATTTTAATCAAGCAATTAATTTTCAGTAATATGATTTAATTCTCAATAATTTCATAAAAAGCATTTTCTATTTTTGGAGTTTTAATTCCATATTTTTCAAAATAATTAAAGACATTCTTTAGATCTCTTATTAAAAATTGATCAGATTTAGGATGGTCAACAGAAACACCTTGAGAGATATCAATAACAACTGGCCTTTGCGCTATTAAGAGTATATTAAATTCGCTTAAATCTCCATGAACTAATCCCGCTTTATATAGTCTCTTGATAAAATCGTACACTACATTAAATAGTGTTTCAGGGTCCTCGAGATGCTTAAGGCTTTTTAAAAGAGGCGCGGGGGTTGCCCCTTCCCCAATATATTCCATTATTAAAACATTTTTATTGACATAAATTGGTCGAGGTACTGATAATCCCGCTCTATAAGCTAACTTAAGATTCTTATATTCTTTTTTTGCCCATAAAAAGATAATTTGAGCCGGATTTCTTCCAATTTTTTTAAAACGCGGATCTCCTATAATGTAATTTCTCATCCAGCGAGAAGTATTGCTGTCAATTTTATAAATTTTTATCGCGATTTCATTTTCGTCTTTATCGTAAGCCAAATAAACATTTGCTTCTTTTCCTGCATTAATTATGCCAATAAATTCTCCAATAATTTGTTTATCTAATAGCTTCCTCAATAAAAAAATGGTTCTTTCATCGAAAACACTATCTACTGCTAAGTGGATTGAAGTTTGATCTTTTTTTTTTATCCTTCTTTTATCAATTTTATTTTTCTCTAAGTTTCTCGTATCTTCTGCACTATATTTATCAGCAATATCCTCATCAATCTCTGAATCTTCAAAACTTTCAAAATCTTCTTCTCTATTTTCTTCGTCCATATTGAAAAAAACCTATTTTTTATCAAGAATTTTAACTTTCTTCTTATAAAAAAATGGATAACTCTTAACTATTTTATTTCCATTCGTATCTATTAAATATATTTTATTTTTACCAATGTTAAAAACCTTATATTGTACATTATTTATAATTACAATGTCCTCTCTCGCAATAGGCAAAAATTTTATTAGAGTTTTAAAACGATAAATATTTTTTCCTCGTTGAGTATCTCTTCCTATAAGTTTTTTTGAATGTTTGGTAATGAATTTATATTGAGGTTTCAACATACGAATAATCTTGGAGTTTTGATTGTTTGTACTCAGACTTATGTCAATTCCGTTAACCACTTGTTCAATATTCGAAATATAATCAAGGGGTTCTTTTTCAGAAACTGTATTCATATGCTGCCTAATTTTTTCAAATGCTTCTTCGACTAAATACATTTGTTCGTTAAACCTTACTCGCAATTGAATTATTGATTTGATTGGTTTTTGTTTTAAACTTATACATTTATCACAATGTCCGTACTTTATTTTTACCTTTATTTTTTGCATGTGTGTTAGGTTTGAGTCTTTCTTATGGGTGCCGGAAACATCAAGAAAAATGTCTTCTACATTTTGGGCGTAGGGTGAAATATTATCATAATCAATTTTTATACTAAAATCTAAGTTTTCCTTTCTCGCGAATGGCTCTAAAAATAGTATCTCCACCGCATTTTTTACGATCTCCATAATATTATCCGCAGATATACTTATCCAATTTCTAACTTTTGATTCTTTTGAGAAACTTCCACACTCTAAACATACATTTAGATAGTAGAATTCTTTTAATAAGAATAAGGGATTATCTTTCAAATAACAATTCAAACATTGAAAATTATTGTAAAATTGTTCGCTTGAAGAAATAGGTTTTCCACAAAGGGAACAGAAGCGGTTGGGGGACATTTATAAAACCATCTTTAACGCCATTGGAATGTTATTAACTTTTCTTATACTTGATTTGTGAATAATTCCATATTTTAGTGCTTTTTTTATGATATTTTTTCCAACAATATTGAAATTCGCACAATTAGATAAGATTTCAATAGCATAATCAATGTCTACTAACTTACCTCTATAGAAGTGGTTGGAAATTTTTATTTTTAAGTTTTCTTCGCATAATTCCTTTTCAATAAGATCGTTATCGCATACTGCTATTACTTCAATATCTCCCTGAGTATGTATTTTAAGATAAACCTGCAATGTTAAATACCTTCTTCCTACTCGTCGATTGAATACCTAGCTCCGCATGCGTGGCATATAAGCACTAATTTTTTATCCTCTTTTACGATTTCCGTATCGGGTTTATTGCAGATTTTACATAATACATATTTGTTTACATAATCGTTAATATGCCTATCAAGCACATCATTTTTTGGTTGCCCTTTTAAAAATAATTGTCCTCCTCTCAATTCACCCATTGTTCCCAAATTTTTTAGAAATATTGGTAAAAAGTGCTTTACATCCCGACTAATTTTTTGTATTATTTTTGAAAAATTTAAGATTAAAGAATTTCTACCCTCGTACCTTAATTTTACTCCTGGAATAGTAAACCTCTCACTCTGTTTAGCACCTTCAGGGATTTGGTCTGATGCTCTTTTTAAGTAATCTTTGTATAATTCAAAATCCATTTAACAATAACCTAATCGCAAATTTTTAGTTAATTCTATTTAAAATAATTTTCAGTTAATAATATATTTTTTCTTATTTAGGCTAAATCGTTCAATTCTAAAAAATGTTAATCTCGGGAATTTTTAAATCAGCTGATAAAAATCTTCCTTAGGTTGATAAATTCTGCTCTCCATTTCTAGCTCGGTAAGGTATTTCTTGAGTTTTTCTTCCATAAACTTAAATTCCGTTTTTAGCACTTCATACGGTATGCCTTCACGATCTCCACCTAATTCTCTAATTTTTTCGATTATTTTTTCTTTATCGTCGTCATTAATGAAAAGATCGTCAAACTCAAATTCGTCGGGAAGATTTTCAATACCAAGATCTTCCTCAAATTTTTCAGGAACCTCCACTATATTATCTGACCTTAACTTTTTAATGATTTCTGCATCTCCTAACAGAATTAAGTTAGGATCATCAACAATTTTAATAACTTCAGGAGATATTGATAAATAAGAACGCCATTGCTTAATGAAACCCATGATTTGAACGATTGAACCTTTTTTGATGTCAGAATATTTTTCAAAATCCTCCCAAATTGTTGCGCGTATGATACCGGTTCCATCGTCTAACTCAAATATCAACCTAGATTTCGGCTCTGTGCCGGATTCAGAAATTGCTTCTACATTTTGGCTCGTAATCACTCTTTTATCTATTACAGTAGCGTAAATAACAACTCTTCTTACCTTTCCAAAAATAGTATGAAGTACTTTATCATTAGAAGCATAACTTCCTCCAAGAATATGCTTAATCCAACAGTGAATTGCAGGATATCTAGATCGCATTATATTGTCGCTAGTCATCTTAATCCCAGGAGACATCCCTAAACAAAATTAAGTTGGTAGAGGGGGTTGGATTTGAACCAACGATCTCAGGGTTATGAGCCCTGCAGCATAAACCAGGCTAGCCCACCCCTCTTTTTTTTAATTTTGAAATATTTACTCCGAATTTTAATAGTTAAATCTTATTATTTGTTTTTTCCGATATATTTATTAAACTCTTCTCTTATAAAATTTTTTGTTTTTTTCTTAGTAATGTATTAATTTTGCGCCTAAATTTACAATTTTGCTAAAAGTTATTTTTAAATCGTAGTCAAGACTCGAGGAAAATGACACATTGAATTAAAAAAAATGTAAGGTAATACCCAGAAAAATTATAATTTTTCAGCAAAAACCTTATTATTTAACTCCAATTTTATTTAGTTAACCTTACAATTGTATTTTTGAGAAATTTTTATCGATTATAATAATACTATGTCTTATAATTTCATTGAAAGTTTATTGGGATTCATTTTAAGCCCTTTTACCATAATTTCAGTATCCTTTTGGATACTAATGTATGTGCTTATCAGAATCTCTGGAAAAAAAAAAGTTGCAACAAACATTTTCTTTTTCCCCTTTCTCGCAATGGTGGGAACGAGAAGACTAAATAACTTTCTAAAGAAAGCTTCGAAATGGCACCCAAAATTTTGGCGGGTATTTTGGAGTATTGGATTTTTTGTTTCGTTTTGTTTTATAATAATTGGCTTGTGGTTTATCTTTTATAATTTAATCTCATTACTATTTAGTCCATCTGTTGAAAATGCTATTGTTCCCTTGATTCCGGGAGTTACAATAGGCCTTCCGCAGTTTGCTTATTTGATTCTCCCTATTTTATTTGTAGCAACAGTTCATGAATTTTCTCACGCTATGGCAGCAGGTGCAGATGATATTGATATTGTCTCAACGGGAATTTTTGGGGTAGGATTTGTTTTAGTAATTGGTTTTGGGGCGTTTGTTGAGGTGGACGAACGCTCGTTAAGTGCTAAACCAAGATTAAGGAACACTCGTCTAAGAATCGCAGCAGCTGGAACTTTTTCGAACGCAATTCAAGCGGGAATTGGCATATTACTTTTATTAAGTTTTGTATCGTTGCTTTTTCCCTTTTACGGTCCCAGAGTATTTCAGATTACTGAAGTTTCTCATCCATTGGAGGGAGGTTATAACTATGACAATCTGGATGTAGGAGATGTTGTAACTGCAATTAATGGTACTACAATTGATATTGATAATGGAATTGATTTGGACGAAATATTACTAAATAAGACTTTAATTAAGTGTTCAGTTGGTGACTCTCTTATTTTTTTTACATATAATCCAGTATCTAACAAATTCTCGAATAAAACAATCGTTCTTGGAAAATACAATTTCATTGGAATCACTTATACTAACACCTCAAATGATAAATTAGAGATAAGAAATGTTTATACTGCCCTTCAAGGCGGTAATAATTACGACAAAGGCCTACTAATCGGCGCAATTGTCACGAAAATCAACGACATTGCAGTTGATATGTCGAAAAATATTACAATTGATTATTTGTTAGCCTCTATGGAACTTGGGGATACAATGAAACTCACCCTAGATAATGGTTCCTCGTATTTTTTAGATGTTGATGCAGCCCCTTTAGTACCGGGAGCATTTGTATTCGATAATATCTATTTGGGATTTACATATGAAGACTCGGGTGGTAATAATATTCGTGTTTCGAGAGTGCTGAAGAACTTAACAGAAGATGGAATAAATGAAGGAATTTTAGAAGCTGGAGATCAAATAATAGAAATCGCAGGTGTAAAGTTTCAATCTGAAAGTAAAGATTTCAAAGAGATCGTTGAAACCTTATCCTTAATCCCTGGAGAAAAAATCAAATTTAAGATTAATCGTAATCAAGAAATATTCGAAGTAAATGCAAATAGCTTAAAAATACCAACTAAATATGTGAAAATCGGGATATTGGATACCGATTATTGGATGCCAAAGAATGTTTTCTCTGCGTGGTTATCAGGCCTATTTCCAGCATATCTTTATGAACAATTATTATGGTTTATCGTAATAGCTACGAGTATGACATTGTTTAATATGCTCCCCGTTCCCGTGTTTGATGGAGATAGAATTGTGAAAGAAATAATTAATTCACTAGTTGGTCAGTCTTTTGATTCAAACAAAAAGAAGAAAGAAAAATTATATTACAACAAGGATGAAACCCGATATCCCTTAAGAGAATATCGCGTCAATAATATTAGTGAAGTAAAATTGATAGCTGAAGGTAGCGAAGTTATTATTGGAAAAGATAATTACGATCTTATCGATACTATAGGTGATGGTTTCAACGATGCTTTTGTATTAAAACTCCCAGAAAACTCAAAGATAAATGAAGCTTCGATTCTTGAAGTAAGCTATGATTATCAGTACGACAGTAAATTACCAAAAAAGAAAAAGATACTAAATACTATAAGGATAATTACTACTGTCGTTTTTCTTGCTAATATCATCTTATCAATAATTAATTTTGGCAGCATCCTAAGCTTATTTAACTTATAGGTATCTTCTTAATATGAAATGTAATTATTGTGAAAACCAAAGCATTTTTCATAAGGATTATTCTGGCGAAGAACTTTGTGTTGATTGCTTCAATAAATCGCTAGAACGACAAATTGCAAGGACTATTTCAAAATTTAAAATGCTTAAACCAACAGATAAAGTTATAGTGGGGCTCTCTGGTGGTAAAGACTCCATAGTATTGTTATTTAACTTACTAAAGATTCAAAAGAAAGTTCATAAATCCCCTCCATTAATAGCCTTGACGATCAATGAAGGAATATCAAATTATCGCGAAATTAGTATCAGAAAAGCAGCGAATTTCTGCGAGGAAAATAATGTAGACCATGAAATTATCTCTTTTAAAGAGATCTTGGGAAAAAATCTCGAAGAAATTATGGAAATTTATAAAAAAAAATATATTGAGATATATCCATGCAATATATGTGCAACAATCAGACGTCGACTACTAAACGATGAGGGAAAAAGATTAGGAGGGTCAGTCTTAGCGCTAGGACACAATCTTGACGATGTAACTCAAACATATATGATGAATATATTAAGGAAAGATTTTAGCAAAATTTCGAGAATGAGCCCAGTAACTGAAGCAAAAAATGGCTTTTTTCTAAAAAAGATAAAACCATTGATGAGAATTCCCGAAAATGAAATACAATTCTACGCTCAGAATACGAAATTGGACTTTTTAGACAAACCCTGCCCGTATAAAGTTGAATATCCAATACTTAGAAAAAGAGTTCAATCGTTTTTGAACGAATTCGAAGAATATAGTCCGGAAATTAAATTTAATCTCTTTCATGGATTTATTGAATTATCAGGAATTTTATCAGAATATAACACAAAACTAAAAGAGACGACTTCCACTCTTAACCAGTGTAAAATATGCCAAATGCCTTGTGGAAACAATAGACACATATGCCTTTATTGCGAGATTAAAAATAAAATAGGATGAAATTCTTAACGGATTAAAATCTCCGCCAATTTTTTCAATTGTTCGTATCCTCGGATTTCTGTATCAAATAACGGTACTTCTGTTAAATTAAAATCGTCTTCATAAATGTATTTTATCTCGTCTAAGTTTTTAAACTGCATTTGTCTGCGCGATTGGCAGAATTTGCAATCTACATTCTCTGGGAACAGTTGATTAATAACAATATTTGACACTGGAATTTCATATGTATAAAGGCTGCTTAATAATCGCTCGGTTTCGTAAAGTGCCATAGCCTCAGATATCATTACTATTACGAACGAAGTTTTTGAAGGATCGGATAACTCATCTTTGGCGTTGACGATAGAGTCCTTTAATTTCTTAAATTGGTCCATAGGGTCGACCTTCTCTTCCTTTTCACCTCTCTTAAATAAATTCTTAAACATTCCAAATACTTTACCCAATTTTAAACGAAGAGATATGAGCGTTCCGATCCATCCAGATAAAATGTCTGGGAGAGAAAGCAATCTTAAAGTATGACCAGTAGGAGCTGTATCAAAAACAACTAAATCAAAATCTGATTCTGTTTCGATAAATTCTAGTACTTTAGCAAAGGCCATCGCCTCGTCAATACCCGGAGGATTCGCGCTAGTAAATCCGCTCAGATCTTCCATAAAAGGCATTGATTCACCAAATGGCATCGATTCTAGAGGGTTAACATTCATCGCAGATTTATATTCGTCCATATTCACTTTTGGATTTATCTCCAAGGCGTATAGATTATTTACCTTTTCCACCTTTGTTGTTTCCCCTTGTGGTAATTTTTGATCGAGAGAATCTCCCAAAGAATGAGCCGGATCAGTACTAATCACTAAAGTCCTTCTACCGCTTTCTGCCGCCCAAATGGCTGAAGCAGAAGCACAAGATGTTTTACCTACGCCTCCTTTTCCGCCAAACATTAAGAACTTTAAATTTGTTAAGAGATTTTTCAAATCCATAATTAATTCAATTATGTTGATATTTAGTAAATAATAGAAAACTTACTTTTTAAAATGAAATAAAAATTAGATAACTTTATTTTTGTGCAGCTAACTTTCGAGATTTTTCAGTAGCTGCTTCGACGGCACTTATTAATGTTGCTTTTAAATTACCTTTTTCTAACATGTGCAATCCTTCAACAGTTGTTCCACCTGGAGATGTCACCATATCTTTTAACTTCTCGGGGTGTTCGTTCGTTTCCAACACCATCTGGGCAGCACCTAACACTGTTTGAGCAGCCAATTTTAACGAGATATCGTGAGGTAATCCCATCTTTACTCCCCCCTCAGCTAGAGATTTAATGATAAGAAAAACATATGCTGGACCGCTTCCTGAAAGTCCTGTAACCGCGTCGAGATATTTTTCGTCCAACTCGAACGCCAATCCCACCGCGTTAAACATATTTTTTACGAAATCTAACTCAGAATCGCTCAATTTACCATTATGACAAATAACGGAAGCTCCACAACCAACTAATGCTGGAGTATTAGGCATTATTCTAACCATCCCTATCTCTTTTTTGACAAGCTTACTAATATGATTAAGAGATATTCCAGCAGCTATTGAAATTATTATATTTTCGTCAGTTACGCACGATCCTAATTGTTCTAACACAGAATTTATTACTTGAGGCTTAACGGCAATTAAAATGAATTTCGATCTACGGGCTAATTCAATATTATCTCTCGCTTTATCTACATTGAGTTCTTTGGCCTTCTCTTCAAGAAGGGCGGTATTTATATCGAAAATTACTATCTTTTCGTTTTCAATAACGCCTTTTTTTAAAATACCTTTCAATAAAGCCGTTCCCATATTTCCAGTGCCTATAATTCCTAGTTCCTTCCCAAACATCTGAAAGTCCTCTAATGATTAAGAGAATATAATTATATTATTGGTATATAGTAATGTAATAAAAAGTTTGCATAAAGTAGTTTCAAAAAGTTAAGTAAATGTTTCAAAAAAATCGTCAGAACTAATACCCAAATCGTCCCATAATCGAAGATTAAGGTAAATTTTAGCTGCATCAATTTTTTCTCGCCGAAAACCAAATGTTTCAAAAAACTCTATTTCTTTTTTGTTGTTCTTATAGAGTTCTATGAAAATTAACGCAATGTTATTTTTCTTTTGAATCTTAATAAACTCGTTTAATAAAGTAGTGCCTATTTTCTTGCCTCTAAAAGCAGGATTTACATACAAAAAGTGAATTTGAGTCGTTGGCACGATATTCTCAATCGTTCTAACGATGTTATTTCTTTCGCTCACTAATACACCAGCAATATTTTCGTTTAGATATCCGATTAAAACGAAAAAATCGTTGTTTTCGAATTTCTTCTTAAAATTTTTTATCAATTCTATAAATTCTTTCGCGCACAGTTCTAAAAGAAAATAATCGTTTTGATTTGCTTCCTTAATAATAATTTCAGAGGATCCAGAATTGCTCATTTTATTCTTCAGTCTATAATCTTTGCCAATTTTTGAATTAATTCTTTTTTAATGATACCGTTATTGCGATCTCCGTTTGTACAAACAATAGATCTTACTCCTATTATATCTGGTTTTATTTCTTTAATTTTTTCAATGTCTTCTAATTGCAAATTACCAGCAAGAGCAACTAAAAGGTTATTTTCTTTCCCTTTATTTTTAAATTCTACTAAAGATACAACATCTAAAAAGTCAAACAATGATTTACCATCTTTAATAGCTGTATCAACCATAGCTACATCACAACCTGATTTTGCTGCAATTTCTGGAATATCTAGAGGAGATGGGGACGACTCCAATCTCTCTTGATCTGCATATCCCGCGGCAACAACCATCACATCTTCGTCGTAATCCTTTACAGCTTTAACTACACTACTCATTAACGCTATCGAATCTTCTTTATTTTTCGGGCCCATTAGCCCGACTTTAACTATATCTGCTCCAGAATATGCGGCCCCTAGAGCAGCTAATGCAGCAGATCCGGGTAAATTCGGAAAATCTCCAATAGTTGCGCTTAACTTTATTCTATTTCCCTTCGGAATAATCTCTTTCATATCTCTTATCATGCTTGGACTATTCGCACCCAGCGATCCTTCTGCTGGATTTTTACAATCTAAATAATCAGCACTATTAGAATTAATTACCTCTAAAGCTTCTTCAATATTTCTTGGGCTTACTAGCAATTTAATCCGTGGACTATCCATAAAATGCCATCAAAATGATTTAAATTGGACTAAATTATTTCTCTATATTAAGAAGTAATTATAATCTAATTTTAGTCTTTTGCCTCCTTCTATAAATTAAGAACAAAGCAATTGCAAAAATAATTCCCCCCATTATTAACACTATTAAGAGAGTAACAAGAGGATTAGATAAAGTTTCTGGTGTAAAATTAATTGCAATCAGGATTAAATCTAAAACGATAAAAATTATTATTGTTATCGCGCATGATAAGAGTTCAATTGTTCTTCTCATATAAAAATCCAACTCGTATTGGGTTTAATAATAAGTTTCTTTTTTAATCAATTTAAATTTTTAACTTTTTTATTTTTTCCATTTATAAGTTTATTTTTAAATCTAATTTATTTTATATATTATATTAAATTGTTTATAAAAAAGAGGAAAATGTGTTAAGAGTTATGCCCGAAAAACCTAAAGCAATTGTTGAAATCACAAAGGAAGTGTTTAAAGAGCCGCTAGAAGTGATAAAACGAGTCACTGAACACCTTGAAGGGGTAGCATTTACGAAAGTTATTCAAACATATGTAATGGAAAATAGAAATATTAATTTTGCATTGGAACGTGGTGGAAACATTTTCTTTAAAGGAAAACTCGTATGGTTGGGAAATCGTAAGGACGCCAGAGATGGAACTGTATTTTGCGTTGATACTGGTAGTAAAACGGAAAGCGTAACGCCCTCTCCAGAAAACACAACTAAGGTAATTTTAGATCCAAAAAAAGATTTAATAAAGGTATCAACTGAATCTCGAGTAAATTGCGCCATTTGCGAAAAAGGCATTGAAATTTTCGATGAAATTGCTACTTGCCCCGCCTGTAATGCAAAAGCTCATAAAAATCATTTACTTGATTGGGTTAAAATGAAATACAATTGTCCCGTATGCAAGACTGCTTTAAATGTTTCAGAAGATAACCAAATATACGAATCTTCTTAATTTTTTCCTAATTTTTAGAACCTTTCAGATATTCTCTAACCTCGTGAGCGTTTATTAATCCTTGATGAAGAGCCGTTGCCAATAACACTCCTGAAAAATTTTGCTTTTCAATTTCGAATATATCATTAATAGTCTTAATTCCTCCGCCAATCAAAATAGAAATTTCAGTATTTTCTTGAATTTTGATGAAACTTTCGGGAATATTTCCTATCTTTTTACCAACCCTTGCTAAATCTAGAAGAATAACTTCTGACACGCCTATTTTTTGAAGCGTTTGAACAGTTTGTAAAGGTGTCAAATCCTTGAGATCTTGACAATCCGTTAAGATCTTGCTACTTTTCATGTCAACGCTTACAATAATTTCGTCTTGTTGATAGATTTCAAGAGATTTTTCAACGATTTCCAAATTATTAATTGTCTCTGTTCCTAATATCAATTTTTTTAATCCAATCTCAGAATAAGTATACAGATCTGTTTGCGATCTTATCCCAGGATCTAAAATTATGTGAATATTATTATCGTCTATAATTTTTTTTATAGTTTCAATATTAGGTTTTTTATTAATAATCGAATCTAAATCTGCAATATAAATCTCATTTACTCCTAATTGTTCGATATATACTTCTACAAGCTTATTCGGCGTTAATTCACCTTTATACAAAACCGAAGTTAGAGGTAAATATCGATTCCTTTCGCCAGCTACCGCATGGACGACAACTGAGTCCAAAATATCTATTACAGGTATAATCCTCATTGAGAGAATTGACTAAATTAATTTTCAAATAGGAAATCTAATAAATAAAATGAGAAATAAAAATATTTATTTTCTAAGGTCTTCCGCAATCTTCTTTAACTCTTCTGCTTGAGCTGAAAACTGTACTACTCTCTCTTTATCACCAATCTCCTTAGCAATCTCGGCTGCTTTTGCGTAGAATTTTGCTGACGACTCAAAATCTTGACCTTCAAGAGATTCTTCTGCCTTTTGGATAAACGAATCTATTCTCTTTTGATTTTTAATCACTTCTTCAGCTACTCGCTGTCGTTTTTCTTCGAATTCCTCTCGACTTTCCCCTCTTTTCCTTTGCACGCCCTTCTCTTTTTTCTTTTTTCCTCCCTTTGGCAACAATTTGATTATTTCTGAAATTTTTGCAGACAATTCTTTCGCTATCTCATCTTCTCCCGCGCGCAATGCTAAAATCACAGACTCTTCGTACAATCTTATAGCAGCTCTTAATTCTCCCTTTTTAGACGCCGATTCTGCTCGATCCATTGCACGTCTCCGTTTAATGCGTAATTTTTCCTTTGCCTGACTTATGCGATATCTTTTTATTGTTACATAATTGAGGAAACTGGAAAGAATTATGTATATTATAGGGAACAATAAAAAGTTCGTAATCATCCACGGATGCAAAAATGCGTCCAAAGAGGGGCCAATAAAAGGTATTGGATAAATAAACAAATCTTTTATGACATTCCCCCAATTTTCAAAATTGATCAAGGGAATAGTGGTTCCAAGATCGCTTAGATTTGGCCAAATAGGCAAATAGGTAACAAAAATTATCGAAAAAGCTAATAATAATGCCCCTAACCATGTACTTCTTTTATCCAATTCGTCCTTTTCCCTTTCAAGAGTTGGTATTACCATTAGTTTTAAAAAGTGAGATATATCGTTGGATCTACCCCATAACACTAATCTTCCCGTCATCCAAGCCCATGTGGGGCTTAATTCACCTTGAGCAACCTTCATAATACTTTTCGCGGTCCCCTCAACTTTAACATCAATATCTTTTTTGGATATTTCACCACTGATAATTTTTGGAACTCCGCCCTTTTCAAACCTTAAAGTGATTGCACCAATATCCCAAATAGATATAACAATTTGTTTAGCCCCATCTGCAGTCCATTCATATAAATCAACAGCAATATCTGACTCCATTGTACGTAAGGTAACTATAGCTTTAAAAGCTCTCATTACTCTATCGACAATTTCTTCTTTTCTTCTTTTTTCTTTACCCATACATTCGTTAACTTTAGTAATTAATTCTTTTACCTTTGCATCTTCATTCATTTCTCCAGATATAATAGCAGATAATTTAAATTTTCTCGCAGCATCCAAAAACCTCTCGTTTGATATATCTTGTTTCGCCTTTGCAATCAATATCTTCCTTCGTTTTTGAAGTGGCTTCTTCTTTTGCTTTTCTTTAAATTCTCTCTCTAATTCGTCAATTGTTTCAAGGATTTTCTTAGCTGTTGCCTTAAATTCTTGAGCAATATCTTTTTCACCAAGCTCTTTTGAAGTCTCACCCGCAATTTCGTAAAATTTAGAAGCAGCTTTAAAATCGCCCCTTTCCATTGCTCTTTCTGCGTTTCCTATAGATTGAGATCGCTCAGATTCGAGCATCGCTCTCTTCTCTTCAAATTCCCGTCTCTTTTTCTCTTCTGCAAGTCGTTTCTTTAAATTACTCTCAATATCTCGAATTTCTTTTGCTCTATTAACAAAAATTTTCGCTTTATCTTCTTCGTTTAGACTTTTTGATAACTGGGCGGCTTTTTCGTAAAATTCTGCAGCTTCTTTATATCTATCCTCATCAATCGCTTTCTCTGCATCTACTAATATCTTAGCACGCTCAGCCTCTTTAAGGTTTTTTTCTGAATCTTTTTTCCATTTCTTTGTTAATTCAAACTCCTTATCAACGATTTCATTCGCCATAGCAAGAAATTCCTTTGCCCTTTCCTCTTCTTTCATTTCCTTACTAATTTCCGCAGCGTTTTTGTAAATTTCTGCTGCATCTCTAAATTTCCCTTCTTTTTTGAGAGTTTCTGCTTGAGCTAATAACCTTCTTCTCTCGACATTTAAAGTGTTTCTAATTTGTTCTAATTTATCATCTTCTCGTCTCTTCATTTCCATATCTTGCATTTGTTGGGCCATAGCCCGAAAAGTTCGCATTCTATCCTTTTCTGCCAACTGTTTACTAAGCGACGCGGCTTCTTGAAATAATTCACTAGCTTTAATATAATCTCCTGCTTGACTGGATGCTTCTGCCTCTTCTATTATACTTTTTCTCTTTTCTTGTAGTCTTAATCGTCGTTCTTTCAGTTCCTTCCGCTTTAAATCCTCTTCAAACTTCTTACCAGGTTCCTTAGACAAGGCTAAATCTCCTTTAATGTTGAATTTTTAAATTTCAAAAAATAATTACGATAATTATACTAGTTTAGTAAATATTTAAATTTTTAAAAATATAAATTTTAAAACTTTTAACTTAGCGAATAAAAAGAATAAAGTTGCGTTTTTCGTTGGTCCTTTAAACTTGAATCTAAAGATTTCTTCATCAATTGTTATTAAATATTTTTACATCAATAGTAAATTATTAATTTATAGATGTAATAATTTTTAAAAGAGTTTATTTAAATAAAATTTATTAGAACCACCAATTTCCCAATTAAAATAAAGTAAATGGGCAGCTTGAGAAAAATGAGTGAAAACGAGGATTATATAAAAAAAATTATTCAAAAGACGGGATTAAGCAAGAAGGAAATACAAAGTAAAATGGAAGAGAAAAAAGAAGATTTAAAAGGATTAATATCTGATGAGGGAGCGCTCTTTATTGTAGCGAAAGAATTAGGCGTGGATATTCAAGAAATAAATACAGCGCAAAACAATAAAGTAGAAATAAAAATCTCTGATATCTCTTTGAATATGCAAAATATAACATTAGCGGGAAGAATTAAAGAAATATA
>Ga0209427_10004596_pt1 | contig 15931 bp, 15 predicted proteins | sample DeeMarSWOR136_30_FD_187465 | JGI IMG/M metagenome (GOLD analysis project Ga0209427, IMG submission 187465) | Marine sediment microbial communities from White Oak River estuary, North Carolina - WOR-1-36_30 (SPAdes) (version 2) | ecosystem: Environmental > Aquatic > Marine > Intertidal zone >...
CTTCAATATTAACGATAATGTTTGGTTTATTACCAATTCGAGCATAAGGAAGCCCATCTTCAAAATACCCAGTTTCTACATTATACTTTTCTTTTAACTTTTTATCTTTTTCTTTAGTCATATTGAATTAAAAAAGTTAGGGAATTTTTAATAATTTTAAGAATCGAAGTTCTGATTAAAAAAAAATATTATGATAATAAGATTTAATCATCGAGAATTTCAATCTGAAAGATCTTTCCATCATTCCAAACTTCACAAGTATTCTGATTGGTCCAGAGATATGTACTATCCCAGATGATACCAATCGTACCTTCCGCGGCATGATAAATCTTACCAACAAGAGTTTTTTCCATATTCTTTCAATGAGTAAAGTCTATAAGTCCCTAGCCACGTTTTGTCCTTACATACTTATATATCATTGCTCCCTTGTATATTATAATACCTTTTAATGTGAGATTATGGAAAAAATCAAAAACGAAAAAAATGGATTGATTCAAAGCCAAAAATCATTATATATAAGATTAAAACGTATAAATCAGTTATTTAAAATTCATTTCTCGTCGTTAATCTTATTTTTTTTATTAGCTGCAGGATTTGCTATTCTGTGGGCATATTTATTGTTTACGGGACAAGCAAGCACTGGTATAGCTCAAAGATATGGTTTATTTGGAACTATTGTGACTATATTTATGACTGTGGTTCTATCTTTACTAATAATTCAAATAGGAATACAGATTATCTTTTACGGTTTATTCATAATACGGGGAAATCGTTCTCTCAAACAAGCAAAAGGTAGTAAGGAAAAAGAAAATACGCTATATGATGGGATTGTTCCATTTATTTCTAATTTTTATGCCTTTTTTAATCGCTTTTCAAAAGAAAAAACAACTTTGGTTAAATTAGTGCGTACTTTCTTATTCTTAAATTTCTTTTCGGGTTTTTTTGTTATTTTATTATCTTCACGCTTTCTAGATCCTGTGAATACGAACTTTTTAATAAATATCTTTAGGGTAACATTATTTTTATCAGTATTATGCTTTTGGTTAATGAATCTGATAACTTCAAGTAAAATAAAAAAAGAGATCGTCAAATGGGAAAAATTATTTCCTAAATTAGAAGAATGGGCTCAGGAATTAGAACGGTTATCTTCAAAAAATTCAATTCTTATTGATGAGGAGGAGCCTCAGTAATTATTATTTAGGAGAAGAATTAATGAGTTCTTCGAGACGTAGCAAATTTGAAATCTGGTCTGAAGTATTAGAATTTTGTCTAAGGACAAAGAGGACCCAAACATGGTTATTGCGGGAAACCCGTTTAAAAACAAGCGCGATTAGAGAAACACTTCAATTTCTCCTGTCTCGTAATTTAATTGAACAAGTAAATGAGGATGATATTACTAAATATCGCACAACAGAACGAGGGGAAGAAGTATTGAAAAGATTTTATACCCTTGTAAATGATTATTTTGATTTAAATACAAGCAAATGAGAGACCAAGAACAGAAATTATATTGAATATTTTGCATTCTTAACTAAAAATTAGAGTAAAAACCATCGTATATCCCAATGTAATAAATATGTGAAGCATTGCGAAAAATGCACCATTTTTTAATAAACGCCTATAATCCAAATTCTCCACTTTGTATTTTTTCGCCAATGATAGAGTGAGAAGATCACATGCAGAACCTTGTGGTAGAAAATTACCTCCCATATTAACGCCACTTATGAAAGCAATTATGATTGGATTAGGAAAGAAGCCTTCTCCTATAATTGCAGAAAAAATTGGGAGAAGGATGATGGTAACAGGTGTACCTGCAAGAAATGCAGAAAAGAAAGAAGAAATGCCTAGAGTTATCAAAACTGCGATATAAATGTTATTATTTGACAACCTTACCAAACTTGTTGAGATCAAATCTGAAAAACCAAAATATGATAAAGAATTCGAAAGAATGAACATGATCGCAAATACTATGATGATTTTCCATGCAATCTCGTTTTTAATATCCGCGAAATTGGATTGCTTAGAATGAATAAGCAGAAGTACAGCTGCAGATATGATCGCAACAAGAGCAGGTGAAAATCCTGAGATCATAAATATGAAAGTGGCTAGAACAAAGATGGCAGTTGTTAGAAAGTACTTTCTATTCTCGATCACTACTCCTGGTTCAAGCATTGTTAGAAATATTATCTTAGTATTTTCAGTTGGTTTTTCTTCTTTTTTCAATATAAATCGATCCATCAAAAAAATAGTAGAGATTAATGTGATTATAAATAAAAGACCCATATTAGCAAAATACTCACCAAAACCCCATCCAAATTCCTGACCAATTATTAAATTTTTTAGACTCGAGACAGGCGTGAGTATTGCCCCTATATTTATAGTAATTGTCATCCCCATCATGTAGGTACCAGCAGGTATCTCTAAAGCTCGGCATGTCCTGTAGATTAATGGGACTAAGATTAATGAGAGGGTTAAATCTTCGATAAAAGCTACTATAGTGCCTGTAAACAGGCAGATCATATAAAAGAATAACCTATTATTCCCTTTCGTTATATGAATCAATTTGATCGCAGTATATTCTAATACATGGTCATTAATTGTAAAATAGATGATTATTTGCATGGCAAATATGAAAATTAATGTATTAAAATTAATGAATCCGAGAATTTCACCCTCCTTTATACCAAGCATAAGCATTGAAACTATTGTGATGGCTCCTATGAGTAATGCAATAGGGAAATAATCGATCTTACTTTGAGAAAAAAAAGCCATCAAAATCGCGAATAAAACTAAAATCAACACTATTGCGGGTACATTCATTCAATTAAGAGAAATTGTTTTTAATTTAAAAAATATCACATTGATTTCGGAAATTGGAAAACTTTATGGTTTTTTTCTTTAATTAATTTTTATATCTAAAGTAGAGGGAAAATTAGAATGAAAGGTTAAGAAAATGATTTTTAACATTGAAATCTAAGTTCTTAGTAATTCTATAATCTTTAAATTTAATACTATTTCAGTTTTTAATAAAATTACTGTCCTAAATATATTAATAAAATGATTGGGTGATATATTGGATCCAATAACGAAAAAGAAAGAAATAAATATAAGAATGATGTTTTTTTGATTTAGCGAAGATTTTATTTACACTGGCTATTAGGATAATTCTATGTCAAGAGAGTTAACAAATAAAGAGCGTATTTTAAATACATTCTCTCATAAGCCAATAGATAAAGTAGTTTTTTCTCCTAGACTTTATTATTGGTATCGGGGAAATAAATTATGGAAAAGACCGCGAACAGATAAAAAATGTTCTGGAAAGATTCCTGGATATATTTTAAAAAAAAGCTATCTCCAAATTTATGATTATCTTGAAGCTAGTCCTAGATATGTCATAGAAGATTTTTACATTCCATTGATTTGGCCCCGAAAGAAAATTAGATATATCCGAGTTGGTTGGGGACATGATAAACGAGATAAAACGCAAATTATTGGATATAAGACTCGATTAGGGAACTTATTTAAAAAAAGTAGAGGGGGACACCTTGTAGAATACCCCATTAAGACATTACAGGACATCGAAATTATGAAATTTATTATAAAACATACAAAATTCCATTTTTATTTGCCTAGTTTTAAATTAGCACAAAAAATTATTGGAGATAGAAGCGTAATAAGTACTTATTTTGCAAGAAGTCCATACATGAGATTAATTATAGAATACATGGGGTTTGAACGTACAATATTATACTTAAAGAGGTTTCCCAATGAGATGCATGATTTTATGCAATTCATTGAGGATTGTGATGATGAGATGTTTAGAACTCTGTGTCGATCCCCCATTAAAATTTTAAATTTTGGTGAGAATATAGATGCGAACTTAGCACCACCTAAGTATTTTGAAAAATATCTAATTCCATATTATGAAAAAAGAGTAAAACAATTACATAAGGTGGGGAAGATTTGCCACATTCATATGGACGGTTCTTTGAAAGATTTACTTCCATATTTAGAAGGATTGCCGTTTGATGGATTAGAAGCTCTTACTCCCAAACCTCAAGGGGATGTATCTTTAAAAGAATTAAAAGCATCCATTGGTAATAAAATCTTACTGGATGGTATTCCTGCTATACTTTTTTTACCTCAATATTCATTTAAGTACCTTAGAGATTATACTAACAAAGTCTTAAGGGTCTTCTCTCCTAATTTAATTTTAGGAGTTTCTGATGAATTACCTCCGAATTCAGATTTTAGGAAATTAGCAATGGTAGCAAACTTAGTAAAGAGGTTTGAACCTTAAGATTCCCTTTTATTTCAGTATCATAATAGATTCAATTTACAACAATCTATTAAGATCTTATACGAATTTAACTAATATTTAAAAATTATAAATGAATCATTTTTCATGTCATTTTTTAAATAATTATCCAAAAAAGGTGTTATTTTCATTACTCAAGAAGAAATAATTCAACGAGAAAAAAGCACCGCAAGAAAATTTTACCTGTTCGGAGTACCTAAGTTTGGAACATCCATTCTTATGGGATTCGCAGATTTTGCTTTAGCTACTCTTTACATTCTAGCTTTTCAAGTATCACCATTTCTAGTCGGATTTGCGTTAGCTATGGGGAAACTTACTATTGCTGCCTCTCAATTCTTCTTTGGTTGGATAAGTGATGCTAAATATACTCGTTGGGGAAGAAGAAAACCATATTTAATTATTTTAAGTCCTATACTTGGATTATCTTTCTTTTTTTTATTATTGCCAAATTTGATAATTGATCTCAATGATAAAAGTGCAGTATTTTCTTGGTTATTAATCTTTTATCAAGTTTTTAACATTAGCTACGGTATTACATCTCCATATGGTTCATGGATGGCAGAACAATTTTCTATTGATGAACGACCAAGAGCTTCTCAATATCAAAATACAATTGGTTTTTTAGGATCAGGTGTAATGTCGGTATTTTCAATGATAATTTTAACTGGGGTTATCGATAGAATTCAAATTAATCCCAATGTTATACCTTCAGAATATTTTCTTTCTGTTCTAATCTTTGGAATTATTCCAGTAATTCTCTTTTACTCTGTTAGCTTTTTAATGCCTACAGAACCACATTTTAAGATAGAATCCAATATATTTCAAAATTTAAAGATAATTTTGAAAAATAAGAATTATTTGCTAGTAAATGGAATGATGGGAATAGCAAGTATCGCATGGATAATGGTTGGGTCATTACTCCTCCTATTCACAGAAGTCGTATTAGGTTTTGAAGAGACATTTTATATAATTGCAGCAGCTTTATTTCTAATCGGAATATTAAGTTTTCTATATTTATGGAGAAAATTAACTTCCAAATTAGGAAAAAAACAGAGTGTCCTCTATATTTTCTTAGTAGCAATAATTTTTCTTCCATTTTCCTTATTAGGTTTAATCTCAATGAACTTTTCTCAAATATTTGGTATAATTTTTATTCTTGGATTAGCGGGATGTATGGCTGGATGGTTCTTGCTTCCTGTAATTTTTATAGCGGATATAACTGAAGATGATGAAAAAAGAACTGGTGAATTAAGAGCAGGGATTTATAATGGTTTTCCTAGTATAATTCTAAACCTCTTTCAAACTATTGGTTTATTACTTATGGGGATTATTTTAGAATTACCTAAGATTACGGTTGGAACAACGACATTTTCTTTAGGTTATGTTATATGGGGTCCAATATGTTCATTAATTCTTGTCATCGCTTACTTCTACTCAAGAAAATTAGTGCAACTTGATTTTGAATGGGAAAAAACTCAATAATTAATTCTCTTTTTTTTTTTAGATTACAAATTCTACCACCCAAAGAGGTCTGGTACATAAAATAGAATATTTATAGCATAGTTAATTGTTGCATTTTATCAGCCTATATTAATTAATTAAATTCGTTTAGTGAAAAGATATGATTCTCCACGAATTGGACACTTAAGGATTGTCCAATCTGCATCTTCTTTTTTCAGTGAGTAAGGACTATAGGTCCCTAGCTAATTTTTAATGTGAGATTATGGGAAAAAATCGAAAATAAACAAAATGGATTAATTCAAAGCCAAAAATCGTTATTTATAAAATTAAAAAAAATAAATGAATTATTTAAAATTCATTTCTCATCATTATTCTTGTTATTTTTATTCGGTTTAGGATTTACTATTCTATGGACATATTTACTGGTTACAGGACAAAGAACAAAGGGTATAGCTCAAAGATATGGTTTATTTGGAACTATTGTAACCATTAATCTAACAGTTATTCTTTCTTTACTAATAGTCCAAATAGGAATACAAATTATTTTTTATGGTATATTTATAAACAGGGGAAATTGCTCTCTTAAACAAGTAAAAGGTGATAAAGGAAGACAAAGAGCGCTCTATGATGGAATTGTTCCCTACATTACCAACTTTTATGCATTTTTTAATCGCTTCTCAAAACAAAAAACAACTTTAGTCAAATTAGTGAGTACGTTTTTATTCCTAAATTTCATTTCAGGATTTTATGTTATTTTCTTATTTACACGCTTTTTGGATCCTATGAATGGTAACTTACTAATTAAGATCTTTATGATAATATTATTTTTATTAGCGTTAATCTTTTGGTTAATGAACTTGATGACATCATTTAAAATAAGAAAGGAGATCATGAAATGGGAAAAATTATTTCCTAAATTAGAAGAATGGGCTCAAGAATTAGAACAATTTTCTTCAAAAAGTTCAATTCTCATTGATGAGGAAGAGCTCTAGGAATTTTTAATGTGGAGAGGAATAAATGAATTCTTCGAGACGTAATAAATTTGAAATCTGGTCTGAAGTATTGGAATTTTGTCTAAGGGCAAAGAGGACCCAAACATGGTTATTACGGGAAACACGTTTAAAAACGAGCGCGATAAGAGAAACACTTCAATTTCTCCTCTCTCGTGATTTAATTGAACAATTAAATGAGGGCGATATTACTAAATATCGTACAACAGAGCGCGGGGAAGAAGTATTAAAAAAATTTTATACCCTAATAAATGATTATTTTAATTATAAATAAAGTAGATTTTTAGCGAATTTACCGATATTTTTAACTAAGTTATTTATACTCATTTAAGATGTCATTAGCCCTAGTTATTTTTTAAATTGATTTAACATTTAAGTAAATCTTAAATATATCCTTATCAGATCTAAAAAATATCAAAAAAAGTATAATTATTATACTATTTTAAAATCTAAAATTTATCTGAAAATAGAGGGAAATAAATGCGTTTTGAAAAGCATAAAATTAGACTGAATTCGATTAAAATTTCAAAACATCTAAACAAAAGAATTATTTTGAGCTTAGTTTTATTCATTATTCTCTTTATGAACATTAATTCTAATAGGTCTATTAGAGTTAAACAAGAACAATCTGAAGATTTACCATTTAATAATAATTCTATTAAAAATTCCAATGGAAAACTATTATCTAAGTTGCGATATGGGAGTGGACTTGACCCTGTTGATTTGGATCCTCACTTTGCATATGATGGTGCTTCCATAAAAGTAATTGATCAGGTTTGTGAAGGCCTTTTTGCTCATAATCTCAGTGATCCAGAACTTTCAATTATACCAAATTTAGCCAGTTCATTTGGAACTTGGTCTATTGACAAAAAAAACTACACAATACCTTTAAGAACAGGCATTTTATTTCACGATGGAACACCCTTTAATGCAACTGCTGTAAAGTGGTCATTCGATAGATTGAGTTATTTCTTAAATATCTCTGGATCGTTATTACCTCCCAAAGAAGTATCTTTATTCGTAACTATATATAAATGGACTGATAATACTCCAATTATTAATAAAACAGAAATTGTTGATAATTATACCATAAAATTTGTATTAAATAAACCTTTTATACCATTAATTAGTTTATTATGCTTTAGTGGATCATACATATTATCTCCCTCCTCAACACCCCCTAATGATTATATTGATTTATCTACAGGAGACTTGATCGGAACTGGGCCATTTATTTATGATAATTATATATCTGGAGATTCAGTAAATTTTCATGGTTTTGAAAATTATTGGAAGGGTAAACCAGATATTGATATTCTTAATTATACAATAATCTATGATCCATCTGTTCGAAATAATGCCTTATTGGTGGGTGATATTGATTTACTAGATGTTCCACAACTTTCTTATCTCGCTACTTTTGAAGCTGATCCCAATGTAATAGTAGTAGATGCAGGATCAACAGCAAATATCAATTACATAGGGATGAATAATAAGCAAATAAATATAACTATGAGAAAAGCAATTTCCTATGCAATAAATTATTCATATCTGATAGAAGAATATATGCACGGAGACGCCTTTAGATTGAAATCTCCCATTCCAGAAGGAATATTATTTTCAAATTCATCATTTAATGTTCCAACTTTAAATATCACGCATGCCAGAAGTATACTTGTTGATGGCGGAGTTTGTAATTTTGATATTTATAATGATGCTGAATGGATAACAGCTACGGCTTCCAATCCAATTGCCACCTACAATTTTACATATTTCAATTATGGATATAGTTATGAAATATTTAATATCGTACAAAATGACTTAGAAAAAATAGGAATTGAAGTAACTGATACTAGTGTATCAAATTGGGATGATTACTTAGAGAAACTCTTGAATAAACATAATGAATTACAGCTTTTTTGGGGATCTTGGGGTCCAGATTATAATGATCCTGACACTTTTATTAGACCATTATTTACAAATTCATCTAAAAGTAATTCTGCACAGGTTAATGACTCATGGTTGCAAAATAAAATTGAAGAATCACTTGAAGAGTCAGATGAGGGAATAAGAAAAAGGATATTTAATAATATTCAACAATATATCGTTGAGGAACTTGTTCCTTGGGCATTTTGTTATGTTGGACATAATTTTGATGCTTATACTAATGGGATTATAGGCTTTCAATCAAACTTTTTAGGATTTCTATCTTTTTATAATGTTGGCTGGAAATCTTATAATACACCAATCGATGGTATGACAGCAAATTTTACAATTGAATCAAACGTGTTTGGAATAGGTAAAGGAAATCTATCATATTCTCAAATTTCAGCTAATCTTTTCCAAATGAGTGGTAGTTTAAATATAGGACCTGTTTGGTGGTATGAAAACCCTTATTCTAGAATTGTGACTAATACAGGTGGAGTTATGCCTGTTATTAATGGATCACATACACCATTCTGGATATTTACTGATATAAATATTGGTGATAATGTTTTAATCACTGTAGATGGAGAAGGAGATCATACTTTTGAAGTTATTAATGAAGTATCAATAACTATTCCAAATCATGGCACTCTTGATGCCTGGGAATTAAGTGATTTATCAACACCTGGTGGGAAAGTATTTTATGAAAAGAACAGCGGATTTTTACTTAATGGTACTTTCTATTATTTGGGGGGAACTTATTATTATACTATAACTTTAACAGAAACAAATGCATTAAATGAAGCTCCAGTTGCAGTAATCATTAGTTCAACTCAACAAGCTAAAAGTGGTGAATATATCATATTTGAAGCTTCTAATTCTTATGATCCTGAAGGTGGAGAATTGCAATATTACTGGGATTTTGGGGATGGTGGGACTGCTGAAACAAGTTTTGTTAGTCATAGATTTCGAGGAGCTCAGAATAAAGCTAAAACGTATATGGTTAGTCTAACTGTAGAAAATAATCTTGGGCTGACCAATACAACCCAAGTTAAAATTAAGATCTTACCTTTGACTAAAAGCATCGAAATCCTTTGCACAATACCTTTTCAAGAAGGTGTTAATAACCGTATGACCGTGCATTATAATTGGGTTCATGATAATACCTATATTGTTACCAAAATAAGTTATGAAGCTATAAGATTCATTGGAGTGGCATCAATTTCGATATGGGATTTTCATTCAAAAGTAGTTCCTCTCCCTATTTGGGCTCGTGATATATTAGGAAAAGAAGCTGTATATTATCCAAGTAATCATATTTATCAACATGGTGCGGAGATGTTTGAAGGAATCCTGGTTGATGCATATGATGCTATGAATATTTATACTATAGGTTGGTATAGTATGCTTAGTTGGGGCATAAGTTTTCCTGCGCCTTCTTTTAAAACAGTTTCTACTTGTTTCATGCCGGATTATGATGAAGAACCAGAAGTCCCTGTAGAAGCACCCACTTCATTCTTCGCAAGTAAATTTAGTCCTGGTGAATTGAGAATATATGACTCGGAGGGTCGTCTAACAGGTCTAAAGGATGGAGAAATTATAAATCAAATACCTAATTCAACATACATTAATGATACTGTCATCATACTACCATCAAATAATACAGCATTTTATTCAGAAATAAAGGGCACTGTAGCTGGTAATTACAGTCTAGTTTTGAATTACGTAATAAATGAGAACATTAATACATTTATCGCATCCAATATCCCCATAGATTCAAGTGAATTCCATTATTTTACTATAAATTGGACATTATTAGCAGAGGGTAAAGAAGGTGCAAGAATACAGATAGATATTGATGGTGATGGTGAAATTGATTATGAGTTTTATTCTGATAAGGAACTTACCTTAGAGGAATTTTTGGAAGCTATTCAAGGTGGTGAAGGTAGACGAGGTATTCCAGGGTACAATTTATTTATTTTATTAGGAATATTTAGTTTTGTAATAGTCTTAATGAGGAAAATTTTTAAAGAAGGCTTATGTCTTCACGCTAAAAACTGATAGTTAAACGAGTTCAATAATAATTCAAATAACGAAATTATTTTATTCTATTTAATAAATTACATCTCTAAAATTTCTTCAGGCTTCTTCAATAATAGGATTGATAATTTAATTAAGAGAAATGCATTTAATTGATTTGGTTTTGAGAAATTAAATTAAAAAAATTTATTCAACTGATAATAAAATCCTTCATTTTTCAGAATTTTCAAAACTCCATTCCTTCTAAATAAAGTAATGAGGTTCTTCACTTCTTGAGGAGGTATTCCATGATTCTCTGCAATAATTTCGATCATAAATTTAGGAAATTTCTTGTAATTATTTTGCAAAAAGTGAAGTATCTCCAAAAACTTTTTAGAATAGTCTGTTTCTGATATAACCATTCTTCTCGACCCTATTTGTTATAAAAATATTTTATTTTAATACTTATAATATTCTTAATTCTATTAATCCTATGAAAAATCGTATATATAAAGATTAGTATAAGAAATAATTAATGTGGTGATAAAGTGTCACATCCTTCTATCTCTTTATGTTTGAAAAATTTGAATTTGAACTAAAATCATCTACAAGTAAGAAAAAAAAGAAGAATTTCCACATCATTTGAAGAATTAAAAGTATTAATCTAGATCATTTACCCTTAATTAATAGTAAATTTTCTGATATCACAAGCTTTCTAAATTTTAAAAAGCCTATAACTATTTAATTTAAGTTTACTCCAATTCCGATTTCGTTCCTTCGTAAAGGTGGTGGAACAAAAGGGTCGCTATAGTTTAAAAAAAAGAGACCTCCCTGAGTTTCAACGTTATTTTGCTCTAAGATTACCAATAGATTATTTATCTTTTTTTCTTTTTTTTTTTCTGTCATTCTGCCATAAAATCTTATAACAGCAACAGTTCTCTCATCCTGTTTTTCAGTTGAAATGTCTTCCATCAGAGGCGTTGGAGTATCTTTATCTTCATATTTTTTTGGTAAATAGAAAACCATTCTTACTTCATTATTATCATTAGTTTCTGTCAGAACTGGAGCTGTCATTGCAATTTTTTCTTTCTCTTTATTCTTTCCGAAAATATAAGATGAGAGTTTTGAAAAGGCATTACTCGTTGTGAAAGCGTGAGTAGTTAAGATTTTTGATTGACTGTACTTACGAATTTCAACTTTGTCTAACTTGTGTAATATTTCATAATCCGGTTGTTCCCAGATGTGTGGTGATATCACCCCCCAAGCGAACCAGAGTAATATAATTACACCAACTACTATTAATATTATAACTATTATATTCATAATTGAATGAGAGCTATTGAATAATAAAAGCGATCTGGTTATGAAAGATAAAGAATTTAGAAGCCTAAATAAATTTGAAAAATGAATATTCTACTAATATTTATTAATTATAAAAAAATTACTTCCGAATTAAATAATTGAGGAATATTTTATAATACAGCTAAGGATATAAAATACAAATAAAGAAAGGATTTAGGTTAAGAAGCAATAATAATTCTTAACTGAAAACTAGATTGGGAATATAACCGATATTCTTCGCTAAATTGGAAGGATTTGCATATTATGGGCTAAATCAAGATAGTATATTAATGAATAGTAAAATGCGATGGCATGTAGTAGAATTATACATTCAGTTATAATAAATAAGGGTAAAATCTCTCTAAATTCTTTTTTCTGTTTAATCCTTAAAAGCCAAATAATACCAACAATGAAAATTGCTGAAGAAATAAATAGAAGAATTAATAAATCCCAATAAAAGGACACAATAACTACTGTGTTTACCAATACAACAATAGTAACTGCCAAATTCTTAAAATCTGAATCTCCCCAACCCTTTCTTGTATAATAAAATTTCCAGATTGATTTGATTATTAAGTAAAAAAACATGAAGTAACAACAAAAAATAAGCATTAAAATTACACTCTCACCGAAATTTATAGAATATTCTTGATAGATCATTTAAGTATACTCCCAAAATCTGATCTTGTTAGTTAGTAATAACAAACCTACCTATTTATTTAAATAATAAGTTAAATTCTACTTTTCTAATTTTTGTTAAATTTTAACTTTTAATGATAAGAAAATACTGAAAATTAAATACATTCAACTTCTAAAATATATAAAGGTAATTGGGTGGGAATAATGTTAGTCAATTTAAATCCAGCATTGTTAAAAAGTTCTCTAAATTCACTTTCTGTACGTTCAAGTCCTTCTCCAAGTATCATCATTTCTATATCTCCCATAATTTCATCATTTAATCCACTTTTCAATGAAATCACCTTATCTACAACTAATAATTTTCCATTTGGAGCAATACTTTCTCGGCAATTTTGTAAAATTTTTCGAGCTTTATCGTTGCTCCAATCATGTATAACATATTTCATTATATAAGCATCTGCCCCTTTAGGGATACTCTGAAAAAAATCACCTTCAATTATCTTACACCGATCTAATAAGGTTTCCTTTTCTATTGTTTTTCTTGCTCCTTTCACTACTTCTGGCAGGTCATACAAAATACCTTGCAATGAAGGATTGTTTTTTAGGATTGCTATTAGAAGATAACCTTGTCCACCTCCCACATCCACAATAGTTCTGAAGTTGGAAAAGTTATAGGAATTTACTATTTGCATTGCTTGAGTTTTGGAGAAGAATGTCATCGCATTGTTATATATGATGAAATCTTCTTGATTTTTTTTAAAGTATTCAAAACCCTTCATTCCATATATCTCCCAAAAAGATGGTTTACCTGTCTTTATACTGTATAAAAGATTCATCCAAGATCTGCTATGCCATTCGCTTCCATTTAATATGGCCCAATCTTTCATAGAAAATGGTGAATCTGTCTTTAGATACTTAGAAATGTTAGTTAATGAAAAAACTTTTGGGGATTCTTCAAAAAATACTCCCATTCGATCTAAAACTCGTAAAACACGATAAAGGCTTGAAGTATGAGTTTCTGTAGCAATAGAGAGCTCTTCTACGGACTTTGGCCCATCTGCTAATAAATCTGCAATACCCAATTTAGCGGCGATAGATACTACATGTGTATATGTTTTTCCAGCTATATATGTTAGTAGCTGTGCAAGAGGAGACATTTTAGATTCCCTTACATTATGCTTTTCTTTCATTTTGTTTCACCCTAGTTTCTATATAAACCATGAAAAATTTTCATTTTATTAATAATTATTGATATTGTTTTAATTATTATGAGTTAAAATTTATTAAGTGATATCATGAACAAATCAAAATCATTAAATTTAAGGAAAACAATGGATATAATTTTCATTTTATCTGCAATTATATTCAATATTTCGATAAGTTTTGTGTATATTGCGACAAAATTTGATAATAGGGAACTTTTACAAGTTTCTGGTGTTATTGTGGTTCTCCTGATAATTCCCTTCACTATAACCTTGATAGGATATATTAAGGAAAAGGTGGAAAAAAAGATTATAATCTCTTTAGCAATTATCCTATTCTATCTCTTTTTGGAATTATTATTAGACTATATTCTCTTAATTCCATTCAGAGAAATATTAGCACTTCATATCCCCTACATTATAATATTTTATGTTGCAGAATTCAGCATGATAGGCATAGTTTTTCAAATAAACAAGAAAATGGGTTTTGTAGTGGTAGTAACATTCGGGATATTGATAGGTTGTTTGATTTATATGTACATGGGTTAAATATTTCCAAGATCAAGATGAAATTTGCGCTTTCTTTCGCCTTAATTTCTAGAAAAACTGTAATTTGAATGTTTTTGAAGGTTTATATATCCAAGTATATAGAAATTAATTCATAAACGTTTTATTTCCCCATTTTTTATTATATATTTTTCTGTTATTAATTTCGGATTCTCGCTTAATTTTTTAATAATTTTTTTATTAAGTTTTTCTGTATTCTCAAGAATTTTAAGTTGAGGTGTTTCCCCTATTGCTATTTGGGCTAATTCAGTAATATAATATGAATTAATATTCCTTTCAGTGGCATATCTAGATAAAGTTGCAAGGCAACCCGTACAGATATGAGCTATTACATCAGCATCTATGGTTTTTGCTTCCTTTATTCTCTCTTTTGCGATTTTCGTTGCTAAGGATCTATTTGATATTAAAAGAGGCGCTCCACAACATAGGGATTTTTCTTTATTGTGTTTCATTTCTACAACTTCTGCGCCAATAATTTCAAGAAATTCTCTAGGACCCTCATATATTTTTATGTCTAAATTTCTCCAAGGACAGGGATCTTGAAAGGTAATTCTTTGATTGATCTTCTTTTTGATCTTAATTACTCCTTCATGGTACTTTTCAATAAAATAATCGATGATGGTTTGACCCTCTATGTCAAACCCTTCAATAATTGAAGGATATACGCCTTTAATCATAGCATCACATCCCGGGCAAAATGTGATGAGTTTTTCTATGCCTAGCATCTTAAACTTTTCATATAATTCTAATCCTTTTATCCTTGCTTCATTTTCACCAAAATAAGAATGAACATAGCCACCGCAACAGTATTTCATTCCTCCTAACAATGGTAAATCCCCTAATAATTTAGTTTTGGCTAAATCTGGAAAACAATACGGAATCCCACAACCAATATAAAACATCTTATCGCTCTTTGAGGGATTTTCGTATATATTTAATGCTTGTTGTTTTTCCTCTGTATTAATTTTTAAACTTATTGACATTAAATTGTAAGGAATTTCTTCAGTTATAAGTGGTATACTTCTAACTCCATTCTCACGATAATTTTTTAATCGTATTTCTCTTATGAGTGAATATGGATTTGAACCTGTTGGACAAATTATGTTGCAGTAAGAACAACTAGCACAATTTTTTATTACTTTTCGTGAATATTTCGTCTCAATCATTTTAATAATTTCTTTTTTAGCACTTTCTATAGGTAATTGCAGAAAAGGACACTGTTCAAGGCATGTGCCACACCGCTGACATGCTTTTTCATTATACAATTTAATTATCTCATAGCATTTTTTAGATAATATTAAATAAAGTGTTCAAGATTTTTTAAGAATAATTATATTTGATTTGGAGGCTTTAAACTAAAATTATGATTTAAAAATCATCAGTTGGACTTTATAGCCTATTTAGAAACTTGATAGTTTTTGAAAAAAATTTTAAATCTTATATATTAT
>Ga0209427_10004598_pt1 | contig 15929 bp, 14 predicted proteins | sample DeeMarSWOR136_30_FD_187465 | JGI IMG/M metagenome (GOLD analysis project Ga0209427, IMG submission 187465) | Marine sediment microbial communities from White Oak River estuary, North Carolina - WOR-1-36_30 (SPAdes) (version 2) | ecosystem: Environmental > Aquatic > Marine > Intertidal zone >...
TAGATTCCTCAAGGATTATCCTGTCTTCTTTTTTAAGTCCTCTAAGTATCTTTTTTGATAATTCATTTCTTACTACTATCTCAGACCACCCTTCTTTTGAAGGCTGTTTTGACCAAGCGTCTCCAAATGAAATATCTGCAAATTCATTAGTATAATCATAACACAATAAACACCTTGGAGAAGCATATTTATAATACAAGTACTCGTACATCTCTTTGCCTAAGAAAAATTCCTTGTTGTCTTTTGTTCTGATATAAAAGCCTCCTGGCCACCCCTTTCCTTTTTTGAAATCCTTTTTTCTTTGGCTAAAACCCGTAATATCCTCTCTTCTCACTTTGAGTTTTTTAAGGATAAATTCCACAGATTTGAAGCTTTGATTTAATCCGCAAAATAATCCTACCACGAGCTTTATCTTCTTTGCTTCGGGATTTCCATTCATTTGAAGTTTACGCAGTGCTTCAACTTGGCAGGGCAGTCCAACAAAAGCAAGGTTTTTCTCTTCTCCAAGTCTATTCAGAATCATATTAACTGGGATTAATCGATATAATGATTGGCACCTTCCTAGGACTTGTTTTTTTGTTTTTGCAACTGCTATCTTATAACCAAGAGGGTTACTCTTGCTTTTTAGCACCATAATAACGCCATCTACAACTCCCATTTCTAAAGCATAAATGAGAAACTCAGGAACTAAACCGCCAGACGAGCTTTGTTCCAGTAATTCCTGATTCTTGGACTTGCCAATGTGGATTGAATCATATCCTCCAATGATCTCATGGAATCTTTTTCTTTTGAATGTATTGCGTGCTTTGGAAAAATCAAACTCAACTCCTTGGCAGCTGTTGTAGCACAAACCGCAGTCAATGCACCTGCTTTCATCAAACACCACCTTTTCTCTGCCAGCAGAAAGGCAGTTCCTAGGGCAAACAGCTATACAGGCGCCGCAAAAATTACATAAATCTGGATTTATATCTTTAAAATTCATTTTGTATAATATCTCTTAGCTGATTTATAATAACTTATGGATAGCATAAAGTCCATTGGTCTGAATAATGCCTTATATAATAAATTTAATCCTAAGTAAAAGATTTTGGCTATCCTATAATTAATTGTTCTAAATAATCTGTTCCTACTGGAAAATATCTTCACTGCCATTGGTTTTTTTGAATTAATAAGGTCAACATTGCATTCAAATTCTCCTGATAGCCTAACCTTCTTAGATTCATAAACATCTGCCCTCCCTTCGGGCGTAAATAAAGTCTTCTTCTTTGTTAACTTAATGTCTGTTTTTGGCTTTTCAAAACAAACAATATGCAAAGGGATAATCGTAATCTGTTTTTTTGGTTTTATTTGGATATTTAATTTAATTCCCTTATCTATAAAAAAAGAATATATCAAATCAAAATCAGCAAGGGAGTATTTCAGACGTATTGAATTATGTTTTTTAGTCAGTTCAGCTTTTTTTCCAGATATCGGATTTTTTAATTTATACAAAGGTCCTAAGAAGTTTAAAGAATAATCTTTTTGGGATTTTCCTAAAAAAACTGGCGGACCTCCTTGGCAGGGAATAACTTTTGGAAATATATTGGCTATGCCTCCCATCTCAGCAGAATCCTTTCCTCCATCAGCGACGACCAAGAAATTAGACTTGTCTATCCCTCTGCCCAGCCTCTCCTTTTGAATACTAGAAGCATGAAATAAATAAACTGCATAAAAAGCAAGGTAGTCTGCCTTGTTATTATAAGCATACCATCCTGCTTTGTGTTTTTCCTCATTGTTCAAAAGGATGGAGTATTTCTTGAATTTCTTTGTATAAGAAAAAATTAATTGGGAAAGTTTCAGATAATTCACCTGGTTTGTCAATCGGTAAGCGCCTGATAACGCATATATCAGGCTTGCGTATCCAAATATCTGCTTTTGGCCTCTGCCATAGTAACAGAAATCCCCTTCTGGATTGATAAAGGGAACAATAAAATCAACTCCTTTTAAGAAAGCAAGTTTTACTTTTTTATTTCTGCTAAATACATAATATTGGTATAGCAAAGCAAGAATATATGCATGATATTGAAATGAATTATGGTTAATATCATCAGGGAAAAAGCCTTGTTTTGTTTGTCTCTTTAACAAAAGGTTCAACTCAAAATTGGATCGTGATAAATCTTTCGTTTTCTTAAATCTAAGATATCTTAAATAATGATTTAATGCACGCATTGCCATCCAATTTGTCTGAAAAGAACAAGTATTCAGCCAAGAATTTATTGCCTTTTTAAGATTAGTCTTAATCTTATCATTAAGATGATTTTCTAAAATGTTATAAATATTAATTAATGCGTAATTCTTGAATTCCCACCTAAACACGCCCCTTATGCCTTTTCTTTCTCTGATATACTTTAATTCCGCACTCAACGAGATCAGCGCCCTTTTCAGCCAGATGTCTTTCTTTGTTTTTTCATAGATAAGAGAACACAACAATGCATAAAAAGAATTGCCATAACTGTTTTTTATCGGCCTTTTGGCTAATAGGTCTATAAGTCCTATGCCAGTTTGATATTTGGCAAGATAATCCCCTATATCTAATGCTGTTTTAAACATAGTTGCCCCCGACTTAAAATTATGAATTTTCTTTAAATAATTTTCGATAACTATATAAATTAAGTAAGGTTTTAATTGCCTATAGGGGGAGGTATTAAATTTCAATGAAAATCATGATTGATATACTGCATCCAGCACATGTCCACTTTTTTAGAAATTTCATCAAAAAAATGGAGCAGAAAGGGCACAAAATTCTAGTCACAACAAGAAAGAAAGATATCGCTCTAAACCTATTAGATATTTATGGGATAAGATATATAAAATTAAGCGAATTAAAGCCTGGATTCTTCAATCTTTTAGTTGAGTTAATAAAAAGAAATATCAAGTTTTATAAAATTGCCAAACAATTCAAGCCAGATGTAATAATGGGACTTATGGGCCCAACTGTAGCAACAGCTGGTTTGTTTTTAAAGTGCAAAAAAATTGTGTTTTGGGATACAGAAAATTCAAAGCTGTCAAACCTTGTAGTTTACCCCCTTGTGGATTATGTATGTACACCTTCATGTTATGAGGCAAATGTATGGGGGAATCACATTACGTATCCAGGATATCATGAACTTGCATATCTGCATCCAAAGAGGTTTAAACCCAACTCTAGAATCTTAAAAAAATATGGGCTTAAAAAGGGGGAACGGTATTTTATTGTGAGGTTTGTCTCATGGGGAACATATCATGAAAGAAACGAGGCAGGTTTTATGGATAAAGTGGGTTTTGTTAAGAAATTAGAAAAATACGGAAGAGTTTTTATAACCTCAGAAACCTCCTTGCCAAAAGAACTTGAGAAAAATAGGATTAACATTCCCTATGACAAACTTCATGATTTTCTGGCATTTTCAAGTATGTATATCGGAGAAAGTGCTACAATCGCTTCTGAAGCAGCTATTCTTGGAATTCCTGCCATATATGTATCAACTTCAAGAAGAGGCTATACTAACGAAGAAGAAAGAAGATACGGACTGGTTTATAATTTCTCAAACCAGAAACAGGCATTAAAAAAAGCTATTGAATTATTAGGAAGAAAGGCTACAAAAAAAGAATGGCAAAGAAGAAAAAATAAAATGTTGAGTGAAAAAGTGGACGTGACTGATTGGTTAATAAAATTTGTTAACAAAGTGGTAAAATGACAATATACCTCATAAACCCAATGATTATTGAAGATTATTCAATCTCAAGAATAGGTAGGTGTGTAACAAAAGCAAAAGCAGATTACTTGTATCCTCCAACAGAATTATTATATGTCGCATCCTACCTAAGAAAATATGGCTATGATGTAAAAGCAATTGACGGTGCCCTAGTTAAAAGTCCGAATCAGCTCTTTTCCAAGATAAAAAATCCTGGTTATTTTATAACAATGGTGGGCATATTCTCTTATAAGATGGATTCAAATTTCATAAAAATGTTAAAAGAAAAATTCCCAAAAGTTCCTGTAATTGTTTTTGGGCAGGGCGCTTCATTTATTACAGAAGATTATCTAAACGTGGCTGATTATGTGGTCTTTGGAGAGCCTGAAAAACCAATACTTGAGATAATCCAAAATAAAGAAGAGGTAATTGGAGTTTCTTACAAAAAGAAAGGCAGAGTCATTCTCAATAAAAAACCAAACCTTCTAAAGAACTTAGATGAACTTCCTTACCCTGCAAGAGATCTAATCAATAATTCCATTTATAAGCACGCTTTTATGAAGCCGTATGCAATGGTATATTCCTCAAGGGGATGCCCCTATAACTGCATATTTTGTACATCAAAAGGTTACAGCCCTTTCTATAGGATCCGTTCAGTAGAAAACATAATCAATGAATTAAAAGAAATCTATTACAAATACAAGATTAAAAATTTTGGATTCATAGATGAAACATTCACACTTAACAAGAATCGTATAATTGCTATTTGTAAGGGACTAGTGGAATCTGGACTAAATATGGATTGGATTGCGTTAGGGAGAGTAGATAAAGTGGATGAAGAAATCTTAAGATGGATGAAAAAAGCTGGATGTAAAATCATAATGTACGGAATAGAATCGTCAGACCAAAAAGTGCTTGATTTTCTCAAAAAAGATATGAAAGTTGACCAAATTAAAAAGGCAATTGATTTAACAAGGAAATGTGGCATTGAAACTCACGGATTTTTTATCTTTGGCAGTCCATTAGACACTAAACAAACAATAGTTAAAACAATAAAGTTTGCAAAGAAACTTAAACTTGATTATGCAAGTTTTAACATATTTGTACCTTATCCTGGAACAGAAAGTTTTATGATGTTGGAGAAAGAAAATCAGATTAAAACAAGGGACTGGTCTAAATATGATCAATCTTTAAATGAACTTGTATACCGACATAAATTCTTCAAAAACAAAGATATACAAAAATTGATTAAAAAAGCGTATAGGGAGTTTTATTTAAATCCTCAATTTATTATAAGAAGATTTCTCAAAGATATAAAAAATCCTGCTTCATTAATACGAGATATCTCAAATGTCAAAAAAATATTCAAGAATTATCTTTAAACTCTTTATCAGCTTCCTCCATCTGCTCTAAATTTCCTATATCCCACCACCTTCCTTCAAATATAAAAGCATAAACAGGCTTTTGCTTTGAAAGATACTCAAAAAAATGCCCTGGCGCGTCAGTAGATTCTCTTTCCTTCAAATAATCCTTTAATTTAGTTATATCCTCTTTAGTATACAAATAGCATGCTGTTGCTGCAAGTGTTGATTTTGGCTCAGCAGGTTTTTCCTCAAAATCAATAACCTTCCTGTTTTCATCAATCACCACAACACCAAACTTATTAGCTACTTTTTCCTTTTCTTTCATATCAAACAAAGCGATGACAGAAGTTTTCTTCTCCTTGAAATAATCAATAAAATTTCTGAGAGAAAACTCAAATAAATTGTCACCTGCAATAACTAATAAATCACCACTAACATTCTCTTTTTTTATCACAAAATCAATATCTCCTATGGCGCCAAGCCTGTCTTCATTTGTGTTTGTCCTGTCATTTATTATCTTAATCTTTTTTGGATAAGAAAAACCATCTAACCACTCTAAAAAATGTTTGTAAAACTTGTTATTTGCCACAATAAAAATTTCATCAACCTCATCCAAAACCTTTATTTTGTCTAATATGTGCTCAACCATAGGCTTGCCAGCAACAACAAGCAGCGGCTTTGGCTTGTCTTTTGTAAGAGGATATAGCCTTGTTGCATAACCAGCTGCCAGAATTATAGCCTTCATCTCCCAACACCTAAATAATTAAAACCCGCTTCTCTCATTTCATTACTGTCATAAATATTTCTTCCATCAACAATATTTGGCTCTTTCATCAAGGATTTCATTTTTGCCTTATCAGGTTCTCTGAATTCATCCCATTCAGTCAAAATTACAAGCAAATTTGCATTAATAAGGCAATCATAAGGATTATTAGCATAAATTATATCTGGATGAATCTTTTTCATGTTTTCCATTGCCTCAGGATCAAATGCTTTTATCTGAGCCCCTTCTTTTAATAACTCCTTTATTACCAAAACAGATGGTGCTTCTCTCACATCATCTGTCTTTGGCTTAAAAGCAAGCCCCCAAACTGCAGCAGTCTTGCCTTTCAACTCAGGCACAAGCTTTTTAATCTTTGGCATCAAAGATAATTTTTGTTTTTCATTAACATCATCAACAGCTTCAAGAATTCTCGATTCGCAATCATTTCCTTTCAACATGGCAATTAAGGCCCTTGTGTCTTTTGGAAAACAGCTTCCACCATAGCCAACTCCTGCCTGTAAAAATCTTGGGCCAATCCTGTTGTCAAGGCCCATTCCTTTTGCAACTTCTTTAATATCAGCCCCAGTTTTTTCACACAAATGGCTTAATTCATTCATAAAACTTATTCTTGTAGCAAGCATTGCATTGCTTGCATATTTTATCAGTTCTGCGCTTTTTGGATCTGTAACTATGATAGGCCTGTCAGTTCTTGCAATTGCTTTATATATGGAAATCATAACTTCTTTTGCCTTTTCAGAATCAACACCAATAACAATCCTGTCTGGAACCATAAAATCCCTTACAGCAGTTCCTTCCCTCTGGAACTCAGGATTAGAAACAACATCAAATTCAATTATTCCTGTCTGATTTTCTTTGATTATGCTTTTTACCAAATCAGCTGTTCCAACAGGTACTGTGCTTTTATTCACAACAACCTTGTAATTATTCATATACTTTCCAATCACAGCTGCAACAGATTTTACAGCAGATAAATCAGCTGCTCCGCTCTCGCTCTGTGGGGTGCCAACTGCGATAAAAATAACAGTAGAATCTTCAACTGCTTTTTTGATGTCTGTTGTAAAGAATAGCCTTCCTTCTCTTGAATTTCTCTTAACAAGCTCTTCTAACCCAGGCTCATATATAGGGATTATCCCTTTATTCAAATTAGCTATTTTCTCAGAATCAACGTCAACACAGGCAACATCATTTCCAAGCTCAGCAAGGCAAGTACCTAAAACAAGTCCAACATACCCTGTTCCAATAACAGCAATTTTCATTAAATTCCCCCTTCCTACAAAAGACTAGCTGCTTATTTAAATATTTTGTTGCAAATAGAATAAACCGAAAAGTTTAAAAAGGACATTTTTAATAAATATAATAGGACGGCCATAGGGGGCTGGTTCACCCGTTCTCATTTGAACACGGAAGTTAAACAGTCCTCCGTATCAGTGTGTACTGCATTGTGCGGGAAAGCTGGTAAGCTGTCCATCTTTTTTTATAATTCTAGAATAATCTTTTTCTCCTTCTCATTAATCTCTTTGATTAATTTGTGCCCTTTCAGTTTTTCTTTAATCTCTTGCCAGGAATATCTCTTTCGTGCCTGCTTAATCTGCTCAATTACCTCTTTAATCAGGCTGTATTTTTCATAAATAATCTCTGCTTTCCTCTTGTTCTCTTTCTCAGCATCCTCAAGCCCTTTTATCTTCTGTCTCTGTTCTGCAATAATTCTTTCCATTTCTTCAACGTTCTTCAAATATCTCCTCTCTTCTAAAGGAATTTCCTTTCCTGTCTTAAATCTATGGACTATATCAGCAATGTGTTTCTTTTTTAATTCAGAAAAAGCAGTTAAAATTTTTTTAATCTCGTCTGCATTTAATTCATTTGGTTTCTTGCCTTTATCAACCTTTGCATGTCTGCACGCTTCTTCAGCATACTCTCCTCCTAAACCAAGCTCAATTGCAAGTGCTTTGACAACAGACTCCTTGTTTGTTTTTGAAAACATTTGTTTTAAATCATTTAATTTTAATTCTAAAAAATTAAATTCCTTGGCAGGCCACTTGTATTCCTCATTAGGCCTTATTGTTCTTGCAGCCCATTTCTGGTATTCAGCAGCAGCAACGATCTTCTTATCCTTAACCAAAATAATATTCCCTTTGCTGAACATCTCAAAAATAAGAGAGTATTTTCCTTGTTTTTCAAATACAAACTCAATTATCCTTTCAAAACCAAGCTGTTTTATCTCTTCTAATCTTGAATTTCCAAGATATTTTCTCAGTGTCTTGCAAAAACCAGAAATTTTCTCAATCTCAGGCTTAACATCAGCAAGCCACAGTGCATCAGGAGCCTTAATCATTAAAATCTTTTTTCCAACATTTGTGAGATACAACTGCAGAATTATCTCTTTCTTAGAAGGGCAGTAAATCTGGTCAACCTTTGCACTGATAAACTGTCTTAATTCTTTAAGCAGATAATGTAAATCCAATGCAGTTAACTGTGATTTCATTTCTTATGCTTGATAATCCATTCTAAAGGATGCTTCTTAGAAACAAGATGTGCAATCCATATTACAATAAATAAAACACCAGAATAAATCAAAAGCAGGTAAATCTGGTTTGCAAGGATATCAAAGCCAGCATTAAACAATAAAGCCTTTCTCAAAAGAGCATCTCCAATAACAAAAGGGTTATACTGTGCAATCTGCCCTATCTGCATAGGCATGCTCTCTAAAGGAAGTATCGTGCTTGATAAAAACAAGAAAATCGAGCCAATCGATATTGCTGCAAGTGTTGCTGTTTCTTCTGATTTGAATATATAACCAATAGCCATCCCAACAAGTATGAAGAAAGTAGTGACTAAAAGAAGGATAACGACTATAGGTCCTATATTAGAAATTACCTGTGCTTTTAGGAAATATATTGAAATGCCGATGATAATTGCTATTTGTATAACCACAAGCAGTATGCTGGTTAAATAAGTCCCAAGAATAAAAACAATATCTCTTGTTGGAGTGAGCAGACTCCTAAAATAAGCAGGAGAATGTTTTTCCATCATAATAAGGGTCTTTGAAAGCAATACAGACATAAACATTATCACGAGGACAATCAGGGCAGGGAACATATAGCCAAGATGGGTCTTCTCAGGGACTACTGGTTTTATATTTGTAGTTATCGGGCTTACTATTGTTGTTGCTTCCTTCACCTTAATGCCTTCAATATTTTCATAAATCTTATCCATGGATTGTTGGATCTCATTAAGCCCATTGCTTGTAGTTGAAATAGCAGTCTCAAGTTTATTTGATATCACAGTCAGCTTTGATTCAACCTCGCCAATCAACCTGGTGATCTTTCCCCAGTCATTTTCTGTAAGATTCTTCGGGTCCTCAATCTTGCTGACAATGTTATACATGAGGGTATTGATAGAGCTAAAATCCTTCTTAAAGGAGTGTGTGGTCTCATTTGACAAATTAAGCTCATCAAGCTCAGACTTTATCCCGTCAATTAATTCCCTGCTCAAAGTGGCTTTCTCAACAATGTACTTTCTTAAATCAGCAGAGGTTGTCTTTAAATCAATTAATCTTGTTGTTACAACATCTTGTTTCAAGGACTGGAACTGTGAGGTTATATCATCACTTGCAGTCTTGACACTTGCAAGAGTTTCCTTCCTATCATAAATCTCAACACGTGCTAGTTCAAGCTTGTCAAGCAAGGTAGTTGTTAATTCCAAGCTTAACTCAGATGCCCTTTCTCCAAGTTTTGTTGACAACGTGTCAAGAACCATCCAAACAAGGTTTATCTTTGAATAATCAACATGGAAGACAACTTCATTTATCTTATCAGACTCAAGCGTCAAGCCAGGGGGAAAAACAATGCATGTATGTAGTTTCCCTTCTTTTATCATCTGGATGCATTCTTCAACAGAACTGATTTTTTGGACCCTGAATTCTTTTTCCTGTAGTCTCATGATAAAAGATTCTGTTAATTCAGAATATTCATCAGAATAAACTCCAATATTCAGGCTGTATTTGTTGATATTGCTGAATGCTATGCCAACAAGGAATATAACAAGCAAAGGTCCTATTATCACAATAAGTGCAGAACTCCTGCTTCTTATCAGTAGCTTTAAGTTCTTTGCAATGATTTTTCCAATTGCCATCCATCAACCTCTTTTTTTATCTTCTTCGTGATATAATCTCAAATATCTCATCCAATGAAGGTTTTTTGACCTCCATATTTATTATCTTCTCATTCATTCTTTCAATGATATGTAAAATATAATGCAGTGTTGCTTCTGATCTTAGGGTATGAACAACGAGTTTGTGGTCTTTAACCATCATACGCTTGATAGGAAGCTGAGGGTAACTTCTTAGACTATTTGCAATTAAATCGTATCTTCCTGGGTGTGTTGTAATATAAACCTCTTCATTTTTTGAATATGCCTGCCTTAATTGGTCTGGAGTTCCAACATGGATTATCTGCGCATTATGCAGTATCCCTATCCTGTCACAGACATCCTCAAGCTCCTCAAGAAAATGGGAGGCAACAATTATAGTGGTCCCCATTTTGTGGATTCCTTTAATCAAATTCCACATCTCTTTTCTTAAAACAGGGTCAAGGTCTGCAGTTGGCTCATCCAGCAACAATACCTTAGGGTTATGTATAAGTGCACAGGCAATACCAAGCCTCTTTTTCATTCCTTCAGACAAGTTCTGTGCAAGTTCATCCTTAAAATGGTAAAGCCCAGTTAACTGCAGCAGCCTTCCGGCATTAATCTTTCTTGTCCTTGGTGACAAGTGATATAATGAGCCAAAATGGTCAAGATTCTCAGCCAAAGTAAGCTTTGGATAAAATGTATGTGTTTGGGTTGCAAAGCCGAAAAGCCTGCGGACCTCCATCCAGTTGCTGAAAATTGATTTATAGTTTTTATCTGTAAAAGAATAATAAAAAATATCCCCGACATCTGGCTCCAAATATCCCATCAGGGAATTCAAAAAAGTTGTTTTTCCAGAACCAGACATGCCTATTATTCCAAATATCTCACCAGCATATATATCTAAGCTGATTTTATTTAATATCACTCTTTTTCTAAACTTTTTGCCTAGACTTTTAAGTCTAATTAAAACACTCATACTAAAAAGAATTTAATTAAAAAAGGTATATAAATTTATCTGTTTAAATTAATAAATCTCAGATATACATTCTCCTTCGCTGCAGACACATCTTCCCTGTCCGCAGTCCATTGTTCCTGGAACACACTCTTCTGTGCAGAATATATCCCTGCAGTCAGGGGCTTTTATTAATGTAACACACTCAGAAGCATGGCAGCATGTCTTTGGAACACAGTCATCATCCTTCAAGCATTCTGACAACTCTCCAATATTGCACCCGCTAACTAGAATCAATCCTATAATCAAAAATAAGATTAAACACCTCATCTCTTTCTTATTAAATCAATTATAAAATATAAACCTATCGCAAACATAGCGCCAAAAAAGAACCACAATGCAATAGGAAGCCCGGCTCTGCTGGCAGTCTCTGCAGCAGTTGTAACAGCTACTCCTGCCTCAGGCAAGGCAGATATAGCTTCTTCTGCTGCAAGCTCAGCACCTTTAAAAACACCTGCCCTTCCAAATGTCCCAATGCCTGTCTTGAATAAATGTATTAAACCTGCAGCGCCAACTGCAATTAAAGCAACAGGCAGGATACGTTTTAATTTATTCTTCATATTTTCGCTTGTTCTTGGGGCAATAATAACATATTTCTTTGCAAGGCTGTAATGGTTTACCTCTTTGCCTTTTTCGCTGTAGTGGAATTCCTTTGCCTCAACAAGCCCTGTTTTTTCAAGCTGCCTGAGGTTATAATGGACAGTTGATATCGGCATCCCTAATGCCTTGGAAATCTGGGATTCAGTTGCAGTTTTTAGTGTTAGGTAATCAAGTATCTTTCTGCATGTTGCATTGGATATAGCCTGCGCTAGCTTCTTTGCAACATCTTCTTTTAATGATACAAGTAAAAATGTTTCTTCTTTTCGTGCCATACAAAAATATAGTTAAAAGCTATTTATAAATCTTGCCAAAGCTTCTACTCTTTTTAAAACTATAAAAAGATTAAATTTAAAAAGGACAAAATGTCCTGAACTTCTTGGGCGTGATTTTAGATGAATACTCAACTAAATATATTGCTAACCACAAAACTATTAGAAACCTGCGGTAATGATAGCAGTGCTGCCATTTATTCAATTCTTCCTGAGATAGATAAAAAATCAGAAGAACTAAAAGGCATTTATGCTCATAGCATTAATAATATCCCGACAATTATTGATGAAGCCGTTGCCTCATTTTCAGACAAGAGGAATAAAAATCCAAGCAAGATAATCAACAAAGAAGAGATAATAAACACCTTTACAAAATCAATATTCTCAGAAAAAAACATCAAAATACCTAACAATAAGACATTGGCTGCCTTGGGAATGATGAGCCATATTTATTTTGATACATTCATAAATCCAGTTCAATTCTTCCTTCCACACTCATCTGCGTGCTCAGGGCAATGGGATCTATGGAACATGATTGACTACATAAAATTAAAAAAAGAATTAAACAACAAACAGTTTGTTTTTGAATTAAGAAAGAGATTACAAGAAAATAGTATCTGGAATATAAAATTTAATCTGGAAGACTTCCCACCAATAATCCAGAGAAGGTTGCAAAAAGAACATCTCCTAAACAAAAAATTAGATCCAGAATCGCTGATAAAAGCAATGATTATCAGGCTCGGAGAGATTGCAAAGCCAGATATAAACTATGAGATAATTGATTACTTAATAAGAAGTTTTTTCACATATCTCAATACTAAAAAATACCTAAGAATAGATAGGGAGATTCTATTTCTAAGGAACCTTGAGGAAGAGATTAAAAAGATAATAAAGGAATCAATCTAAAAAAGAATATTTATTGAGTTTATCTGTATTATAAGTTCCATTTCTCAGTTCTTCAATATCACTATCAATACCCCACAATCTGTTTACTGCCATTATTATTGACTGCTTTCCATCTCCAGTCCTTCTGATAAGCAAATCATTTATTCTTTCTTCAAAACTAATCCTATCAACATAATAATGCAAATCTGCATAAATAATAACAAGCTCATTCCATGTTTTTGGTGTAAAATCATCTGGATTAAGTCCTCTTGATTCTTGTATTTGTAAAACCTCTCTTATTGTAAAATGAGTCCTTATGTTTCTTGCAATCTGATGTAGCCCTTGTAGCTCCAAATACTCTCCCCCAACAATAGCATGAATCAAAAAATCATCAGAAAGACATTTGCCAACATCATGCAGCATACCTGCAATGCCCATCTCTACAGGGTCAACGTTAAAATTATCATAATTTTGTCTTATCTCTTTGGTTGTTTGTTTTGCAACTTTGGAAACCCCTTTAGAATGCTTCCTTAATAATCCAATATCAAAGCCATCAGTAATCCTATAATCAGGAACTTGCTTAATTAAATCCTCTAAAAGCGCTTCAGCTTCTTCAATAGTCTCAATCATCATTTTAACCACTCAAAAACAACAAAAATATCTCATTTCTTCATATTTAAAGTTTTTGGCTAAACACTTAAATATGATTAATTGAGTCAAAATTCATCATGAAAATTGTCTATGCATATGTTGTAGGAGATATTCTCCATGAAGGGCATCTGCTTGCTCTTGAAAATGCTAGGGCACTTGGAGACAAACTAATTGTAGGAGTATTAACAGACAAAGCAGTTATGGAAAAAAAATCAATACCCGTAGTCTCTTTTAATGAAAGAATCAAGATAATAGGTTCTCTCAGGTGCGTTGATTGTGCAGTACCACAAGATGATTATTCGCCAATCAATAACCTAAAAGCAATTCAGCCAGACATCCTCATGGAAAGCACAAGCCACATAGGAAACAAATATCTCAAACAGCTAAGAAAAGTATTCAAAGGAAGAATCATAATGATGCCGTATTATCCAGAACAATCAAGTTCAGCAATAAAAAGAAAATTAAAAAAATTAAATCATCTATAAGGAGGTGTTTTTAAAATGAAAAAAACAATAATAATTGGATTTTTGCTTTGCACCATTATAATCATATCTGGATGCAGGGCAGGATTACCAACTAAAACAGAACAAAATGTTCTGAAAATGGGGCTTATCCCAGCAGATGATGCAGAAGAGATGTTAAGAAGTTATGAGCCTATAAAAGAATATCTCTCTAAAAAGTTAGGAATGCCGGTTGAAATACAGGTTACATCAGATTATACAGCAGCTATTGAAGCAATGAGGGCTAAACATATAGATGTGGCATGGTTTGGACCCTTTTCATACATCATAGCAGCAAATGTAGCAGGAGCAGAAGCAATTGTTAATGGTGTAAGAAGGAGTGATGGAAAATCAGATTATCATTCTATTATAATAACAAGAGCAGATAGTGGAATAGAAACCTTGGAGGATTTAAAAGGAAAAAGCTTTGCTTTTGTAGATCCAGCTTCTACTTCAGGCAACCTTATACCAAGAAAAATGCTAATAGAGAATGGTATAGACCCTGACAATGATTTCAGCACAAGCTATTATGCAGGAACACATAATGCTGTGGAATATGCAGTTGCAAATGGAAAAGTAGATGCAGGGGCAGACAGTGATAACTCATACAATAGGATGGTGGAAGAAGGAGAGATAGACCCAGAGGTTAACATAATTATATACGAATCTGAACCAATACCAGGCTCACCTATTGTAGTAAGAGGAGACCTATCAGAAGAATTAAAAGAAAAGATCAAAGAGGCATTGATAAACATGGATGAACAAACGATTCATGAGGTGGACGGTTGGGGAGATATCACAAGATACCAAGAGGTATCAGATAGTGATTACGACATTATAAGAGAAACTGCAGAGATATTAGGAATGGATGTAACTAGTGCAGAAGCAGCAAAAAAATAATTTTATTTTTTATTTATTTCTTTAAAAGATAAAATGATAAAAATAGAAAATTTAAGCCACACTTATGAGAATAGGAAGGAAGATGCTATTAAAAATATTAATCTCCATATTAACAAGGGAGAGAGTCTAGTCATTATTGGTTCTAGCGGCTCTGGCAAATCAACCTTATTAAAATGCATCAACAGGCTGGTAGAGCCTAAATCTGGTAAAATTCTTATCAATGGAGAGAATATTCTAAATTGCAATATCAAGAAAGCAATAAATATAAGGGGAAAGATTGGAATGATTTTTCAAAACTTTAATCTTATTGAAAGGGAAACTGTTCTAAAAAATGTTTTAAACGGAAGGCTGAGGTATAATAGCACCTTCAACACGATACTTGGAAAATTTTCTAAAGAAGATTATGCCATAGCAAAGGAAAATCTTGCAAGAGTAGGGCTGCAAGGATATGAAAATGAAAGAGTTACTAATCTAAGTGGGGGACAAAAACAAAGAGTTGCCATATCAAGAGCATTATCACAAAAACCAGATATTATTCTTGCAGATGAGCCCGTATCTAGTCTGGATCCAAAACTAATGAAAGAGATTATGGACTTGTTAAAGGGCATCTGTATGGAAAAAGGGATAACTCTAATTAGTTGTCTGCACTTTCTTGACTTTGCTAAAAGATATGGCTCAAGGATAATAGGGATAAGGGAGGGGGAAATTGTTTTTGATGGAAAACCAGAAGAGCTCACAGAAAAAGATATCGTTGAGATATATGGTAAAACTAAGGATTGGTATCTTTATGGAAAGACAGGATTCTGAAAATGAAATTAAAAATACCAAAAACATTCAAAGGCAAATATAAGGGAATTCTCATAGGGATATTAATTATTCTAATATATTACTGGGCAATCAGCGGAACAGGGGCAAACCCAATCAACGTTGTTAAAGGAGTTCCGCACATGGCTGATTTTGTAAGTAGAATGTTTCCTCCAGATATAACCAATTTGGGAAAATTTTTATTAAAGGCAGTTGAAACGCTGCAGATGGCAATTATTGGTTCCACAATAGGGGCTGTAATTGCTTTGCCTTTGTCATTTTTAGCAGCAAGAAACATCATGCCTAACAAATTCATATATCA
>Ga0209427_10004601_pt1 | contig 15922 bp, 12 predicted proteins | sample DeeMarSWOR136_30_FD_187465 | JGI IMG/M metagenome (GOLD analysis project Ga0209427, IMG submission 187465) | Marine sediment microbial communities from White Oak River estuary, North Carolina - WOR-1-36_30 (SPAdes) (version 2) | ecosystem: Environmental > Aquatic > Marine > Intertidal zone >...
TGGGCTCATTACAAGCATGGAGAAGGAAACTGGCATGGTGGACAAGGCGAGGCTGCTGGAGAGGCTTCAAGCCGAATATGACATACTGTCCGGAGAAGCGGAACGGCTGATTGGACAGATGCTGAAGGAAGGAACGCTGTTCGCGCCGCGGGATGGATTCCTCAAAAAGACTTAACCTAAAGGGCGTATGCATTGAAAATCGACGAACTGCCGATACCAGATTCCGTAAAACAGGTTCTACTCACCTCAGGACTCACTGAACTTTATCCTCCCCAAGAAGAAGCTGTATTAGCCGGAGCCTTAGATGGAAAAAACCTTGTTTTGGCGAGTCCCACAGCCTCAGGCAAAACCCTTGTTGCCGAACTGTGCGCTCTCAAGCATGTGCTAGAGGGGGATGGAAAGGTGTTGTATCTTTCTCCTCTCCGAGCCTTAGCCAGCGAAAAATGGGAAGAATTCAAGAAATACACGACCATAAAGAAGAATAACGGCAGGCGGGTCAGCGTGGGCATCAGCACAGGAGACTATGACAGCAGCGACCCGTGGATGGGAAAGTTTGACATCATCGTTACTACAAACGAGAAAGCGGATTCTCTGCTGAGGCACAGGGCAAAGTGGGTAAACGACGTTTCCTTGGTGGTTGCTGATGAGGTGCATCTTCTCAACGAGTCTGAACGGGGACCAACGCTCGAGGTTGTGTTGGCTCGCCTCATGCAGGTGAACCCTGACATACAACTTCTGGCCCTAAGCGCAACCATAAAAAACGTGGAGGAACTCGCAGAATGGCTCAAAGCATTATCAGTTACAACAGATTGGAGACCCGTAACCCTCAGGGAAGGAGTATTCCACCACGACGAGATCATGTTCAAGGACGGCGGCGCCCAGAAAATAGAAAAGACAACAAAAAACCCCACCATAAACCTAGCATTATACACCGTAAAATCTGGGGGACAAGCCTTAGCCTTCGCCGGAACCCGCAGAAACTCGATAAGCCTAGCCAAGAAGATTGCAGCCAAAATCAACCCGCTCCTATCTAAGCCCATGAAACGTTCTTTGGCGCAGTTGTCTGAGCAGGTTCTGGCGACAGGAGCGAGGACGCGAATCAGCGAGCAGCTGGCTGAGGTGGTAAGCAGCGGAGTGGCTTTTCATCACGCTGGATTGGGCGGCGGTCACAGGAAACTGATTGAGCAGTCGTTTAGGGAGGGGAAAATCAAGATTTTAACAGCCACCCCCACTTTGGCTTTTGGGGTGAATCTTCCAGCGCGGGTGGTCATCGTTAACGATTATAGGCGGTATGAGCCCGGCTACGGGTACTATCCCATAGCGGTTTTGGAGTACAAGCAGATGGCTGGACGTGCCGGAAGACCCCGCTACGACAAGGTTGGAGACTCCATACTGATAGCTAAAACCGAGGACGAACGCGATTACCTCATGGAAAGCTACATTCTAGCTGATACAGAGAGAATCTGGTCAAAACTGGCGGTGGAACGGATTCTCCGCTCTCACGTTTTGGCTACAATCGCGTCGGACTTTGCGCACACAGAGCAGGGAATCTACGAGTTCTTCGGCAAAACCTTCTACGCTTACCAGTATGACCCACGGGCAATAAAGGGCGTCATAGGGAAGAGTCTGGGTTTTCTTTTCACCGAGAAGATGGTTGAGGGGGGCGGCGACAAAATCTACGCCACCAAGTTTGGACGAAGAGTCTCCGAGCTATACATCGACCCCCTAACCGGCGTCGTCATTCGGGACGCGCTTACAAGCCGCGCGCAGAGGCTAACCGACATCAGTTTCCTCCACATGATCGCCCGCACGCCAGACATGTTCCCTAAGCTGCGACCATACTCCAAAGAAATGGATGCGCTGCAGTTCTTTGTGGAGGACCATCAGGACGAGTTCATGTTTGACCTCCCAGCAATGTACCAAGACAGACTAGCTTTCGAGGAGTTTCTGGGGGAAGCTAAACTGTCTTGGGTGCTGAAGTCTTGGATGGATGAAACAAGCGAGGATGAGATGATTGAGCGATTCAGTGTTCAGCCCGGAGACCTCTACCGCCTTATCTCAACAGCCAAGTGGCTTCTTCATGCCTCCCACGAGTTGGCTTCTCTGTTCCAGCACAAGGACCTCCTGTCTCATCTGGCTAAGCTGACGGTGAGAATTGAGAAGGGTGTGAAGCCTGAGCTGCTTCCGCTGGTTAAGCTGGAGGGAGTCGGAAGAGCCCGTGCTCGGGTGCTCTACAATTCTGGTCTCAGAAGCGTGGATGACGTGAAACGAGCGCCCCTACAGAAATTAACTGGACTGCCCCTGATTGGACCGAGGTTAGCCCAGAAGATTAAGGAGCAGGTGGGCGGCTACGTAAAAGCGGATGAGTGGCAGAACCTGAAAAAGAAGAAAGAAACAGAGCAGCAGCGAGCCCTAACAGAATACTAACCCACCATTCACTGTGCAGATGTGATTGTGTCAAAGTTTCTTAACTAATCTAGTCAAGGTTTCTTGACAAAAACCCTTTTCTTACAACTTAGACTAGTAGTTTTTTGGTACAAAATGAAGAAAATCGCATCAACAATCGTTTTGTTACTGATTCTTTCCTTTGTTTTTATTTCTTTTCCGCAAATTGACGTAGCCGAAGCACAAGCCGCAATATACATTAGAGCCGATGGAACTGTTGAGGGCACAGATAAGATAGAAAAAACGGGAAACTTGTACTCTTTCACTGACAACATTGATGGCACTATTATTGTTGAGCGAGATGACATAATAATCGACGGCGCAGCGTATACTCTGTCAGCAAACAGTGGATATGGAGTCAAACTGCAGTATAGACATGGCGTTACTGTCAGGAACCTTGTGCTGAAGGATACGTACCGCGGCTTCGACCTCACCTACGCGGATGACAACACCATCGTTGGAAACACCCTAATCAACTCTGGGAGTGCGGTTTACTTTTGGTGGTCTTGGAGAAACAACGTCACAGGAAACAGCATTTCCAAAGCAGAATACGCCTTCGACTTTTTCCAGTCACCAAACTACGGGTGCCAAGAAAATGTTGTCACAGGGAACACTGTCCAAGACTCTTTTTTTGGTCTGAACCTAATGGAGTCAAACAACACCTTTTCAGACAACATCATAAACACCTCAGCAATAGGCGTTTCCCTCAGAGGTAGCCAAAACCTGTTCCGAAACAACACCATCAACTGCACAGGAATCGCCTTCAAGGTCTACAGCTTCGACAACGACGTCGACGCCTCAAACGTGGTCAACGGCAAACCAATAATCTATTGGATAGGCCACCGAAACGAAGCCGTGCCCTCAGACGCAGGTTACGTGGTGCTCTCCAACTGCGAAAACATAACCGTCCAAAACCTCAATGCAAGCGGCGTGAGCGTATCTTCAACAACCAATTCGCTGATAGCCGGAAACACCCTCTCGGGTGGGCAATTCGGCATTCAGATGCTTGAATCTTCAAACAACACAATAACTGGTAACTCGCTGGTATGCAACGAATTCGGTCTTGAACTCAGCGACTGCCACTACAACGAAATCGTCGCCAACAACATCAGCAGCAACAGTTACTACGGTCTGCTGCTCACCAGCTCGCACCACAATACCCTGAAACAAAATAACGTGGCAAATAACGGCTTTGGAAAAGGGGGAAACGGCTACAGTTTTCCCCATGAAAGCTATTCAGAAGATTTCTTCGGCGTCAAACTCCTGCACGCATGCAACAACCGTTTCACCGAAAACAACGTGACAGAAAACAATCAATGGGGCATCCGGGTCCTCGGTGACCAGCATGACAACATCATCTACCATAACAACTTCATCGACAACGGACCGGGCGACAGAATACAGGTGTCCATGTTGCCAGCCGCCGCGGACGCGCCCGTCGCCAACCCAAGCACATGGGATAACGGAACCAGCGGCAACTACTGGAGCGACTACCTGACCAGATACCCAAACGCCTCCGAAATCGGCAACAGCGGAGTGGGAGACACACCATTCTACATTAACGAAAACAACATCGACCACTACCCCCTGATGGAACCCTACATAATTCCAGAGTTTCCATCATGGATACCCTTACTGATTACTCTAGTTGCAGTGGTGGCTGTGACTGTGATTTACAGACGAAAAATATCCAAAGCTAATAAGAGGGGAGGCAATCAGTGAAAAAATCTCCTTCTTTGCTCGTTTTGTTGCTTTTTCTTTCTGTTGTTTTAGTTTCTTTTCCACAAATCGAGATGGTGAAAGCACAAAGGAGTTCAATCTTCATCCGTTCTGACGGAAGTGTTGAGGGAACTAACAAGATACAGGTAGATGGAAATCACTATATACTGACTGGAAACATAACTGTTGAAACTCCTCTTGTTGACCATGGAATCTACGTTGAGAAAGACAACATCATTATTGATGGTTCAGGTTATACTTTAGAAGGAAATGGAGAAAGCACAGGCATTCAGTTGTACCAAAGAATTGGAGTCATAATCAAGAATTTTCATATAGTAAATTGGGGTTGTGGCATAAATAACCCTAAAAGTGAATGTGTTATTGAAGGAAACTGGATAACTGAGTGTGATACAGGTATTAACTTAGCTGATACCCATAATTGCACATTTATTAACAACGAGTTGTTAGGCAATCGTGAGGATGTCTTTCTGATTAGGGGCTACGCCAATAACTTCTTGGGTAACAACATTGGAAAATTGTATTGGTCCACAGCTTTTTTGGTGCCAGGAGAGAATTATTTTGACGGTAATTATTGGGGAGAATATCACGGTGTGGATGATAATGGAGATGGTTTCGGAGACACTCCATTTATGGTATATTGGGTTGACTACGGAGATAGAAACATAACTTGTTATGATAACCATCCATTAATAGAACCATCCATAATTCCAGAGTTTCCGTCTTGGGCTATCTTGCCATTGCTTCTTGTAGCAACCTTAGTGGCGATAATCTGCAAAAAGAGACTAACCAAAAAACTGTCAGTCTAGCCGTTCATATTAGAAGACTAATAGAGGTACATTGTTGAAAACAGTCTTTTTTCTGTTTTTCCAAGCAAGAATATGAGTCTGGATAGGTTCATTATCAAACTTTAACCAGATATCAGTTTGGTAAGCCTCTAGCCCGTCTTTCCTTTCTTGTCTTTTCTATGACAAGCTCGATCTGTTTTGTTGCTGTGCCCAGATAGTTTCTGGGGTCCATTACTTCGTCGATTTCCTTGGGGCTGAGCAGTTTTTTGACTGCGCTGTTTTCTGAGAGAACTTGCTTGAAGGCTCTTTGTTCGTTGTGGCTTTTTATTGCCAGTTCTCGGGTGAGTTCGTGGGCTTTTTGGCGTCCCAGCCCCTTCTTTGCTAGCGCAAGCATAACCGCCTCAGACATCATCCGCCCCTGCGTCAATTCCATATTCTTCCGCATCCTTTCCTCGTCAATCTCCAGCCCCTTCAGCACACGGATCATCAGAATCAGCATGTAATCAATGAGAATGCACTCTTCCGGAATCACAAACCGCTCACACGAGGACTGGGTTAGGTCACGTTCATGCCATGTGGGAACGTTCTCCAGTGCCGGCGAAACAAGGCTCCTCAGTATCTTTGCCAAGCCGCAGATTCTCTCAGATATCATGGGGTTACGTTTGTGGGGCATTGTTGAGCTGCCGACCTGCTTCTTCTGTTCGAAAGCCTCGAAAACCTCGCCGATTTCGGGTCTCTGCAGCTCCCGAACCTCAGATGCAATATTATCCAGTGTAGATGCTAGTATGGCCAGAATGCAGGTAAGTTCGGCATACCTGTCTCTCTGGACAATCTGCGTGGAAATATCCGCTGCACTGATGCCGAGCCGCTCCATAACCAGCTCCTGTATCTCCAGCGCCTTCGGTCCCAACCCCGCCTGAGTTCCCACTGCGCCACTCATCTTCCCAACAAGCAATCTTCCTTTGCAGTCTCTGAGACGCTGAATGTGTCTGGAGACCTCTCTTGTCCACACCGCGGACTTGAAGCCGAAAGTGGTTGGCAGGGCATGCTGACCGTGGCTTCTCCCCATCATGATGCTCTTCTTGTGTTGTTTTGCCCTAGCGAGCAGAACTGACTCCAGCTCGTTCAGCCGTTCTTCAATCAGGTTCACTGCCTCCTTCAGCTGCAGGGCGGTTGCGGTGTCCAGCATGTCGGAGCTTGTGGCTCCAAGGTGAACGTATTCTCCGCTTGTTCCGCAGGCTTCGGCTAATGCTCTGACCAGAGCCATGACGTCGTGCCTGATTTCGTTTTCAATCTCTTTCACTCGTTCAAGCTTGACGTATCTGGTGGAGGCTTTTTCCACAATCTTTTGGGCGTCCTCTTTTGGGATGTTGCCTACTTTGCTGTGCGCCCAAGCCAGCGACGCCTCTACGCCCAGCATCTTTTGCAGCCTGTTCTCTTCGTCAAAGATTCTTCTCATTTCAGGCGATCCGTATCGTCCTGTGTCAATTGGAAGAATAGGCATTCTGTTCTCCTCCGGAAACGATACATAAATGTATTGAACTAACCTTTTACCAGTTTCGCCTAAAAATAATATGCCCCGAGGGCTGGAGCTGCGAAAGATGGGAGCATTGGTTGCTGCGGTGAACAAAGCTGGAGAAAACATTGTTCCTACGGTAGTCTCCATGCTGCGGGAGTTGAAGCACCGCGGAAACGACGGCCACGGAGTAGCCACACCAGATTTAGCTACATCCGCAAAAACGTTTGAACAACTGGATTTCAGTAACCTCAGTTCGAGTGTTGCTTTGGGTCACAACCTTTCCTGCATCCTGCCGAGGGACCAGCCTCAACCAGTTCAAGGCGACGGCTTCACGGTTGCTTTTGAGGGACGGCTGTTTCCTTCACCGAGTCCACCCGATTTGCCCGAAGTAAACGAAATCCTTGAAATGCTTCGCTCTAACCCCATGAGAAACGCCGGCAGAATCATCGAAGAGCTGGAGGGCTCCTACGTTTTTGCCTTGGCAGAATCCAACAAAATAGTTGCTGGACGGGATGTTTTTGGGGCTACCCCCCTCTATTACGGCGAAGATGATGCAGTGTGTGCGGTGGCTTCTGAGGGGAAGGCACTTTGGAAGATTGGATTAGAGGATGTGCGGTCGTTTCCTCCGGGGCAACTGGCAGTAATGGACAATCATGGTTTCTCTTTTCATCCCGTTAAGGTGCTGCGGATGCCTCCCAAAAAAACCGTGGACATGGAGATTGCGGCGCGGGCTCTTCAACTCCTTCTGTTAGAATCGACCAGAAAACAGGTTTCAGACCTTGAAGCAGTAGCTGTAGCTTTCTCCGGGGGCGTAGACAGCAGCGTTGTTGCTGTTTTGGCAGAAGATGTTGGCTTAGACGTTCAGCTGGTTTCGGTGGGGTTGGAGGGTCAATGCGAAGTGCTGTTTGCGGAGGAGGCAGCTGAAGCGTTGGGTCTGCCTCTGCACATTCAAACCTACACTGTGAGCGAACTGGAGGAGACTCTTGCAGAAGTTTTGTGGCTGATCGAGGAGCCTAACCCAGTCAACGCCTGTATTGCCGTTCCCTTCTATTGGCTGGCTGAAACCGCCTCGAAGCTGGGGTACCCTGTATTGTTGGCTGGGCAGGGGGCTGACGAGCTTTTCGGAGGCTACCAACGATACCTCACAGAATACAGTGGGTCAGGCGCTGAGGCTGTGGAGCAAAAGATGTTCCGTGACGTCGAAAACGGTTACCGAGCAAACTTTCAGAGAGATAATCAGGTTTGCTCTTATCATGGAGTGGAGCTTAGGCTTCCATTCGTCGACCGTGATGTTGTCGATTTTGCGTTACGTTTGTCTCTTCGTCTGAAAATTAATTCAGTTGAGGACAAGCTTCGAAAACGGGTACTACGGCGTGTGGCTCGCAACCTTGCGATTCCCAGTTTCATGGCTGACAAGCAAAAAAAGGCTGTTCAGTACACGACTGGAGTAACAAAAGCCCTTCAACGCCTAGCAAAAGCCGAGAACTTAACATTGCGGAATTATGTAAAAAAGGTGTTCAGTGAAGTTTACCTCTCGTGAAATAAGGGCGTCCTTCTTCGCAATAATGGATGTTATCGAGGCTGCGTTCATATTAGGAGACTAATAAAGGTTCATTGTTGAAAACAGTCTTTTTTCTGGAAAAATCAAGAGACAACAGATTTAGTTGACCCGCAGAGAAAAGCAGGTTAACAGTTCACCTGCGGAGCCTCTTTTCAGCTAAAAGTAAATAAAGGTAATCTGCGTTACTTACGCCAACAAACAAACAAGATCATCTCTGATGGTGTTTCACGTGAAAAACGCACATACCCACAAAAAACTTGTACCAACAGCGGTAGTTTTCCTCATGACCATTTTAGCTCTGTCACTATTCTTGGCGCAGCTGTCCCTTGTCAGTGCCCAAGAGGGGGCGGCAAGCCTCACCGGCGCAATCTATGACAAGGGCGTAAACAGCGACGAGGATGAATTCTACGATACGCTAGACATCGGAGTCGAAGTTAACGTTACCACCACAGGAACATTCAAGGTAGAAGTAGCCGGGCTTTACGATTCCGAATCAAACACCATCGATATTTCAAACCAGAATTCCACATCCCTTGACGCAGGCACTCAGATCGTCTACGTTTCCTTGGATGGTACAAGAATCTTCGAGTCAAAACTCAATCCCGTCAACGTATCCAGCATCCGCCTCTACGATGAATCTGGAGCCTTGCTGGATTCTCTATCTGACATCTCCTTGACTGTAAAGTACTTTTTCGGCAATTTCGGGCTTTTGCCTGCGCGCCTCACCGAAACAATCTATGATGAGGGGGTGGATACTGATGGCGACGGATACTATGATTACCTCAATTTGGGCGTAGAGGTTAACGTTACCACCGCAGGAACATATACTGTGGATGCTGGCGGGATTTATGACGCCTCATATAATTACGTCAGTATCCCAACCCAGAATTCCACCTATCTTGATGTTGGCATTCACGTTGTCTACGTGGCCCTAGATGGCACAGAAATCTATGCAAAATCTGTTAACCCTACTACGATTGCCCAGATCTACCTTTACGACGAATCCAATACCACGCTCGGTACGTTGTATGACCTCACATTGCCTGAGACATATACCTTCAACGAATTCCAGCGCCCAATTGTTGAAATCGAATTCAGTGAGATAGAAAGAGAGATAATGTTGGATCAGTCGGGAAGCATCCGCGTTGCCAATGCTTACCACATAACCAATTTGGGTTTTCAGGCAGAAACCATTGAACTTGGTTTCCCAGAAGATGCCTACGACTTTGAGGTTCGGGACGAAATGGGAACAGTTGAGACGTCAACAGCAAACAATACGATGACTGTGACTCTCAGAAGCGTCCTAGAGACAAACAAGACGGAGACGCTTTATCTAATTTACCATATTCCATGGAGCAGCCACATCAGCCAAAAGAACGGAATTGACTACACCTTAGATTTCACCTTCTATGAACAATTCAACTTAACGATAGGGAAACTAACTGTCGCCGTAACTCTCCCCAAAGGCGCCGAATTCCAATCATCCACCCCTCTAGACCCCGACAGCATCAAAAAAAGCAACCTTCAGGAAACCCTGAGCTTCACCTTCTCTGATGTGACGCCTTCCGACAACCTCAGCTTCGAAATCAACTACAGATACAACGTGTTCTGGGGTTCATTCTACCCGACAATCTGGGTAGGAATCCTAGCTTTTGCCGCGTCAGCAGTGTTGCTTTTCTGGGGCACACCAAAAACCATCTCTGCTCCCACAATTCAGGTTCCACCCAAAGACCTCAGAAGCTTCGTTGACGCCTACGAAGAAAAAATGAGAATCCGATCAGAGCTTGAATCCCTAGAAGAGCGGTTACGCAAGGGAAAAATTCCCAGACGCAGATTTAAGGTTAGGAAAAAGATGCTGGACTCACGCCTCTCCACGGTTTCCAGAAATCTATCCGCTCTCCGCGAATCCATAAGAGCCGCCGGCTCCCAGTATGCAAACATGATGAGGCAGATCGAAGTAGCTGAAACAAACCTTGAAGGCGCAGAAAGAGACATACAACGGGTGAAAAAGAGGTACAGACGCGGAGAAGTTTCCAAAGGCGCATATACAAAGCTTGTGGAGGAATACAGCGCCAGAATTGAGGAGGCTGAATCGACAATCGATGGGGTTCTTCTGAGACTCCGTGAATAGTTTCCTTTTTTTACAAAACGTTTTTATTTAATTGCTTCATTTTGGTTAAAATCTAAAAAGCGGAGTTGATTGGATAATGGTTGAAATCAAAGTTGACGCCGAAAAATGCACCGGATGCGAAACATGCGTTGACACCTGCCCTGTAGGCGTTTACGAAATGAAAGACGGAAAGTCTGTTCCAGTAAACGTTGAGGACTGCATCACATGTAGAGCCTGCGAGATGGAGTGCCCCGAAGGCGCCATTGAGGTCATCGAGGAGTAAACCGGACACCGATTCGGCTAACCCATTTCGGGGGAAACGGCTAGATTTCCCCAACCCTATTCTCCAATTTTAGAAAAAAGCTGTTTTTCAACAATCTTCTGTTATTAGGCTCCTAATATGAACGGCTAGACTGACAGTTTTTTGGTCAGTCTCTTTTTGTAGATTGCTACCACCGTAGTTACCGTTAGGATTAATGGCAGAATGATCCATGATGGAAACTCAGGAATACCTTGTGCGTCTGTCTTAACTAACCAAAAATCAGATGCTCCAACACTAAAAGAGTAGGTTTCGCCTGCTAAGGCGTATCCTCCGTCAGATGTTTCGATTAGCGCATGAAAACAGTCATATTCGTCTCCGCCATAAGTTTGATTCCACTCCATATTCCCATTTTCATCAGTTTTTGCCAACCCTTCACCGGCCGCTAAAGCGAAGCCTCCGTCAGAGGTCTCGACCAATGCCTGAAAATCGCCTACGCTGTAGGTTTGATTCCACTCCATGTCTCCGTTTGCGTCAGTTTTGACCAACCATGACTGTGCAGTAATAGTATAGCCAAAGAAACCAGCTAAGGCGAATCCCTCATCAGACGTTTCAATTAATGAATAAACACGATCAACGCTTTTTCCGCCATAGATTTGATTCCATTCCATATCCCCATTGAGATCGGTCTTAACTAACCACCAATCTGATGCCCCACCACCAAAGGGAGTTGTGATGCTAGCTAAAGCGTATCCCCCATCAGAAGTTTGAACCAACGAAGGGTTTTCCTCATATCCTAATCCGTATGTTTTGTTCCACTCCACATTTCCATACATGTCAGTTTTAACTAACCATAAATCATCATCTCCAAACAAAGAAAATTTTGTTAAGCCAGCTAAGGCGTATCCCCTATCTGAAGTCTGAACCAACGAATAACCAACATCGCTTTCATATCCACCATATGTTTGGTTCCACACCACGTTTCCATCTGCATCGGTCTTAACTAACCAAAAATCGGAATTTTCAGCGCTAGAGGAACTTGTGCTGCCTGCTAGTGCGAAACCTCCATCAGCTGTCTTGACCAACGAACGAAATATACCTTCTCCATATGTCAGGTTCCACACTACATCCCCATTTGCATCAGTTTTAACCAGCCAACCCTCTGTCACATGAATATTGGCGTTCCTTGTGTATCCTGCTAGAGCATATCCTCCGTCAGAAGTCTCAACCAATGAATAGGCACTGTCAAAAGTGTAAACGACCTTGCCATGTTCTCCTCCGTAAGTTTGACTCCATAACTCAGAAGAAGCCCCCACAGAACCAACAAAAAGCAAACTAACTAAAACAAAACGTAATGTGCTTGCAAGAAACAGCTTTTTGAATAGCATCGATTCTCTCCTAAATACAGTTTAGAATTTTCAATTAAGAACTTTTTTGTCAACATTTCTTGACTAAACAAAAAGTATCATAGTCAAAGTTTCTTGACTACACGTTTCCTCAGTTTATGTTCCAGAAGGGCGACTGAATTTTCTTTATTCGGTTTATTGTTTTTTCTCCCTTTTTTCGCACCCTAATACCTGCACCCCGATGCTTATCCCTGATGGAAAATGGGATTTCAGCCATCTTTGCAGTCACTGTGCATGCCATCTTTCCAAGAAACCTTAAGTTGTATCCGCCCTCCAGAACTGCCACCAGTCTTCCTTGACAAAACTTCGCTGCTGACTCTAAAACGGCGTCAAAGATTTTGACGTAGCTGAAAGCTGACAGGGAAAGGTTTCCAACTGAGTCTGCGTAGTGGTTGTCAAATCCTGTGGAGACCAGAATGAACTGCGGCTCATACTGATTGATGATTGGAACCGCAATCTCGTTGAAGGCTCTGAGGTAGATTCGGTCGCCTGTTCCATAGGGAAGTGGAATATTCACCGTGAATCCCTGTCCCTCATCTTCGCCCACCTCATCAGCGAATCCTGTTAAGGGAAACTCGATGGGATCCTCGTGGAGGCTGATGTAGAGAACCCTGTTGTTTCTGTAGAAGATTTCCTGTGTCCCGTTTCCATGATGGGCGTCTATGTCCAAAATCAGCACTCGGTCAAGGCTGAACTCTTCTAGCAGATGAGCTGCGGCTACTGCAACATTATTGAAGACACAGAAGCCCATGGGATAGTCTGGTCCAGCATGATGCCCCGGAGGTCTAACAAATGCGAAGGCGTTCCGATATTTCCCCGCCATAACCACATCAGCAGCTTTCACCGCTCCTCCAGCAGCCAAACGGGCTACCTCAAAACTTTCGCCAGAAACCACCGTGTTTTCTTTATCCAGCAGTCCGCCGCCGCAGCTACAAAATTGTTTAATTTTCTGAATATAGTCGGCGTCGTGGATCAGCTGAAGGTCGTTGATGTGTGCGGTATCAGGTTCAATCAGGGAGCATCTTTCATTATTGAGAATGCCGCTCTTGCTCAGTTCTCTCATGATTACCCTGAGGCGGGAAGGAGATTCGGGATGGCGGAGTCCAGTTTTGTGGCGCAAATACTTAGGCGAGTAAACTACTGCTGTCCCTGTCATTTTCATAATTCCCAACCGAAAACGGGTTTGCCTTTTCCGCTAATGAGCCTTATTTTGTGGTTATCCCTAATTATAGGTTATTAACCATGGAAGGATTATTTATGTTGAACCAAAGCATTTTATGCTGGTTGGAAAAATAATGAGCGTCTAACTGTTTAGGGGTGAATCAGCTGTGGGGTCTAAAATTGCGGTGTTTTCATACCTGATTATTGCGGCGAACTTCCTAGTTTTTATCCCGAGCATAACAAACCCTGAATCCTATAACCAGCTTATCCAAAATTACGGTTTAGTTCCCGAGCAGATCATGAAAGGCGAGAACCTCGTATCCCTAGTTACCTCCATGTTCCTGCACGCCGACATCATCCACATTGTACTGAACATGTTCTTTCTTTTTGTGAGCGCCGACTCGGTTGAACGAGAATTGGGCAATTTCCGCTTTTTGGGCTTGTATCTAGCCTTCGGAATCATCGCAGGACTCTTCCACGCCTACCTAAACAGCGCATCCACCATCCCCACAATAGGTGCTTCGGGTGCAATCTTCGGCGTTCTAGCTGCCTTCGCCATTCTTTTCCCCTTTCGCTGGCTCTTCAGACTCTTCGGTTTCATCCCCGTCCCCATGCCAGCCATCATATTCGTCTTCATAACGATCTTAACCGAAACCGCTTACGTATCCTCCGGGGTCGTAGAAAACGTCGCCCACACCGCTCATGTGGGAGGCTTCCTAGCCGGGGTCTTCCTGACTCTACTGTTTATACCCAAAAAACGAGCAGAAGAAGAATGACCCCCCCCGAAAACCGTTAGTGAACCACACGCACCGAAAGAATGCCAGACACTGACCTAAGATGTCTAACCAGTTTCTGAACCAAAAAATCCGCATTTCCCATCTCTGGAAAATACAGTAGGTGGCTTCCGCAGTTTTTCCTGCAGTCAGAAGCACCAAATCCTTTAACCGGAACCTCTGCCCCCTCTATGCCCTTAATGTGGCTGTTTATGTAGCATTCCATCTTTTTGTTGGTTTCAGCGGCTAATACCGCTTCCACGGACACGTTTTCGTCTGCCAAAAGGTAATCTATGTGCCAGAACCTAGGTTTTTGTTTCCTGAGGTGCCGGGCGATTCGATGTTTGAGGCTTGTGGCTCCCTTGCCCAAAGCTGAGCCAGTGTAGCTGTAGTATCCCCTTGGAAAATTCTGTTTTCCCAACTTTCCTACAGTCAGTGAAACCTCCTCTGAAACAAATAACAGCAGTGTGTAGATTCCGTTTGTTGAAAACTCTGAAACGAGATTCACATCGTTCTTCATCTAGAGCAGCCGCCAGTTACCGAACCAGTCTTTAGTTTATTGTTTCGTTCCAGAAAAATACTTTATCGTAACGCAGTTTAAGGTCATCATTGAATTCCGGATCACTGTAAACGATATCTAGGCCGAAACCGTACTCGTCTACCAGCTGGTTAACGTCGCCCCAAATCTTTTCTGTCCTTTCATCCGTGTCTGCACTCCACAATCCCCAAATGGTATCGGCGGGATTGCGGAAGCCGAAGCCAAAGTTTTCGGGGAGAACATAAGCCGCCTCTGCTTTTATGGTTCCATGCTTGTCAGGGTTACTGTTCACGTAGTTCCAGAAATCTTCTAAGGCATCAAAGTGACCATCCGTTAATATCCCATACTCTGAATAGTTGGTGTCGGGATGATCAAAAATCACCGCATACTTTGCTCCATTATGGTAAGCCTTAACCAAATCATCATAAAGTTCAACGGGTGAAACAAGGGGTGGAACATTTTCGGGGTCTTCAGTGTAGGTCCATGTGACCATGACGCCCCACTCTTTGTTCTGTGCATTGGCGGCGCCTCTGCAAAGGGCAACGTGTAACGGTCTGCTGTGATTCCACGCAAACTCAGCTAACACAGTGTCGTATCCCGACTTGTAGTCGAACCAGTAGAGACAATAATCCGAAGTCAAAACCGTAATGTCCTCGCATTCTCGAGCATAAAGGTAATAGTCTAGGTGAATGCCGGTCCAATTCAAATATGTCTCAGCGGCGTCCGTTTGGTTTTCCGCTTCTTTAACCAATTGGCTGTCCTCGTCCCCGTCTAGCTGGTGCCCTCCCGGCTCATCCATGGCGTAGGCTCCCAAGAACTTGTCGCCATATTTTTCTTTGGCGTCTGCAATCCATAGATGGGGATAGTAGTTGTATCGGAAGATCAGTGTTTGATGCTGCTCATCTGTAGTAATATCCTCATATTCTTCATGTAAAGGAATAAAGAAGACCAGAAAGTATAGCCCCGCGTCGTAGACGTAGTCGCAGACCTGATTAAGATTGTACAGGTCAAATGTTATTCCAATAGAGTCGACAACAAAAAGATTCGTGAAATTCTTCACCCTGTCAACCAAACGTTTGCAGTCTTCAACATCATAATTGTCAATAGCGTACTCTACACCCACAAAGAATTCAGGGTCTGAACTCTGTTCGTCGATGCCAACATTCAAAGCCACCAAAAGTAAGGGTGCAACAATAATCGCGATGAGCACAAAACAGAACAGAAGCGTACTACGTTTCAGCTTTTTCCTCTCCCTACACCTTCCTGAGCTTGACAATACAATAAATCTTTTCGGTTATAACCTTAAAGGCACAATCTTTACCCGCCGCAACTTCCTCCCCAGAAAAAGACATGAAGGCATGAAAGGCAAAAGTTAAAGGTCATGCTGGGCATATGCCGAAGGTAAACGGTGAGACTGTATGAGCGACAGTGAAGAAGTAAAAAAAGAGGACCCGATAAAACTCCACAAAGAAGGAACAGCCTTAGCTGACACTGGCAAACTTGAAGAAGCAGCAGAAAAGTACCTGCAGGCATCCGAAATCTATGAAAAAATCAAAAACTTTTTTGACGCCTCCTACGCCCTGTTTAAGGCGGCAGAATGCAATTACCAACTGAAAGACTACAAT
>Ga0209427_10004602_pt1 | contig 15919 bp, 11 predicted proteins | sample DeeMarSWOR136_30_FD_187465 | JGI IMG/M metagenome (GOLD analysis project Ga0209427, IMG submission 187465) | Marine sediment microbial communities from White Oak River estuary, North Carolina - WOR-1-36_30 (SPAdes) (version 2) | ecosystem: Environmental > Aquatic > Marine > Intertidal zone >...
CCATGTCATGCTCTGGTACACGACGACCGAACAGGACGCCCCTAGATACCTCGAGAAAATGGCAGACATGAAAGGTCTTGTCCTCGAGGGTAAGCCTGCAAAAATAGAGATAAAAAATCGCGATGCCTGGCTGTATAATGCTCCCGGTCTCGTCAATAAAAAATCCGTTCAAATTCTGCTGGCAGTTATTCCGGATGGAAAATCAAAAGAATATCCGCGAGAAAACGCTCTGCATATTATCCAGGTTTGGTGCCCGAAAGAACAATTTAAAGATAATGAGCAAGGTATGATGCTCATACTCAACAGCGTTCAAATTACTGAGTAGCGAGTTGATTCTTGTAAAATAGGACGGAGACGATCCGCAAGGTCTATGAAGTCGATCCTCTTATATGTCCTACATGACTAATCATATGAACGAGTTCAAACAGTTGACCTTAAGGTTTTGCGTGTGATATGTAGAAGAATCATAATGGTCGGCCGTTAAAATCTTTCGGAAGTATCTACAAATCCGTGATTGTCCGATAAGGGTATTTGGGAATGATCTCTCTCCAAAAGATTTTTAAGAGGAGGTGTTTTATGAGTCGAGAAAAGGTTATCCAGTTTTCGCTGATTTTTTGTTTATCTGTTTTTACACTCCAATCATTATCCTTCGCTCAAAGAACAGGATACACAAAAGAAGAATTCATTCGACGCAGAAATGTCTTGATGGATCAGGTTAAAGACGGAATGATAATTCTTTTCGGGGAATCAAGGCCACAGCCAGCTGCTCATTTCCGTCAGGATAATGACTTCTACTATTTCACAGGAATAGAAGACAAAAACGCAATCCTGATAATGGTTCCCAAGACAAAGCAATCATTTCTCTTTTTGCCTGAACAGAGCTCCAGGGAAGATATGATGGACGGGCCAAATCTGTTTAAAGACGAAAAGGCAAAAGAAAAAACCGGGATTACAAGTATTTTCCCCTTGGGTTTTTTCGATGAGTCTATCGCCAGAAATGCAGGAAGGTTTGGACTCACCTTTCACCTAAGATTATCCCCGCGGGATGCTGTGGATAGCGCCCGGTGGGAATATCTCATACATGACGCAAGAAAGAATAAGACTCACTACAACGACCAGATTTTGCTCGATAATTACCGGATTAAAAAGCTCAAAGAACGCTACCCGGCTTTCGAGTTCAAGGATATTACTCCTTTTATTGATTCCATGAGATTGATTAAAAGCCCAGAAGAGATTGAAATATTGAGGCGAAACGGAAAAATATCCGCAGAAGCAGTAAAACAAGCGATGCTGGCAACAAAGCCCGGTGTTTATGAGTATGAACTGGAAGCAGCTGCGATCCATGTTATTTTAAAGAACGGCGCAAAAGGGGCTGCTTATTCTCCTATCGTTGGTTCTGGTCCGAATACATGCATTCTGCACTACAATAAGAACTCAAGAAAGACTGAAGACGGTGATTTAATACTTATGGATTTCGGGGCTGACCTTGATTATCTCTGTATGGATATCACCCGAACATGGCCTGCTTCAGGCAAGTTCACTCCAGAACAGAGAGAAGTCTATACGATTGCTCTGGAAATCCAAAAAGCCTGCATCGAGGCTTACCGTCCGGGAGTCACAACCGAGGATGTTCAAAAGCACGTGGCTGAAGTTATGAAAAAGAAAGGATTAAACCCAAAGGAGCAAAAAGGAGGCATAGGCCATTATGTGGGAATGGCTGTTCATGATGTTGGACCTCATGGAGTTCCCCTAAAAGAGGGAATGGTTTTTGCCATAGAGCCTGGATTTTATTATCCAGAGAAAAACATCGGCATCAGGATTGAGGACACTGTTCTGATAACTAAAAATGGATGCGAAGTATTGAGCAAGGATGTACCCAAAGAAATTGATGAGATAGAAAAATTAATGTCAAAAAAGAGATAAATTCTTTTTATTCTTGGCATAAAACCTGCTCGATCTTTGGTATACTGTATTGTATGAAACGAATATTATGACGAGGAAGTTGAAGGGGAAGCATAGATGAGAAGAAGTAGCCTGCTTCACATTTTATTGGCAGCATGTCTTTTACCGATTAACATCCATGCCGTGAATCCTGACTCCTCGGAATGGGAGCTCAAAGTCGCAGTAGATAAGGCTGAGATTCGGCTGGAAGCTGATATAAAGAGTCCGGTCGTCACCACTGCCTTGAAGGGAACGGTTCTCAAGTCGCATGAAAAAGCAGGAGAATGGTTCCGAGTGATCATAGGACCCGATGAAAAAGGATTCGTGGTTATAGGCTACCTTCACTCTAGCGCTGTGGATATCATAAAAGAAAAGATAAAAAAAGAACCGGAGTTTTGGAAAGAAGAACCGGAGTTTTTCAAGGGAAGACGATTTGGTTTAAAAATTAGCGGAGGTTTCGGATATTTTTTTGGTGGGGACATAGATAAAGGGACCAGAGGGTTGTTCGATACAACGGCTGATTTTCTCTCCTCCGCAGGCTACACGTTGGATAAGAGGACAGAATCCTTTCATACAGCAATGGACATGTCAGTAGATGTCATTTTTTATGTCAAACCCCAGTTTGGGATTGGACTCGGATCAGGCCTCATTCGTGCGACTGAGACAAACCTTCTCATCGTGATGGGCAAGGAGATACTCCTGGAACATCAGATTGGAATTATCCCCAAGGTCAATGCTGTTCCTATCAGGCTCGGATTATTTTTCATCCTTCCCATCCATCGTTCATTTTCGATCTCCTTTAACGGTGGAACCTCTCTTTATCTGGCTAAATATTCTTATGGCTTGGCAACAACCTGGGATAGCATGGATAATATTAACCAGGATGCAAATGCCAAGGGTTTCGGTCTTCATGCCGGGATTGGCCTCGATATCAAATTGAACCAGAGAGCTGCCTTTGTCATCGAAGGCCAAGGAAGATATGCCAAGATTTCAAACTTCAAAGGGAAGGAAACAAAAAGAGAGGCTACCGGCCTTGGTTACGTTTATTCGGAAGAAAATGGAACGCTTTATTATCTGGATGATGGAAACCACCCTTATTTAGCCATCCTTGAAGAAGAACCATCCGGGTTAAAGACGACAAGAAAGGCCTTTTTTGATTTCAGTGGTTTTACCCTTCGCGCTGGATTGATTATTAAATTTTGAAGTTGTCTTACCCTCTTCTTTTCTAAAAAGATTCGTTTTTAAAAGAAGAGAGGAAAGAGGAAGACCTAAAGATTTATGGAGCTGGCAAAATGAAACAAAAGATCTCTATATGCCTCTTTTCAATGATTATTCCTATCCTTTCCGTTATCCTTTATGCCATGGAAAATCCCGAGCTACCCAAAAAATACGAGATATGGAGGGAAGAGGTCGCCTACATCATCGCCCCAAAGGAAAAAGAGGTCTTTCTCAAGCTGGAAAACGACAGGGAAAGGGATCTCTTCATAGAGGAGTTCTGGCGACAAAGAGATCCGACTCCGGGAACAACTCGTAATGAGTTTAAAGATGAGCACTACCGGAGGATTGAGTATGCGAATAGAGTATTCGGAAGAGGAACTCCTATTAAAGGATGGAGAACGGATAGGGGGAGATTCTACATCATGCTGGGCAGGCCTTCCCACGTGGAGAAATACTCGACATCAGACGCACATCCCATAGAGATCTGGTATTATCGCGGAAATCCCAAACTGGGGCAGGCACCAAGCTATCGTCTCCTTTTCTTCCAGAGATATGGAACAGGAGAGTTTAAACTGTACAGCCCCGCTGCAGATGGGCCAAAAAGTCTTGTCGCTTTCACAGAGAGAAAAAATGAGTTTTATAATCCCCGAAGAACAACCCCGGCGGAAGAAGAAATGTTAAACAAATTGAGCCCAGTTATGGAGAAAAGAGACGTGGATGCATACATGATATTGCATTTCAACATTGGGCTCGACCTGGCTGAGGCTGCATTGTCAAACTTTCCAGGAAGGAGCGGCCCGGAACAGATTCTCCCTTCTGCGATTTTGATAAGAGAAGTTGAGACCTATCCCCATAAAAAAGTTGATGATGATTACGCCTACGAGTTTTTAGAGCATAAAGCGGTCGTTGAAGTCAGTTATTCCGTTCATTACATAGGAAATCATTCGAGGGTGAGCATTATTCAGGATCCCTCAGGCCTTTTCTTCTTAAATTACACCATTGTTCCTGAAACTTTCTCTATCGAACTCTATGAGGATAAATATTTTACGAATATCAAGGCGTCCACCCGCCTGACAGATTTGGAGGGGAGAACCATCTTCCAAGGAGAGAGAAATGTTCCGCTTGATCTCAGAAAGGATGAACTAAAGATATTGGAGAAGAGTTCTTTTCATTTCTGCGATTCCTTCCCCGTAATTCCTGGGAATTACACCTTAAACGTTTTGATGCAAAATATGGTCACTAAGGAATTCACATCTTTCGAGAAAAATATTTCCATTCCCGAGGGAAAAATCCTGCAGATGAGCCCTCTCATCCTAGCCAGGAAAATCAACAGAGATTCCCCGTACAGCCAATCAAGCAGAGCCTTCCAGGTGGGAAATCTTCAGATCTATCCATCCGTTAACAACTCATTCCTTCAAAAAGACGACCTGTTCCTGTTCTTTCAAATCTATAGCCTAACCCGGCAATTGAAAGATGAGGGGAAACTGGAAATAGCATTTTATTCGGGCGCTCAGCTAGTCCAAACAATACGGAGGAAAATCAATGAGTACGCAAACGGCGGCGATTTTCTCGAAGAAATCTCTCTGGATAAATTCCCTCCTGGAACATACACTCTCGTTGTTTCTCTTCTCGACTATGATGAGAGGACGCTTCTTTCAGAAAGAGATACTTTCTCTATCACAACAAAACCCTTTCCCGGAACCTGGATGGTCGCTCAGACCAACCCATCGCCTGATAATCCTTACTACTCCTATGTATTGGGGAGTCAATTTTTAAATAAAGGGAATGTCCAGATGGCTCACCAAGAATTAGCGAAAGCCTTCGAGAGAAAGCCGGATTCACTGGATTACGGCCTAAGCTACGCGAGGGTCCTCTTAATCTTAAAAGAATTCCAGAAAGTGAGAGAAATCCTCATTCCTCTTGAGAAAGCGGGAAAGGAGAGTTTTAGACTTTACACTTATCTCGGTAAGGCATCTCAGGAACTGAATGAGTATAAAGATGCGATCATTTCTTATCAGAAGGCTCTTTCACATAGAGGTGATGTTGTGGAGATCTTAAATTCCCTTGGAGAGTGTTATAATAAGCTTGGGGATAATGAACAGGCTTTACGAGCCTGGCAGAAATCATTGGAGATAGACCCCAAACAGGAGAATATCAGAAGAATCATCGAACAGATAAAAAAGAAGTTAACATAAAACTAGACTCCCGTCCAGGAAGGGCCCTCGCTGTCGGAAGCAGCCGTCTTTGTCTTGAATACTTCTTACTAGGGATTATGTTTTATTGATTTCTTTGATCGCCCAATCGGCGGCTCTTTTTATGACATTTCTTGGAGATTCCATTTTTGCGGCCTCTTTGAGAAAAGACAGGTGCGAGCGGTCACCGCATTTTCCGATGGATTTTAATGCTTCAGCTTGAGCAAGATAACTGTCATCTTCTTTAAACTGTTTCTTGAACAGAGAGACCAGTTCCGGTTCTTCATAATTTCCGAGGACTCCTAAGGCAGCCACTCTGACTTTTGAATTTTTATCTGCGCATTTCTCCTTGAACAAGCCGAGATGTTCCCTTTTTTTGAGTGTTCCTAGAGTTTCGATTGCGCTTTGCCGTACAGCCCAGAATTCATCATTTTGGGCTCTATCCTTGAGGCCTCTCATTGCCATGGGATCGTCTTGAAATTCTGCGAGCTCTGATGCTGCCCAACTCCTCCCTATGACGTCATCGTTTTTAAGCTGGTACAGAAGCTCTTCCAGGTTTTTTTCAAACGTCCATTCCTTCAAAAGATAATTTCCTTCGTCAAACCTGACCAAAAGAGGCTTTTTATCAACCGAGAATTCAAAAGCTTGCTCTTTGTGTTTTATCCACACTTTTTCGGATATTCTTTTTTCTGGAGTGGTGATTCCGATGATAACAGGAATCGTATAAATCGGTATCCCTTGGGATGTGTCCTGAGTTTGAACGACTTTCAATTTGATCTTTTGACTCTGTTCATCCCAGGTGTAGCTGATTTTAAAAAACGGATGGCCGGGCTTAAAAATAAACTGTTCGAAAAACCAGTCCAGGTTCTGTCCGGTTACATCTTTAATAGCAGTCATGAAGTCGTGAGTGTCGACCGCCTGAAACTCGTGTTTGTGCAAGAAGTGCTTGAGAGTCCTGAAAAATGGTTTGTCTCCTATGACAAACCGGAGCATATGAAGAACAGCAGCACCTTTAGGATAGGTGTGACTGTCAAAATTATCTTGAGGACGGTTATACCTGTCGAAAACAATCGGACGGATGTATCTCTGATGCGCTTCCTGCAAATACTGGTTCTTTTTTCGCAGCAGGTCATAGGCGCCTTCATCTTCTCCTTTATCGTGCCGCGTGTAGAGATAGTCGGAGTAGGTGCCGAAGCTTTCGTTCAGCCAGGTTTGGGACCAGGTCCTTAAGGTGATGAGATCTCCCCACCATTGGTGTGCTGCCTCATGAGCAATGATTCTTTCCCATGAAAAATCCTGTTCTGCCCGCCTATCATGAATAACTCCTTGACCGAGAACTGTGGCTGTTGTGTTCTCTGCGCCGCCTCCCATCCGGGGAGAGGTGACCTGTGCGTATTGCGCCCAGGGGTATTGGTAGCCAAACAGGCTGTTGAAATAATCAATAATATGAGGCGTTTTCTTGAAGATCCATTTCGCATCTTCCACGTCCTTCTCATAGACCCAGTAGGTGACTGGAAGCGAGCCGAGAGAATCCTCTATGACAGCAAACGGGCCGATAGCCAGCATGAAGAGATAGGTGGAATGGGGAAGCTCCTGTGACCAATGATAAGTTTTCGTGCCATTTTTTTTGTCTTCTTTGACACTGACCAGCTTGCCGTTGGAGAGCACCTTGTATTTATTCTTGACGGTGATTATCATCTCATCGGTCACCTTGTCATGAGGAAAATCATAACAGGGAAACCAGTGATGAGCCCTGTCCGGCCAGGATACTGTCGATACCATAACGGGATTGGCAGGGCTTTCCTCATCAAAGAACAGGCCGACCTTTGGGTTTGTCGCGTGGTATTTGACGGTGAATGTCACTGTCTCGCCGTATTCATAAGCTTTCGAGAGATGGACTGTGATGAGCTTATCCGTTTGTGTGAATTGAAGGGGCATATTCTCAGAGTTCGTAACAGCGGCAACAACAAGCTCCTCTGCGTCCAGCAGACATTCCTTGAAATCATCTCTTAAGGGAGTCAGAGTGATTTTGTTTTCTCCCTCAAAATATTTTTTATCCAGGTCAAAAGTCAGAGCAATGCGGTAATGTTTGGCATCGTAATCCCGGCTCCTTTCATACTGAAAAGGCCGCTCGTAGACATTAACTTTTTGTGCATGTAAAACAAGAAACAGAGAAAGCAGGAAGGATAGAATCGCGACAAGTCTTTTCATGATGAAACTCCTCGAAGGCTATTATTTCTTTTTCATCAAAGCCTCGACCTCAGCCAGAGACCTTGGGATCCCATGCGAGAGATTCTCATACCCGTTTTCCGTGATCACTATTGTGTCCTCAAGACGGATTCCCATTTCTTGGTCAGGATAAGGCAGGTTGATGTCACAGGCAAAGACAAATCCTGGACGCATGACTTCATCCGGGCCGGCAAAGGTTCCCATGGGATCATGGGTGGCCATACCGATAGAATGGTTGTACCCACCATACCGAATCAATCCTTTGAATTTTGGATCTTCTTCGTCATACCCGTTTTCTGCCAAGAATTGCTTCACTTTCTCCCCCACATCCCTGAACTTGATACCAGGCCTGTAATTGTCCAGGCAGGTTTTCCGGATCCCGTAGGACATTTCATATATTTTTTTTTGCTTTGGCGAGAACTTTCCGTTGGCTGGGAAGGTGGAAGAAATATCCGCATGGTAATAGCTGTAGTCAGGACCTGCATCCAGGATGATGAAATCACCGTTTTCGAGAATCCGGTCATGCTTGTGATAATGGCCAAAAGCATGATTGGGCCCGGACATCAAAATGACATAGAAAGCCAGATCCTGGGCTTTTTCTCTCTTGCAGACATATTCAAACAGGGCGGCGAGTTCTTTCTCCGAGGCTCCAGGACGTGTGGCTTTCATCACTGCGATATGTGCTTTGACTCCAATTTGAGCCGCTATGCGCAGGTGTTCAATTTCTGCGGGGGACTTGATTTTTCTAAGGTCCCAAATCAGAGGGGAACAGTCTTTGACCGTAATATGAGGAAATTTCTCTTTCAGTTGCTTCACAAATTGAAGTTCACGTGTCAGCCTTCCATCCCACATATTCATCGTCATTGTATTCTGCAAAGCTTTGAATTTTTCATTGGTGTTTTCCCGGCTCAGTTCTTCTGGTCTGAACATCGTATAAAAGACATCAGTCTGCAGACTCAGCCTTGAAAGTGTGGAGGACAAGCGTTCGATGGGTAAAATCCTGCTGATCCCGGTCACCTCCTCAGGTGTGCGAACGAGTTCAACAGAGATGCCCTCTCCTCGAGCCTCCCTCTCGTTGATCGTGAAGAAAAGAGTGCTCTGTTTCCTGATTCCGTCCATGATCAAGACAGCATTTGGAATTTCCACACCGCAGAAATAGTAAAAATCATTGTTTTGATAGAATTGAATATCCGATGCTGGAGTTGTTGCACCTAAAATGACCGCCACACCATCAGGTATCTTTTCCATGAGTTTAGCCCGTCGGGCTGCATACTCGGATTTGTCAAATCCTTGCTCTGCGCAAGGAATCTGAATAGAAATAAACAGGAGCGAAACCATTATTGAAATCGGGATCATTTTTTTCATCGTTTACCTCCAGTAATAAAGGATATTCATTCCAATAGCGCGAATAACCGCTCAATTGATGTCATTCGTGTCCCATAATAGTATAAAATTATGATTAAATTAATAAAAAATTGTGAAAGTTACAACTGTATTTTTAAATACTGTGCTCGCGTTCCACGTTATATTGGCGTTCGAAAAAAACGGATTCATCAATCCAGCCCGAGATGAATCCTCGTGATACCGAATACGCTAAAAGAGTCCTGCAAAACTCGAAGGATAAACTGCGTGAATTAGGGGTAGAAAAATAAGATTTTGGTTGGAGGCCTTATTATAATCTCTTTGATATGGAAATGAGAGCCTGACTCCGGGCGCAAAAAGCAGCGCTTCGCTTGAGTGCCGGAGTTTATGGATTATCCGGGTTTCATAGCAAAAGTGACCTCTTACTTCCCAGATAATTATGTTTATATTTAGTCATAATATGCCGCTAAATTAATTATTTAAGGGCATTCTTTCCTAAAAACGTCGTTGAATACTAACATTTTGCGACATTGAAACAAACTATAATTTTAAGTAGGATATATTGAGATTATTGCCTAAAGTATTTCATGATGACTTATCAATAGGAGGCGAACTTGAAAAAGACACTTATTTCTGCGCAAATTTTTCTTCTCGTTTTAGTTTTAATATGCATTTCTCCTGCATTCTCCGAAGAGAAAGAGAAGCCCGATTTTTCCGAAGCCATCCGGATGATCGACACCTGGCTTGAGGCCCAGCGCGATTATGACAATCTGCCAGGCATATCGGTCGCCATAGTCACGGATCAGGAAATACTGTGGAGCAAAGCCTATGGGATGGCCGACCTCGAAAAAGAAGTTTCTTCATCTCCGAGCACGATCTACAGCATCTGTTCGATTTCCAAACTGTTCACTTCTGTGGCCATAATGAAGCTCCGCGATGCCGGAAAACTCCGGCTCGAGGACCTTGTCGCTGATCACCTCCCCTGGTTTAATCTTCAGCAGCAGTTCCCGGATGAAGGCCCCATAACCATTAGATCCGTCCTCACCCATTCTTCCGGCATCCCCCGTGAATCGGACTATCCCTACTGGACCGGACCCGATTTTCCCTTCCCCTCACCAAAACAGGTCAAAGCCAAGCTCGGCAGCCAAAAAACCCTCTACTCCCCCTCCACCTATTTTCAGTACAGTAACCTCGGGATAAGTTTGCTGGGAGAGATCGTTGCCGAAGTCTCCGGAATGCCCTACGAAAAGTATATCGAAGAGAATATACTGAAACCTCTGCGGCTGGCCAATACGCGCACCAAGCTTCCGGAATCCCTCTGGAGAGGGAAATTAGCCACAGGCTACACCGCCAAAAAGCGCGACGGCAGCCGCGGCATGCTCCCCTTATTCCAAGCCAAAGGCATCGCCGCAGCTGCGGGGTTTTCCTCGACGGTCGAAGACCTGGCCCTGTTTGCGTCCTGGCAGTTTCGTCTCCTGGAAAAAGGAGGAGAAGAAATCATTAAAGCCTCTACGCTCCGTGAAATGCACCGTGTGCATTGGGTGGATCCCGATTGGAAGACCACCTGGGGACTGGGCTTTTCAGTCTGGGAAGTGGATGGAAAAACAATGGTCGGACACGGAGGATCGTGTCCAGGATACCGAAGCACTATGACTATCGACCCCAACAAAAAACAGGCTTTCATCGTCATGATAAATGCCCAGGGTGTTTCCCCGGGCAGATACGCGACAGGAATGAGAGAGATCTTGAACAAGGCCAAAGACAAGGGCGAGGAGGAAAAAGCAGCGGTTGACCTCGAAGCCTACGCGGGTCTTTACGATTCACAGCCCTGGTGGGGAGAGACGGCTGTGCTCCCCTGGCAAGGCAAATTGGCTATGTTCGGGCTTCCGTCTGAAAACCCGGGCAAAAGATTAACCCTGCTGAAACATATCGAGGGCGACACGTTCCGCCGCGTGAGAGATGATGAAACTCTTGGGGAAGAAGTTGTGTTTGAGAGGGATAAGACCGGCAAAGTATTCCGGATGTGGCAGCACAGCAACTACGAGAATAAAATTAGATGAAATAATCGGCCGTATTAATTAAGCTGCTTCAGGATGGAAAAAGGAAATTCTTATAAATAGCTAGGTTAGAGATGAAACGCTCAACACTGGAATTGCTGTGCTGTCCTATTTGTCAAGCTGCGCTTTCTCTGCGAGATGAACGCGGTGAGGGAATCGTGGATGAGGGGGGCTTGTTCTGCTCACAATGTGAGAGGACCTTTCTCATCAAGAACGGCGTTGCCTGTTTTGTCGATCCGCAGGAACTAGAGGGCCTTAACCGGCGGTTCGCTCGCTTCTATGACAGGATTTCGCGCGTCTACGCTCTTTTCACCAAGCTGTCGTTTTTGCCCATGGGCGGCGAACGCAAGGCGCGTAAACAGATTTTGGACCGGCTGGAATTGAACAGTGGGCGCATTTTGGAAGTTTCGATAGGTTCTGGTGAGAATCTTCCCTACTTATTTGAGTCGCCGGGTGTGGGTGAAGTATATGGCCTGGACATCTCTGCCTGCCAACTGGCGCGCTGCAGTAGCTTGGTCACCAAGCGAGGCTGGTCAGTAGACCTCTTCCTGGGGACGGCTGAGGCGTTGCCCTTTAAAGCGGGATCCTTCGACAGCGTCTTGCACATTGGTGGGATCAATTTCTTCTCGGGCAAAAAGCAGGCCATTGATGAGATGATCCGTGTCGCGCGGCCGGGGAGTAAAATCGTCATTGCCGACGAGACGGAACGACTGGCGCAATTCTTCAATCGTATCACTGGTTTCTTGCGCCCGGACCAAGGCAAGAAAGTGGACACGGCCGTGCCCGTTCATCTGGTGCCAGAAACGATGGAAGAGATACGGGTTGACGGCATATGGAAAATGCACGGCGTGTATCATGGCTACTGCCTGGAATTCAGAAAGCCAGCATAGCCGAAACGTTTCTGTTTCGCCCCTTTATCCGCTAATACACGCAAAAAAAAAGGATAAGTGCCCCAATTGTATGCGATACCGAATAAAACATTGAATCCGGTTGACTCATTTATGATTAAATATTATTCTAGGGGCAAAATGAGGTAAGGGAAACATTCATCATGGAGAAAACAGAAACTTTAAAGGATGGCACAAAGGTAACCATAAGAAACCTTACTGTCGAAGACCTTGACCGGCTTATGAGCTTTTACCGGTCGCTCCCGGAAGAGGACCTAAAATACCTGCGGGTCGATGTTACAAACAGAAATATAGTCAAGCAGAGGATCGAATTTGCTGAGTCGGGAAACATCTTCCGCATCATAGCCCTCAAAGGAGACAGCATTATCGCTGACGGGGCACTCGAGCTAACGAAAGAGGAGTGGCGCAAGCATCAGGGAGAGCTGAGAGTAATCGTGGCTGAAGAGTTCAGGCGCAAAGGAGTAGGGATGATCATCATGAGAGAGCTATACTTCTTGGCGATAGAAAAAAAGGTAGAGAAGGTAGTCGCCAAGATGATGAAGCCTCAGGTTGCGGCCAGGACTATTTGCAGGAAGCTTGGATTCAAGGAAGATGTTCTTATCCCTGATTATGTAAAAGACCAAACCGGCAAATTTCAGGACCTGGTAATCATGACCTGCGACATTAATGAGTTATGGAAGGAGCTCGATCAATTCTACATGGACTCGGATTGGGAGCGCTGCAGATAGGCTCATTTTTCAGTAACCTGATAGCAATCAACGGGGCTAATAATAATAATTAGAAGGCAAAAGTACACTTTTTTGCGTATAAAATAACTTCTTCACTCACCACCATTAAGCATAAATCAGCTTATTGCTTATTGTATGAATGGTTTTGGCATATAGTCTCGATTTTGCTGCTGTTGAACCTGCCTTTTTTACTGTGATAAGCTCATTCGAGGATGTTAGTTGACAAAATTGTCAAAATTCCATCCTTATGAAGTTATTTATCAAAGATATAGATTATGATTGAGATTTTGGCGTATATGATTTGTGCGGCTATTTGGCTCGGAATTATCTTTAGATGGCTAATTCCAGTGATCAAAAACCGGATTGTTTACGAAATTTACGTATCATGTAGAATAGGGATTATGTTTTCTCTGATTATATTAGGACATTTAATAAGCAAGAAAGGTAATATTCTCCCTTTGGTTTACATAGGCTATGCTTTTTACATCCCTGCTGCTGTGTTTGTTATTTCTTCACACACTAGTCTTAAGCACAAGGGAAAACCAGAGTCAGGTTGGGAGCATACAACTAAGCTTATCGAAAGCAGTGTATATCAAATTGTACGACATCCGCTTTATCTGGGGAGTGCACTCTTTACGATAGGGATAATCTTACTCATCCAATCCATTCCTTCAACAATATTTGGTGTAGTAGCGATATTCTGCTTTTGGACGGCGTCAAAAAAAGAAGACGAATTCAACATAAAAAAATTCGGAGATAGTTATAGAAGATATATGAAAAAAGTCCCCATGTGGAATTTCTTGAAGGTAATAAAAAAATTAAAAAGGGATTTTTGAGTTGCGAAGTATAAATGAGAAAATTACACTGGTTGTCTTATTGCTATTGGCCTTGAGCAACTTGATATTCTTTATCGTAAGTTCACATTCAGGCCCGATTGTGGGATTTATTGTGGCTGCTTCCATAGCCATTCACTGGTGGAGAAAAAGAGACAGCATGCTTATTATAATCATAGCAATCATATGGATCTTTTTTCATATCTACGAGCTGGTTGTGATGGAGGCTAGCTCTCAACCCGTATTATTTTACCTGAATTTGTTACTCCCTATTCTTTTGCTCTACTTCGGTTTAAGAGAAAAAAGACAAGAAAGCATTCGCTCCAGATAATGCTTGCTAACGAAAATAATTAAAGAAAATGAAATTGTCGTGAAATATTACATTACGCGCCATTTTCTAAACTTCAATCATTACCTTCATCTCCTCAAACCCGGCTTCATGGCCGAACGCCCTCACTTCAGGTAGTCCAGTGCAAACTTTTGACGGCGGCTGAGGAGAGTAAGGCGTTGACCGTGTTTATTTGTGTGTGGTATATTCGCTTATTCGCAAGGGCAGAATAGTGGTAAATTGAAGCGGATTTATTGCTCGATACAATAATAAATTCCTTGCATCAACTTATTATCATGGTAAAAACTTCAGTCTGGAGAATTCAGTCATGAACAATAAAAAGGTGATCATTATAGGTGCCGGGATCTCTGGCTTATGTGCAGGCAGTTATCTTCAGATGAATGGTTATGACACTGAGATCTTTGAACTGCACACTACTCCCGGCGGATTATGTACTTCCTGGAAAAGAAAAGGTTATACTTTTGACCTCTGCATTCACTGGCTTGTCGGCTCTTCGCCTTCGGACAATTTTTACGGTCTATGGAACGAACTCATTGATATAGAGAAATTGGATTTCGTGGATCATGAAATATTTTTCCAAGTCGAAGACAAAGAAGGAGGCAAACTCCGTATGTTTACAAATGTGGACAGATTAGAAGAAGAGATGAAGAGCGTTGCACCTGAAGACAGAGATATCATCGAAGATTTTATCGGAGGGATTAGAAAATTTCTCCCTTTTAGCATGCCGCTAAATAAAGCACCCGAAGTGATGAATCCTTTTGACGGCCTGAAAATGATGTTTAAAATGTTCCCCTATTTCGGGGCTTTTAAGAAATGGGATAAAATATCTGCCGAAGAGTTAGCCAGCAGATGTAAAAATCTATTGCTCAGCAGAGCCATCCTGGAAATATTTTTGCCCGATAGCCCTGTATTTTTTCTCCTTTATACACTTGTAAGCATGCATAAAAAGTCGGCCGGATATCCAGTAGGCGGCTCGCTTAATTTCGCTCGATTGATTGAAAAGAAATATATAAACCTGGGGGGGAAAGTAAATTATAACTCCAGGGTAGAAGAGATCATAGTGGACGACGACATTGCCAGAGGGATAAGACTGGAGAACGGTAACACACATCTGGCAGACATCATCATTTCCGCAGCTGATGGATACAGCACAATTTTCAAGATGCTGAATGGAAAATATATCGATGAAAAACGACGTGAGTATTACAGCGGACAGAGCGAAAAGCTGAAGGTTTTCCCGTCTCTTGTATTTGTCTCACTCGGAGTTGCCAGAAAGTTTGATGATGAACCTCACTCTCTAATTTTTCCTCTAAAAAAACCCCTTGTGGTGGATGAGAGCATAAATTATGAATATCTTCCTGTCAGGATTTTCAACTTTGATCCAACGCTTGCGCCTGAAGGAAAAACTAGTATAACTGTGAATCTTGGTACCTATAACTATGAATTCTGGGTGAATCTTAGAAAAAGTAATAAAGAGAAATATAGACAGGAAAAGGAAAGAATTGCAAACGAGGTTATCGAAGCTCTGGAAGAGCGATTTGGGAACATTAAATCGAATATTGAGGTAACGGATGTTTCGACCCCCGCATCCTTAATAAGATTTACTAACAACTGGAAGGGCAGTTTTGAAGGCTGGCATCCTGGGCGAGGGACAATGATGCTTAGAATAGATAAAACTCTGCCGGGCTTAGAGAATTTCTACATGATCGGGCAATGGGTAGAACCAGGAGGAGGGCTTCCTCCGGCAATAATGTCCGGAAGAAATGTGGCTCAGATTATTTGCAAAAAGGATGGGAAGAAATTCACAACGCAGTCGTGACCTTCTGCATCGTCAATCCAAGAAGCGATTTCCCGTTTAGCGATATTGTTCAACCTTTTAACTGCTACGTAATTCGAAACGATAGGTCCCAGGATGGAGTAAAATTAAATTATTATACGCGTTTTTATTCTTTTCCTAGCTTGTTGTTTTCCTCGACCTCGTCTGCAACATAATCCAATCCGAGGGATTCCAAGGTGCTTCTCTTTGGATATCCTGAGCTCTCATTCCAGCCCTGGAGGCGATAGAATCGTGTCTTGAATTCATCGAATTTGTTTCTGTCCAG
>Ga0209427_10004603_pt1 | contig 15919 bp, 8 predicted proteins | sample DeeMarSWOR136_30_FD_187465 | JGI IMG/M metagenome (GOLD analysis project Ga0209427, IMG submission 187465) | Marine sediment microbial communities from White Oak River estuary, North Carolina - WOR-1-36_30 (SPAdes) (version 2) | ecosystem: Environmental > Aquatic > Marine > Intertidal zone >...
GCTTCTTGGATTGTAGTATTATGGTCAATTATAAAAATTTCATTTAGATATCTTGAACCTATTAAAATTTGGTCTAATTCTTCATTATAATCGATTGAATCAAAATGACTAAAATCAGATCTTGAAATAACAAATGGTATGTTTCTAAAATTAACAATTGATCGACCTTTTGAATTAACATCAATTAATTCTGGATGATCGGCAACAACACCATAATTATCCTTTGAGGAATCAAAATCTTGGATTAAATGATCCCAAAGATGCCATTCCCAAACAATTGTACCACCGGAGTCACCTGTCGGTTGTACTTCAATTAAATGATCTGGCCACATTTGACCCATTGGAATCGTATTAGGATTTCGACCCATGTTAATTGCTTCAGCAGCAGATTTATACTCCCAGGCAATCATTAAAATATTTCCATTAGGTAACATCTTCACATCATGATGTAAACAATATTGATCTGTTGTATATTCGAACCACCAGACTAGTGATCCATTCCAATCAATAATTTCCACTCTTCCTCCTATACCACCTCCAAAAAAACGAGGATTTAATCGTGGAAAAGCAGTTCTTAGGATATTTCCATTCTCCAGTAAATAAACTGATAATGCAGGTTTATAAATGTGATCCCATTTATGAGCAACTGTGCCGTTATTATCTATAAGAAATGTATCTAAAGAAATCATGGGGCTAAACAGAGTATAACCTGGATATGATTCATCAGCAATCCATGATTCCCCCACTTTTTTTACAAATGGACCAAACACTTTAACAATTACCTTTTTTCCACGTGTTTTAGCATCAGGTGCTTCTACCATTAAATTTATTGTGGGAAGCTTAATGAAAATACCTGGGGAAAATCCTAAGATATAAATCTTAAATTTCGTTGAATTTCCTGCAGGTATTATTGGTATATTAATATGTTTTGGATATGCTATTATTCGAAACCTTGGGTTAATACTTATGTTGATATTTACAGAACGTGCTTCAAGGTCTCCAATATTTTTTATTTCTACACTTAATCCAAGCCCTGCTGTAACATTCCCAAAGATCAGATAGGATCCAAATATTTCCACCGTTAATGGATCGGACCAAGGGCTTTCTACTCCAAATTTATCTTTTGCTTTTACTATTATAGAGTACGATCCACGTTTATGCCAACATTGTGAAGACTTAACTATGGCTCCAGAATTATATGGTCCTAACCAACTACTATTGGTGCCATCACCCCAATCAAACAAATAATAAATCTGATTACCATCTGAATCAATGGTGCCACTTTGATAAAAATATGACTGACCAACATTTACTTTAACCAAACCTTGTGGTTGAATTGGTTTTGCCGGAGGAAGATTATTATAAGAATTAAGAGAGGAAAGCTTTATTGAATTTGAAATAGAAATACCATTTGTTGTGTGGTTACTACATACAATTCCAAATAATAGAAAAAGTAGTATAATCGCATAAATTTTTTGTCTAATTTGTTGCATTTTCAAACCCGTTTTTTTCACTACAAATTCATTATTGTTTTAATCTATTTTCATACCTATTAATTTTTCAATATATAATATTTATTACGAATTATTAATACATATAAATAAATGAATATAGTGGTAAAAATAGTTTTCTTAAATATTTTCTAATAAACATTAATTGTTTTTCTTTTCATATCAATAATGTAAATTATATAATTTTAAATACCATTGATTAAATATTGATTTGTATATGAGGGAGGAAAATGAATAGAAAAATAATTGGAATTTTAGTTTGTATGATTTTAATTGGAACATTTATTCAAACAAGAGTAACAATTATTGGTAAATCTAAAATATTGGAATATAACTCTTTAATATTAAATAGTGATATGATTGGCATAAAAGGAATATATAGAAGTTTAATGTTTATTGCTTCGCCAGATGGAAATAATTACTCATGTTCAATGTATTGTAATGATCATACTCAGACATTAAAATGGATCTCTCTTATTGATCGATTAGGATTTGAAAAAGCCTGGCAAAAACAATTTATAAAATTAATGGTACTCTTTATTTTACCCGGGTCGATTTTTTTATTTGGATTAGATGATTTTCTTCTATGGTATTCAGGACTTTTTATAAAACACAGAAATAAAGATGAATTTTTAAATTGTTTAAATAATTATGATGAATTAAATGGTACTGGCACAATTTCTTATTCTTGGTCATCAGGATTAGCAAACAAACAATTGGATTTTAAATCACAACCAGATAATTCATGGATTGAAAATAGCTGGATTATTGATGGTATTAATTATATACCGAATCCAGAAATCTGGGAAAAAATCGCCCCTCTTCCATAGGAAAATAAACTTTAATTCTTATAATATAAACAATTTAAGGTTCTATTAAAAATCATTTTCTCTTCTTGATATAATCAGATTGTCTTAAAAACCGATTGTTGATTGCCCATTCATAAAGTTTTTCGTTATGATCACCTATAAAAACCTCTTCGCCAACCTTATATTTTCTTTTTTCTGACCAGACTGTAAATGCTTTACAAACAACATATTTTTTAAGTCCTGTTGAAGATAAATATGCAAGTTTTGAATCAGATAGATCTGTTATTTCTTTCAATCTCTGTAAACGGAAATTTGTATAATTACCGGAATACATTTTAATAAAACCATTTTCCATAAAAAAAATTGTATCGGCTACCATATCAAGAAACCTACGGTCATGAGAAACCACAATTATAGTACCATTATAGGAATTCAATGCGTTTTCAACGGCAACTTTTGAATCTATATCCATATGATTTGTTGGTTCATCAAGAAGAAGAAAATTATAAGGTTGTAAAATCAAACGAAGAATAGCAAGTCTAGCACGTTCTCCGCCAGAAAGTTGCTTAATCATTTTAAATACTGTATTTCCTTTAAAATTGAATTGACCTAGCAGTGCTTTTGCATCGTTTTCAGATATTTCCGTTTGATCTTGACGAAGCTCCTCAACTAGGTTTTTTTCAGGATCAAGTGAAAGATGTCCTTGATCAAAATATCCTAATTTTACTCCTGAACTAATGTGAATTTTTCCTTCATTGATTTTTTCTTCTTTAGTTAAGATTTTTAAAAATGTAGTTTTTCCGCATCCATTAGGTCCGATAAGCCCTATTTTTTGTCCAGAAAAAATCTCAAAATTAACGTGATCAAGAATGGTTTTATCACCAAAACACTTAACTAAATCATAACCATCTGCAACATTTTTACCTGACTTAAAAACGGTTTTGAACTTAAATTTTAATAGATATGATTTAAGTATTGGATTTTCAACATGTTGTAATCTTGCTAGTCTTTTCATCTTACTTGTTATCTGTCGATCATATCTATTTCGACGTGACATTTTTTGAATTACTTTTTTCTGTCTTTGTATTTCAGCTTTTGATTTATGGTACTCCTTAATCTTTATATGTTCTCTTATGCGTTTTTGTTCCTCATAGTCTTCAAAGGTTGTCTCATATATTTCAAGATTATTATTCTGAATTTCAAATACTCGATCAACAAGATCATCTAATAAATACCGATCGTGTGAAACAATTATAACTGCATTAGGAAAATCAGCAATTTGTCTTTCCAACCATTCAATTGTTTCAATATCAAGATGATTTGTAGGTTCATCAAGTAATAAAAGATCACAATCTCTAGGTTGTGAAAATACACTTGCAAGGGCAACTTTTTGTCGTTCACCACCTGAAAGGGTTTTTATTTGGGTTTTTGGTGGAAGCTCTGGTAATCCAATTTCTTTGAAAAGTCTAAATGCGGCTTCTAATCGTTTGTTACTTGCAGATTTACTTGCTGAAACTTTTAGTTTATGAAGATTCTCCAGAATTTCCTTATATTTTAGTGAGCTATAAATTTCAGGGTCTTCTAAGAGTTTTTCATACTCATTTATTTGTTGCTGAATAAGTTTTGGTTGTGCAGTACGAGTAAAAAAATCATAGATTGTTTTGTCGCGAGGGCTTATTGCAATTTGATCTAAATACCTAATCTGTATATTATCCCTATGCCATAGATCTCCGTTACTTGGTCTTTCCCAACCTAATAAAATCTTAAACAAAGTTGTTTTTCCACAACCATTCGGACCTAAAAAGCCAATACAGTTATCTTTAAAAATTTCAAAGAATACATTTTCAAATAAAATTTTATTTGCAATTGTTTTAGATAAATCACGAACTTTAATAAGAACTTCCATTAGTGTGATAATAAAGTTCTACGGTATATTATTTTATGTTTAATAAATTAAAAATATAATTAAATCTTATGTTAAATAAAAAAAATTTTTTAGAAAAATACATAGATATCTGTAAAATCTATCGAAACATTGTAATCATTATATGCTCTTACTTCCAAGGTATGAAGACCTTTTGTTGCTCGTAAATCCCAAGTAAATGGTGCTTCATTATCAATATATTGGGATACATTATCTAAGAAAAATTCAACACTATTTGTGTTTTTAGTATTCACCTCCACAGTCATTTTTCCAAATATTCTTGCAACTGCCCATTGAATAGGTAATTTTTTGTATATTGTTGGAAATTCAATACCAAATAAATAACTATGAGAGTATCTAGGTTTTGTAATATCTACTTTCGGAACATCAGGCTTAAAGTTTCCATATACTCCATCAATATACATTATTCCTGTTCCAGGTCCATACCATTGCGCAAACATATTTGCATCATATGACATTCTAAACCAACCATCTGCTCCCCAAATTTTTCCCCAGCTGTTTTTAACAATCCAACATTCTTTGTTATCATCATATCCTACCATAGCAACCACATGTCCTCCAATACGATCCCCCCATCTGTGTTTATATATTCCACCAAGATAGTAATGGAAATCCTTCCAAAGACTAATACATATAATTAGAGGACCATGCTCTACTAATGCTGTTTTTATAGATTCAATGTCATGATCTACCCATCCCCAACTGGTTATTTTTACTGTTCTGTTTTCCCAACCTGATAAGCTTTCAAATTGATAATCATATGGTCTGTGTGGATCCGGATTGCATCCTTCATCAGGTACACCATGTTCTATAAGATAGTTTGCTGCATCTATTATACTTACCCATCCTTGTTCAAATGATCCACCTGCATAGAAAAAAAGGTGTGTTTCTGAAAGATCTGGATTATATAGTTCCTGCAATTGGTATTGCATTAATGTTTCAAGTGAAGCACAGAATGCATAAGCTTCGCAAGTAGGTGCAGGTGTTTGATCTTTAATGCAAGTTGTATAATCAGTTCCATTGATATTACGCCAACTAAAAAAAGAGGGTAAATCAAATTTTTCTATAGTATTATTAACCTTTTCAGAGTTTATTGAGCTTATTGGTATTATTAAAATTAGCAAACATAATATTATAACAGCTTTTTTCATATTTTCCCCCATAAATTTAACTATATTCTGTTATTTATATATAAGATTGAACCTTTTTATTTATTGTCATTTAAATTTTTAAAAATGTTTTGATTAAAATTCATGATTTTTCTTTGATTAATTGAATTGATAGACTTTATAATGAAATTGGTTTTTTTAAAAAAAACAAATTGTTATAAATCAGAATTTAATAGCCTATTAAAACAAAATGGAGATATAAAATGTATGGAGATGATAGAGGTGGCCGATTTGGCGGACCTCCAAGAGAAATGCATAAGGTAACTTGTGCAGAGTGTGGAAAAGAAACTGAAGTTCCTTTTAAACCAGATGGATCAAGACCAGTTTATTGTAGGGATTGTTTTCAAAAACATAGAAGAAAAAGATTTTAGAAAAAAATGAAATATTTGTAATGTAATTGTTTTTTCACAAAATCTTTTTTATTTTCTTTATTTTAAAAAAAGTTAAACTATTGAAGCTTAACTATGCGTCATATTTTAATAAGTGATTACTTATTAGAAAGTCCATAATAATAAGATGAAATTTTCTCTAACTATTCCTTTATAATACTCTTTTTGTATATATCCACAGCATGGATATTCCCCATAGGTTTCATTTAATATTTTTATGGATCTTTGTTGACCTTCTATTTTTGTAACTTCTAATAGTTTTATTGGTAAGAATCTAATGGCACCTTCAGTGGTTTTATCAAGATATGATATTTTTCCTATAAGTATAATTCTTGATGATGCAAATGGTTTTATTCTGGGTATTTTAACTTCTAATGCCCCCCATTCGCTTTCTGCATTCATTTCATCTTTTACCTTTGCTTTTATTATATATGTTCCTTTGCTTACATAAGTATGATTTAAATTAATTAAAACACTAGAACTAAATGGACCAATCCAGCCGGTGTTTGTGCCGTCTCCCCAATCTATAAAATAAAATAAATCCTGATTCTCAGGATCTGTTGCTTTAACAGTGCAATTATATTGAACTTGCGGTTTACCTTGTCCTGGACCACTTAACTCTGGTGTTGTCGGTGGTTGATTGTCAGTTATTCCCAAGTAGATTTTAAGAAATTCATCCCATTGAGTGTCTATTGCAAATAATGTATCTTCATAAGGTGATGGTAGTATTTCATATCTTAGACTATTGTTATAATCAGAAGTTCTTCGTGGTAAATAAATACTTAGTCCATGGACTGGATCGTTTTGTAAATGTTTATTTGCTATTACTGCTGTGTCTATTATATTCATAATATTGTCTTTAATTGTTACAATAGTGGAATTATTTATTGTAAGTAGTTCTAAAAAATTATAAAAATCAATGTAATAATCAATCTCCCATAATAATGCATAAATCCTGGCACCAAAAATTGCTGAAGTAATTTCATTTCTATATTCATCTAAATTGTTTATAAATTCAACTGCTAAATTATTTATTTCAGCACCTAGATTATTTAGATAACTTAAGTCTGTTGCTGCCATTGTAGTTATCATATCATATTGTGGGTAATTTGCAGGTACAAAATAATTAACGGTTGTTATTGCATAATCAAAAGGTGTCGTTGTAGGAGCGGCAATTAAATCATTGAATGCTTCAGAATATGGCCAATCACCTATCAATGCGCATTCAGGATAGGCTATAAAAATATCTACACAATTTTTAATTTGATATGCAACTTCCGTATTACCTGTCATACAAGTTTCAATACCTAAAATATCTAATTTATCTGTGCCGTTATTTGTTATTTGATTTAAAGTATCAAGTAACTCAGGCATTGTAATCATTATTCCATCACCATGATCATCCCAGCATATGCCTTGCCAAGCTGAACCTTTGTTACTTGAAATAATCAATTCATAGTTATTTGCAGGAAAATCATTTTTAACTTTTAAAACAAAATCTTTGATTGTATTAGCATCATCCATACTTGATTCAGTTGGCCAGGTTTGTTGAACAAGAGTAGTACCGTTAATGTAATATAGCTTTGTATCACCTATTTGGTTTTGGTCTATTAAAACAGTTAATTGAACTTGTGAAGTAGATCCTACTTGTCTTATTTCCTCAAGTATTATTCCTTGTGCTGCAGATAAAGCATTATCTCCATTTAGATAACACATTATCACCCATTCTAAACTTCTGTTTAGATTTTCTTGTTGGGTTGTTGTATTATTTACTGCCATTACTACTTGACTATTAATAAATATAACTCCTATAAATGCTATTATTAAAATTTTTTTCATATCTTTTACCTCCCTTATAAAACACCATTTTATAACATAAAATTTGTTATTAAATATTTGTACAAAATAAAAATATATATAATATAATTAAAAATTTGTATAAAATAAAGAATTTTACATAATAATTTGAATAAATACAAAAAATATTTTAATTTCTATTCATTTTTTTGAAAAATATATTATATCTAATAAAAGATAGTAAATTTGAAAGGGATGGAAAAAATAGTATTGAGGAGAAAAATAATTCTTGCTTTGTTATTGCTTTATTTATTGATAGTGTTTCTATTGGTAATACCTATATCAATTGCAGATTTATCAAAACCACAAACAACAATTGGAGATTATTGGAACTATAGTGGAAATTACATGGGAACTACAGCAACTTGTAATGTTATAATAACCGAGAGAAAGAACATAACTATTGAAAATGAAACATATGATGTCTTTGAATCTGTTGGTACTGTCAGAGGAACAGGTCCTCGTAATGCGTCACTACATCGAATTGAAACTGCTTATATTCGCGTTTCAGATTGTGCAATTGTAAAAATAAATGATTATTTCAATTACTCAAGTGATGATTTAATTCAGATTGCTGAATACGAATATTTATATTCTCCTCCTTTGGATATGATGCAATATCCTGTTTCTGTAGGAGAAAAATGGGAAAATAATTACAGTTTAAAAACAATTGATATTTTTTCGGGAAATACTACTGATACTCATGTTAGTGAGTTTTTTGAATATGAAAAAACAACAACTGAATTTGAAATGAATAAAACATTTGAGTGTTGTGTAGTAAAAAAAACTGAATATCTTGAAGGTCAAAGATATGAAACGAGATATTATCTATCAGAAGAAACCGGATCTGAGCCTGTGAAACTAGAGGTTGAATATAATGGATCTAATTTAGTTTTGTTAAAAATAATTTCATATAACCTAGTAAGTACCAAAGAACTAGAGGATGAGATTGAAAAAACACCTGGTTTTGAATTAATACTATTGATTTTTGTAATAGTCGTTGTAATTTATTTGAAACAATATAAATAGATTTTTAATAATTTAAATAATTTTTATTTTTTATAATAATATCAACCCATTATATCCCATATTGGTTTACTCCAATACTTATAAAGAGTATTTATATCAAGATTTATTACATTTTTTTTATTATCCTTAATTACAAGATTTTTTGCTTTGACTTCACCAATGCACACAAAAAACATTTTTTTATTTTTAAGTAGTTTCTCAAAATCTTTTTGTTTTTCTTTTTTCACCTCAACTATCCAACGTGTATTTGATTCTGAAAATATTTTGTAATCAGTTCTTAATTTTTTACCAATTTTTGAAATATCAACAGTGACACCTACGTCTCCTCCGATTGCCATTTCAGCAAGACATACAGCAAGACCTCCTTCACTAATGTCATGACAAGAAGCAATATATGCTTTGGAAATACCGGCTAATATACAATTTATACTTTTTTTCAGAATCTTTGAGTCTGTTCTTGGAACAATACCTCCTTCAATTCCTATTAATCTGTAGTATTCAGAGCCACCCATTTCTTTTTCGGTTTCTTTTCCAATTAAATATATTGAATTTTTCTCTTTTTTGAAATCAACTGTTACACATTTTCTTATATCTTCAACAATTCCTATTCCCATTATTTCAGGTGTTGGTGGAACAGCAGATTTTACTGATTCATTATAAAAACTGACATTGCCGGACGCAAAAGGAAGACCCATTTGTTTTGCCATATCCCCTAGACCTCTACAGGCTTCATAAAACTGTCCCATACGATCAGGTTTTTCAGGATTACCAAAGTTTAGACAATCAAGCAATGAATCAGGTTTTGCTCCAACGGAAACTAAATTACGACAAACCTCATCAATTACAGAGCATGCTCCCCAGTAAGGATTTCTTTCCATAAATTGCGGATTTATATCTGCTGTTACAGCAAGGCCTTTGTAAGAATTCTCAAGTGGTTTTATTACTGCTGCATCACCATGAGTTTCTTTATTTAATTTCCCTTGTAATGGTTTAATAATAGTATTACCTCGTACTTCATGATCATATTGTCTTATTACCCAAGCTTTTGATGCAATGTTATAAGAAGCAAGTAACTTTTTTAAAACATTATTTAAATTAGGCATTTTAAAATTTGTTTCTTTTTCATCAGGTTTTGGTATAATAAAAGGTCTTATGCAACTGTCATAAATAGGTCCACCTGTTAAAAACTCCAAATCCATTTCAAGTATCTTTTGTTCCTTGTAAAAAACACGTGCTATTTTTTCTTTAATTACTTTACCAATTACAAATGCATCTATATCCCATTGTTTACAGATATGAAGAACCTTTTCAACATTTTTTGGATTAACAAGAAACATCATCCGTTCTTGGCTTTCAGAAACCCATATTTCCCATGGAGAAAGCCCCTCTTCTTTTAATGGTACATCATCTAAATGTATTTCTGCACCAAAACCTGCTGCATAAGCTAGTTCCCCACAGACACAAGACAGTCCTCCTCCACCAAAATCTTTTAGTCCCTCTAAAAGTCCTTTTCTATTTGCCTCTAACGTTGCATGAATAAGCGGTTCTTTAGTTATTGGGTCTCCTACTTGTACAGCTGATCTACTGCTTTCTTCACTTTCGTCATTTAGTTCTGCTGAAGCAAATGTTACGCCATGAATTCCATCTCGTCCTGTTTTTCCACCAGCGTAAATATAGACATTTCCTGGTGCTTTTGCTGCACTATGAATAAGTTCATTTTTTTTAAGTATCCCTATACAACCAACATTAACTAAACAATTCCAGGTGTATCCCTCATGAAAATATACTTGTCCACAAAGCGTGGGAAAGCCAATTCTATTTCCATAATCCCTGATTCCATCAACTACACTTTTAAACAGATACCTTGGATGTTTCAAACCTTTTGACAACTTCTCAATTGGGTAATCAAGCGGACCAAAAAACAAAGGATTAACAAAGGCAATAGGCTCTCCACCCATGCATACAACGTCTCTAACAACACCGCCTATACCAGTTGCAGCGCCACCATATGGCTCAATAGCAGAAGGATGATTATGTGACTCAAGCTTAACACAATAGTAATGGTCTTTATCAAAATCTATCACTCCTGCGTCTTCTCGTGCTGCTATTTTTTTTTCAGCAATACCAAAAACAAATTTTTTAAGAGGCACCTTAGATGATTTATAACAGCAATGTTCCGACCAAGCTTGTCCAAGAGCTTGTAATTCAACATCGGTTGGAAAACGATTTTTACTTTTAAAATAATCTTTTATTCGTTTCATTTCATCAGGATTTAAAGCGAGCCCCATCAAGTTGCTGATACCTTGCAATTCTTTATCAGTTGCAGAAAAAAGATCAACCTCATATAAATTAAAAGAACTACTTTTTTTTCTAAATAACTTGTCTAAATTCAAATGTACTCCCCATCGATTTATTATTTTTCAATTACATCAATTTTATAAGTGTGGATAACAGGGTTTGTAAGTAGTCGTTGGCACATCTGTTCAACCTTGTTTTTTACTTCGTCTTTATTTTTTCCATCTATTAAAAGATCAACTATTCTAATTGTTTTTGCCTCTTTTACGTTATTAAAACCAAGCAGATGTAAAGCCTTTAAAGTATTTGCCCCCTCAGGGTCAGATACTCCTTTTTTAAGACCAATTTTTACTCTTGCTTCAAACATTAAAAACCCGAGCGGAAAATAAGAAATTATGTTGATTAACTTATCGTTTTAAAAATTATTTTAAAGAAAAACATAAGTTATATATATTTTAGTATATATACCATGATTATAATATCATTAGAGAGTGCGGATGGGGATTACTTAATTGTTTTCAAATTTAATAAAAAAAACAAAAAGAAAACAAAAAAAAGATACAATTAATAATTTTAATTTTAAAAATTTAGATAAGAAAAAAACTAACTCAATAGAAAACATAGATGAATTAGTAGATGCTCTACTTGCTCGAGTTAGTCCTAAATCATATGAGAAATTTTCCCATACAAAAACTTTTTTAAAAATTAAAGATGGATTGTCTATTAAAAAATTACTATCAATTACAATATCTTTTTTATTACTATTTGCCATTATTGCTTCTGCAAGTTCATTAGTTGATCCAGATGATATACCAACTGATTTTCTTGATAATGAAATTGAGAATTCTTTGATAGATAATTCTACATCACAGTTTAATGATAGTATTAATGTTACCCTTGATAATGAATCCCTTTTGAATAATTTATCTTATGAACCTGAGATAAATGAGTCTATAAATATCTCAGATATTGACAATGTAAATGAGTCTTTAAATCAATCTATAAATGAGACTATTGTTTTTTTTGGACTAAATTTAACTCTTGAGGTTGATAAAGATGTTTATATTGTAAATGAATCGGTTTTTATTAGTGGTATTGTTTTGTATAATGATACAATAGTAAATTCAACTGCTGACTTATTAATAATCGGTCCGGATAATAATTCATTCTTTAGTTTAGATGTATTTAATGGTAGTTTTGATATTGAATTTGTCCCTGTTGTTGTTGGTACTTATGTTATAATAGCAAATGTTTCATATTTGAATGAAACTGCTCAAAAAGAAATCAGATTTAACGTTATAGATAAGACTTTGGAAAATGCTTCTTTAAATATTTCAAATTTGTATATTTGGGATGACACAGATAATCAAAAAAAATACATAGGAGATCAAATAACATTCTACGCAAATTATAGTAGTGATAATGAAAGTATTGAAAATGCTACAAGTCTTATATACTTTAATTTAGGGAATTGGACTCAACCAATTTTTATGAATTACAGTGATGGTTTATACATTTACAGTAGTTCTTTTAATATAACAGGGGTATTTAATTTTAAAGTAGAGTGTTACGCATCAGGTTTTGAAAATAAAACATTAGTTGGTGAATTTGTTGTTTCAGAATTTGTAAATGATGTTTTTATAATAGATACAGAAGAACATGAACAGGTTTATGTACTGCCGGGTACAAGTTTTTATGTTGAAAGAACTATTAACGGAACAAAAGGATCAGACGCTGTTTTTGCTCCACTTTACTCTGATGATTTAACTATTGAAAAATTCGAAATTATTAATGAAAATATAGTTACTGGTAAAAAATCATTACTTGATAAGGATATTTCACCTCGAGTATTTTCTGCTGGTGAGGGTGTTTCTAATGTTGAAAGAAGAATCGATAGTTTGCGTGAAAGTTTACCGGCTTATATGAAAAAATTAAATCGTGTTACTTATACTAAGTTGTTTAGTTTAAATGGTCCAGTTACTGTTAGAATATGGTTTAAGGCACCTAGTTGGGATGATATTAAATCAGGTGTTGTACCATCTTCTGGTCATATTAGCTATCTTACCTTTACAGATAGTAGTTTTGATTTTGAAAGCAGTACTTGGTGGAATTCCAATTGGAATAACCGCAAACTCATTACAATAAATTCTTCTCAAGTTGAAGGTACTCTTACCAACTTTCCCATACTGATTAATATTACTGATACTGATTTACGTGATGATGCTCAGGATGATGGTGATGACATAGCATTTGTTCTTTACTCTGATAATACTACAAAACTTAACCATGAAATAGAACTATTCAATGGTACAACTGGGGAGCTTTATGCTTGGGTAAATGTAACAAGTTTATGCAGTAGTGTTGATACAAAGATTTGGATATATTATAATAATAGTGCAAGCAATAGCCAGCAAAATCCAACAGGGGTATGGGATTCAAATTATATAGGTGTATGGCATCTTAATGATTCGGTAACAGATGAATCGATATCAGGAAAACATGTAGACTCAACAATTAATAAGAATAATGGCTCTCAAAATAATAATGATGATATCATTGGAATTATTGGATTAGCCCAAAATTTTGATGGAAATGATTACATAAATATAACAAGCACTTCGAGTTTGCAGATTACAAATGCAATTACGCTTTCCGGTTGGATAAATCTTAGAACTTTTGGAACAAGTTTTGATGTTGATCCAATCCTAAGAAAAGGTGAGGATAATCCAAATAATTATCAACTTATGATAACTAATAATTTACCTAATTTTGTATTAAATGGAGATGATGAATTTACAATCGGTACAACTTCTCTATCAGCTAATACCTGGTATTATATTGTGGGAACCTGGCAATCTGGTGGGTCTAGAGTAGTTTATTTAAATGGTACACAAGATGGTAGTGGTACATTCACTGGCCCAATTCCTACTGATAATAGAGACTTATATATAGGCGGAAGAGCGGGTACTGATTGTATAGATGGCATTCTTGATGAAGTTCATATTTCAAATATTGTAAGGAACATCAGCTGGATTAAAACAACCTATAATAATGTAATTAATACAAGTACATTTATTAGTATAGACAGTGAAGAGTACATTGCTAATACTTCAGTTAATATTATTTCTCCTTATATCGTTTCATATTCACCATTTACTATTACAGCAACAGGAGTAAGCAATTTGAATAATATCACGCTTTGGTATCGGTATTCAAATGATAACAGTAGTTGGAATGGTGGTGCATCTGAATGGAACAATAATAGTATTGATAGTAATTCTTCTGATGTTGATAGTAGTCCAGATAAGGGTTTTGAAACCAGCTTCAATAATGCACAGGGTATAACAATTGATTCTAATCTTATGACTATTCAGGAAGTAAATACTGGTGAAAATCCTGGTGATAATTTTAATGATACTGTGGATGATAACACAGCTAATAAAGATGGTGTTGCTGATAAGGGTACTGAAACCAATTTTGTGAATTGTCAGGATGTTGTACCTGATACTGATGTTATGACACTTCAGGAAGCTGACCAAGGTACTCCTGCTGTGAATGAAAATAAGGTTGTTAATGGCTTTACTTCTACTACAACAGGTTGGTCAAGAATAGGTTCCAGCCCTTATCTTAGTGCTGATGATGATACTAATTATATTCAAACAAGTACAACCAATGCTGATATACGTTGGTTTACTTTCGCGGATACAACTAATACAGGTTCAGGTTTTACTGTTGTTATGTATGTAGATTTTGATGCTGGTGATGGTAATGATGATTGTAACTGGTATATTGACACAACAGGTGATAATATTGCTGAATTTTCAGGGCAGTTTACTAATCCCACTACAAATATTGTAAATACTAATACAATTGCTGGTTTGGATACGCAGGCTGAAATTAACGCTGCTCGTGTATGGTTCAGAAAACTTACTACTTTTGGTGAAAACAATATGAGGATTGATTATGCGTATCTTAATATTCAACGTGCTGCTGCTCCTGATTGGGAATTGGATATGGAATATCAATTCAATGGAGCTGAATATAATTGTACCAATGAGCAAGTTTGTATATATTTGACTGGCACTGTAACAGAGAGTTTACTTGTGGATTATTGGAGTGGTAGTTGGACTAACCTTGGAACTATAAACAATGCTGGTTGGAATAATTTTACTGCAACAGGATTAACATCTTCAACTTACAATATTAGAATAAGAGATCAAAATCAAACAGGTGAAACTACTCAACATACTTGGACTATTGATTGTTTGTTTTTACATTGTTGGAATACTAGTAATTATGAAATTGATTTTGAATACCAATGGACAACTGCTAATTTTACAGAGGATTCTGAAATCGTTTGTATCTATGTTGCTGGTCATACCGGTGGTTCAGAAACTCTTAATGTAAATTATCGAAATGGTGGTAGTTGGACATCTTTAGGTACTATTACTTCTACAGGATGGAATAATTTTACTGCTACAGGTCTTTCGAGTTCAACTTATACTCTTCAGTTTATCGGTGCAATAGAATCTGGTGACGTGACTCAGGATACATGGACTATTGATTGTATATTCCTTTATACATATAATTCAACAGGTGGTTCTAATGGATTTAACTGGAGTATTTGGTCTGATGCGAACAATCCTGATACTTCTTCTCCTTGGTCTTGGTCTTTTAACTTTCCCAATGGTACAGGTTATTACGAGTTTTACAGTATAGGTAAAAAATCAGGTTCACCAGATGAGCCTGCTCCAGCAACTGCTGATGCAATTTGCTACTTTGATGAAAGCTTGAATACACTTCCTTCGATAGTTCTTATAAATCCATCTCCAAATGGTACAACAGGTGTAAGTTTACAGCCAATTTGTCAAGTTTGGGCAAATGATAGTGACGGTGATACATTAACAGTATATTG
>Ga0209427_10004606_pt1 | contig 15916 bp, 13 predicted proteins | sample DeeMarSWOR136_30_FD_187465 | JGI IMG/M metagenome (GOLD analysis project Ga0209427, IMG submission 187465) | Marine sediment microbial communities from White Oak River estuary, North Carolina - WOR-1-36_30 (SPAdes) (version 2) | ecosystem: Environmental > Aquatic > Marine > Intertidal zone >...
GACGTATTTAGCTTCCTAACCCATTTCCGATGTCCAAACGTTACGATACCTTCTCAATTTTAAATGACAGGCTCACCCTGGCACGGAAAGCAGTAACCTTACCGTCTTCTATCTTCAGGTCGAGCTTTTCAATCTCGGCAACCCTGAGATTTTTCAGGGTTTTGCTTGCTGTTTCTACAGCATTTTTTGCTGCCTGCTCCCATGAAACATCGCTTGTCCCAACAAGTTCTATCACCTTATAGACACTGTCAGCCATTTTGGTCCTCCTTTCAATGACTTTTCTAATGAAATACCAGAGCTTTCTTGTAAACATGTTGCCCGGCAAAGGATATTTTGTCAAGAATAAAGAAAATTTAAGCTGTTTACGTAGTTCAGGATAGAATTCTCTTTGGGACTGATACGCCTGCTTATATTCCGGATTCAGTTGACATGTATCGCTGCTATTTTCGATTTCTTGAAACTTTTGACGAATACCTTTTCACGCCAGATTATGACGGTACATTTATTAGATTTCGTTGACCTATAAACGGTCTTGGTTTGCCTGAAGAGGTCTTAAAAAAAGTCTATTATCAAAATGCTATGAAAGTCATTTTTTAATTTTGACACATATGATATAATCAGTTAAAAACAGGAGGCAAAAATGGAATGCTCTGTATATTCAATTGCATTAAACAAAATAGTAAAGTTTATTGATGGCCAATGGCAGGGGATGACAACGGCCTCAGATGGTGCATGCTATTTTGGCGCATCGACACATTCACCACTACATGGTAGTTCTTTTTTAAAATTTGAACCAGCAACTAACAAACTAACATTACTCGCTGAAGATATGACTAAAATATGTGGAGAAGATTTAACAAAAACTCCACCACAAGGTAAAATTCATAGTCCTATTGTTGAATGTGATGGATGGCTCTATTTCACAACACACCTCTCAAATTATTGGGAAGAAGCAATAAATAAATATACAGGAGCCCATGTGATTGGTTATGAACTATTAACAGGTAAATTCAGAGATTTCGGTGTTGTTCGTAAAAGATTTTCTATCTATTCTGCTATGAATGTAGATAAGATAAATAAGAAAATCTATGTATTTGTTGTACCTTGGACCAAAGATGATTTGGAAAACGATGGTAGTCATTTATATCAAATAGATATTAAAACAGGGGAAAAAGTAGATTTAGGATTAGTAGGACAGAAAGAAAGAAGTGCTTGTATGTGGTTTTTTATTGATGATAAGGGAGATTGCTGGTTCACTTTATTTAAGAATCATTGGCCTCTTTCTTTTGATAATGGCAATCTATATCATTTTGATGCGAATACTAAGGTAATCAATTGTTATGAAAATGTCCTCCCTGTTGGTAAGTTAGCACCAGATGGTGTTCCTGCACCTGAACAACTAAAGACTGAAAGATGTTGGACTTGGGCGGAAGCTTTACCTGGGAATAAACAATGTCTATTCACCATGGGATGGCTTGGTGGCGGTGATGAGAGACTATGGATTTTTGATCCAAATAAAAATATTGAAAATGGTGAAGCATTTCAGCCTATCGCTTATATTGGTGCCACATTTTTATCTGTCGCTTATGATAATAATGATCGTGTTTATTTTATACAATTGAAAAATATGCATGATGCGCGTACTTACTTTACAGAAGCTACCCGGGATTATGATCGAAAAGATATTCATTTTGATGATGAGCTATATTTGCGAAGTGTTAGTATAGATCCAACTGCTAATAATCCTATAATTGACCATGGCAAAATTGTAGATAAAGATAATCGTCACGTTTCTATGATAGAATCATTAGCTGCAGATAATAAAGGAAACGTATTTATGCATGGTAGTTGGGATTCTTTATCACCGGATGAGTCAACTTCTGCATATATTTGGCAAGAATTAATAGATTATTTTATAGAACTTGGTTTTGTCGATATTCGTAAAACTTACAAAGATACGCAAGATCATACACATAAAGTCATGCACCGAGGACAATTTTTCTCTTATGTCAATGTTTCTGAGGATATTAAAAGATAAATTCGGAAAATCGGGTATGTCACTCCCTTTACACTTTTTCTTTATTAAATAAGTTGTAATTTTTTAGAAGTAATGATAAAAAGATAGCAGAAAACTGAAGAGATGTTATTGAGAAGAAGGTGATGTCATAGAGGACAAGGTAAGAGAGGTTCAGCCTAAAACTATTCGAGCCCTCAAGCTCGTCGAGTGAAATCAGTAGTGAACGTAAGTTTTGCTAAATCTATGATGCTACTATGTGTAGCCCTTAGAATTTCTCGGCGTTACTCAAAGTATTAAGTTCTGCATTTTGGTTTTACCTTTTAGACTTCGTTATGAACTCGATTGATGGAAAAAATTTATTTATTAAAAGGAGGTAATGCAGCATGGATGAAAAAGAAAAGAAAGAAAGGCTTGAGGCCTTAGAGTCCCTGCACCGAAAAGTATCAAGGCGAGATTTCATCAAAGGTGCTGTAGGAACTGCTGCTGGTGCTGGCCTCTTACTGACGCCTGGAATGAACCATCTCTATGCACAGCTTTTTAAGAAAAAGAAGAAAAAGAAGAAAAAAGCAGCTCCGGAAGGTCCTATCAACCTCGAGTTCGTTGTATGGCAGTACTCTCTTGAGACTATTCAGGACAATATCGACAAGTTTACGGCAGCACACCCGGATATTCGGATCAACCTTACCGGTTATCCCTGGCCGACTTATCACGACACACTTGTGCTTAGATTTAAGGGAAAGACACTAACAGATATCATCTACAACGGTGAGGACTGGCTTCCCGAATGGGCTGCAGCAGGATGGGTGGCACCTCTCGAAGATTATTTCCCAGATATCAAACAGTATAAGGATAAGACTGCCAATTATGCACTCGCAGATATGACCTACAAGGGAAAGCTCTACGGACTCTCCTACTATGCAGACCTGATCACATTCCAGTTCAATGAGAAAATACTGACAGACAATGGTATTGATCCACCGGATAGCTGGGACGCGGTATTGGATGCATGTCTGAAGCTCAAGAAAGACGCCAAAATAGCTAAGCCTTTTATCTACGAGTATGATCAGAACCTTCCAAACTTCTATTCGGCCTATGTGTCACAGGTTTACGGAAGAGGTGGTGATTTCTTTGATGATGATCTGAATCCAGTTTTTGCCGATTCAGGGTCTGAGGCTATCAAGCACATGCAGTTCCTGCAGGATCTAAAGGTGAAGCACGGTCTTCTAGCGTACTCTCCCCATGAGTCAAAGGTGAATATTGCCATGAATACCGGACAGCACGCAATGACGGTCATGTTCAACTATATGCTTGCGGCCATGAACCTTCCTCCCAGTAGATTAGCTGGCCAGTTTAACATGACTTTGATGCCTGGAAGCTCCCATGCATGCCTCGGATTTGCGAAGTTCTACTGCATGACACAGCAGGCGGCTGAGGATGAGTACAGGAGAGAGGCAGCGTGGAAGTTCATCGAGGCCTTTGGAGGCGGAGACTACAGGATAGCCAAGAGGCGGGCTGTCGAAAAGGGCCTTGGTTTTGCCGCTCTGCCGCTAATGGATGATCCGGATGTAATCGCAGCATGGAAAGTATGGATCGATATGAATAAGTTTAAGGAGCAGGCGACATTGGCTAGAAATGGCACACAAACCGAATGGACAGGAATGTGGAGTGAGTTTTTCAGGCCTCTCATTGCAAAGGGCATCAACGGCGATGCTTCTGTATCAGAGGTGATGGACCAGGGCGCTGAAAAGTGGATAGAGTACAAGAAGCTGTTGATGGGTTAAATACTCTTTAAAAAATAGTAAATTGGGGGGTATGTTCGGGCAGTTTGGATACCGATCATATCCCCTATTAAAAAAGTTTTAGCTCTACGGGAGGAAGTTATGAGGGACAAAAAGTATGCCCGATATCCCATAGAGTGGTTATTTCCTGTACTGATTCTGGTTATTCTTTTTACTGTATTTCCTGTTGGATATGCGATTTACAACAGCCTTCACCGTATCCTACTTGTGCTCCCAACAACACCTTTCATTGGTCTGAAGAACTATATTGAGGTATTAACAAGCATATATTTCAAAGAAGCAATATTAAATACACTCTTATTCACTGTTACCACTGCTCCTGCAACTGTGATAATATCTCTTGGTATAGCTAGGCTTCTGCTAACCAAATTCTATGGAAGAGCTATTCTAAGACCTGTTGTGCTCATCCCGTGGGCTATTCCGGGATCTGTAGCAGGCATTCTCTGGCTCTGGATTTTCCATGGTCAATGGGGGCTGTTGAATGGATTTTTATTGAAGCTTGGGATTATTAAAAACTACATACCCTGGCTCATGGATGCTCGTCTTGCAAAATTCTGTGTAAGCGTGGCCCATATCTGGACACAGGTTCCATTTGCAAGCATTCTTCTCATGGCAGCTCTTACCACAATTCCAAAAGATATATATGAAGCTGCAGAAGTTGATGGCGCAGGCGCTTTCCGGAGGTTGTTTTCCATTACCATTCCTCAGATCAAGGGAATGATTATCATAACTCTGATCTACGAATGTATTATGGGGCTGACGAGTTATGATGTCGTATATTCAATGACTGCAGGTGGCCCTGGAGGTGCTACGACCCTCTTATCATACTTTATATGGGCAGAGGCATTTAAACTTTTATCCTTCGGCAGAGGAGCAGCTCTTGGGGTCATCATGGCTGTCATCACATTTGCTCTTATTATGGCTATTCTAAAAGCTATTCCCACTGACATACTTGTAAAGGAGTAGCGTTATGGCAAAAAAAATCTTGATTCATTTCTTAGCGTTAGTCGTGTTTCTTTTCTGTATTGGTCCTCTTTTGTTAACCCTTTTTGGTGGTATTATCCCGGATGCCGCGCTACTCTCATATCCACCCAAATGGTTTTCGATGAAACCAACACTCGATTATTATAACTATATTTTTAGAGGAAAGATTCCTCAGTCTTATGAAGTAAGAGGAGCAATGCGTGGTATGATTTCAGAGGAGGCCAGGTTAATCCCGCATGGGATGTTGAACAGCGCAATAATCGCCCTGTCTGTAATGGGTATAAACATCCTTTGTGGAAGCATGGCAGCCTATGCTTTTGCAAGAATCAGGTTCAGGGGTAAATCAGCTACGTTTATGGGGATTGTCATGTGCCGGCTCCTTCCGGCATCGGCTCTTGCTGTTCCATTTTATCTGATCGTTCAGGCTTTAGGGCTTCTTGACACAAAAATAGCAATTATTATGGTGCACAGCCTCCTTACCCTTCCATTTACTGTTCTCATTCTCTCAGTGTTTTTCAGAAGAATACCGATTGATATCGAGGAGGCAGCTTTAGTTGATGGTGCCAGTAGAATACAGGTTTTCAGGAAGATAACGCTTCCACTGTCCGCTGCGAGTATGGTGGCCACAGGATTGTTCGCCTTTATGCTTTCATATTCAGAGTTTTTATACGGCCTGATCCTCTCTGGCACCAAAAGGACTCGCTCTCTTCCTGTTATCATGGCATCTCTCTCCATTGAAACAGATGTTGCATGGGGTATGCTTATGTCTGGAGTGTTTATTACACTCATACCTTCGTTGGTGCTTGCAATTGTTGTATGGAAGTTTGTCGTAGAGGGAATCATCCTCGGTGCTGTGAAATACTGATATCCGGTGGTATCTTCCTCCCACAATTTTCTTGAAAGAACACCATTTTCCTTATACGATTTTCTTAGACTACACGAGAGGAGTAGGAAGAGATGAGAATAAATGGAAAAGAATACTCTCGCAATGATATTGATAGACGTATTGGCAATATTAACCAGATTGGTAATACAGTACATTATGAGTTCACGGATGGGCGTTCAAAGGGAGTAAGTGCTGTCGAGTTCAATAACGGGAGCGGGCTTAGATTTACTGTTCTCCCTGATAGAGGTCTCGATATAGTTAATTGCACCTATAAGGGAGTAAATCTGGTTTATCAGACTCCAAATGGTCTAGCGCATCCCTGCTTCTACGAGCCTCAGGGGCTTGGATGGCTCAGGACTTTCTTTGGGGGCCTGCTTACAACATGCGGGCTCACATACTTCGGGGCTCCTGGTAAGGACGGAGAAGAAGAGCTTGGTCTCCATGGCCGTTACTCCACACTGCCTGCAAGCAGAGTGCAGGATCTTTCTCGCTGGGAAGACGATCGTTATATCCTTGAAATTAAAGGAATTGTCGAGGAGAGCACACTCTTTGGCGATAAGCTTAGGCTCATCAGGAGTATCTCTACAGAGATCGGGAGGAGGTCACTTACTATTCACGATACTGTTGAAAACTACGGATTCAGGATTTCTCCTTTCAACATCCTCTACCATATCAATATTGGATTTCCTCTCCTGGATGAATCCAGTGAGCTCGTATTGACCTCATTAAAAACAGAACCTTACGATGAGGTATCGAAAAACAATCTGAAGGATTGGAACAGGTTTTCATTGCCGGTGAAGGATTTTAAGGAGCAGAACTTTCTCCATACAATGATTGGTGATGATGAAGGATACACTTGTGCCGCTCTTGTGAATAGGAAGCTTGCTGGAGGCCTTGGTCTTGTTATTCGCTCTTCCATAAAGAGTCTTCCCTTTATAAGTGAATGGAAGCAGATGGGCGAGGGTGACTATGTATTGGGTATTGAGCCATGCAATACAAAGATTGAAAATAGAGCTTTATTGAGAAAGCATGGAAGGCTCCCCATGCTCGAGCCTGGTGATAAAAGGGAGATGATTGTCGAGATAGGGGTACTCGAGGGAGAAAAGGAGATCGAGGATTTTAGTAAAAAGGTGAAGGATACGGTTTCTTCAAATAGAGGATGAAACACGGAGTTTTAAAGGTGCTTCAAGATAGGATCAATGACGATGAGTTGTTTGTAAAACTCTTTGGATGTGACGAGAGGATCATTGCATATAAAAAACGAATGCTGAAATCTGTCTTCGATCTTTTCGAAAGTAAGTTCTCAGGTCTCATAGAAAGAGAGAGTATACGCATCATATCCGTGCCAAACAGAGTTGAGCTTCTGGGGAAGCATACAGATTATCAAGGTGGAGAGACCTTTCTTCTCACAGGTCCAAAGAACTTTTTTGCAATAAGCGCCATTTCCAGGGATGATATCTCGGAGTTGGTAAACGCTGACCCAAAGCTCGGCACTACAGTGCTGAAGCTCGGTAGGAGGAAACCCGAGGTGCTCAAAGAGGGTGAGGGGGCAAACTACACAATCACAGTTGCAAAACGACTTTACAATAATCTCCTGGATAAAGGTCAAAATCCGATCCGGAACGTCAAATCTGTGTTTATAGGGGATATACCTTTCGGTGGTGGGACTTCAGGGTCTTCTGCAAAGCTGATAGCAGATTTTTATATCTTTTCCTCCGTCAATGATCTTTTAGAGGATAAAGGTTTTATTTCTCTTGTTCTTGAGAATGGTAAAAAAGCAGGGATAAAGATCGGGCAACAGGAGGTAGATGACTTTACACTCTCGCTTTCTATGTACCTTGCACATTTTGAAAATGGACTTGACTTTGGCGATCTTAGGGGTAACAAGGGGGTCGGAACATTCGGTGGATCGGAGGATCATACAGCGATCCTTCTCGGGCAGAGGGGAAAGCTCCTCCTGTGCAGGTACTGTCCTACAGAGGTTTTAGAAAGGATCGATATGAGGGATGATTTCCAGACTGTAGTCGCCTATTCTGCAAAGGTGGCTGAAAAAACAAAGGAAGCTATGGCAAAGTATAACAGACTTTCTAAGAATGCCTCATCAAGTGTAGGTGTACTCAACGAGATCAATGGAACAAACCATACACTTTTGAGGGATTGTTACCAGAATATGTCCTGCGAACAGACGGCCCGGGACGTATATAAACAGCTCAGCAGGAGAGATAAAATGCTTGCAGAAAGGGCATATCAGTTTTTCATGGAACGTGAGATTATCAGGAAAGCAGTGAGGTGCATGAAAGACGGCGATATCAAAGGATATGAAAAATTGATAAATGAGTCTCATGAGCTTTCCAAACGATATCTTGGAAATATTGTACCGGAGGTTGACTTCCTGCAGCAGACGGCAAACCGCCTCTGTGCGTATGGAGCAACAGGATTTGGAGCCGGCTTCGGGGGGAGCTGCTATGCGGTGGTGGGCAGATCTGAGTCTAAGGATTTTATCCATCGATGGGAAGAGGAGTACTTAAGAGCTTTCCCACAGTACAGGAAAAAGGCTCAATTTGATGAGTATCCTCCATCAAGCGGCTGCTACTGGGAGAAAACCGATGGTTAAAAATGCTGTGATACTCGCAGCTGGGAGTGCTTCCAGGATGCAAAAAGGTGTCGAGCGCTCTGTGAAAAACAGAGAAGAGCTCGCAGCAATTCGCAAAGGCGAAAAGATGGCTGTACGCTTCATCATGAAGGTGTGTTTGAAACATTAATGGGCATTCTGAATGAGAAAGGAAAAACAGTTTAGATGAACAGCAGAGAGCGGTTTTTAAAAATAGCGCATTTTGAGCTACAAGATTATGTTTTTCAGTCTTCCTGGCATCAGTGGTACTGGTATGATACTTTAAAAAGATGGATAAAGGAGGGTGCTTCACTTGAGGTTTTATCAATGGAGCATCGAGGTGAGTATTTTGGATTTGAAAGAGTTGAGGTAATACCTGTTTATGCCCAAATATACGGACTTGGGAAAAGTTCCGATCCACCGTATGTTCCCCCTTTTATACCACTTTTTAAGAGAAAAGTTTTAGCAGAGGATGACCAGACGTGAACTGTTATCGGAGAATCTGGTGTTACATATAAGGAGTGGAAGAAACAGCCCGAACGCATGCCCCAATGGTTAGAATATCCTGTGAAAAATCATAAAGATTGGGTAGCTCTGAAAAAAAGGCTTGATCCTCATGAACCTACAAGATACCCGGCTTGGTGGAAAGATAAAGTAAGATGCTGGAAAGATAGAGAATATGCACTGGGTCTGCCTGTAGGTAGTTTTTTTGGCTTATTAAGGGAGTTTGTGGGTTTTGAGAATCTATGCACAATGTTTTATGATGACCCAGGCCTCGTTCACGAGATGGGTGAATGGATGGAATATTTTGAGATCGAAATAATAAAAAAGGTGGTAAAAGACGTTCAAGTTGATTTTGTAATGTATTGGGAAGATATGGCGTATAAAACAGGTTATTTGATTTCACCAAAATTCTTCAGAAAATTTATGATGCCTCATTATAAAAAGATAAATGAACTTCTACTGTCACATGGTATTGATATTATTTTGGTAGATTCAGATGGTAATACTGAAGAGCTGATACCTCTTTGGATTGAAAGTGGATTGACCGGCCATTTTCCTCTTGAAGTAACATCAGGAATGGATGCAGTAAATTTAAGAAAAAAGTACGGAAAGAACTTTATTCTTATTGGTAATATAGATAAAAGGGCTCTGGCCAATGGTAAAGAGGCAATCAGAGAAGAAGTGATGAATAAAGTTCCATTTCTTATATCCAAAGGGGGATATTTTCCCGCGTTGGATCATTTCTGTCCTCCTGATGTTTCTTTTAAGAATTATATGTATTATCTCGAACTCTTAAGGGAGCTGGGAAAAAAATAACCTGCGACCCATCATTATGATTGAGGAGCATGCGGGATGAACTCAAAAGAAAGGGTACAGCTCGCTCTTTCCCATGAAGAGCCGGACCGAGTACCTGTTGATCTGTGGATCACGCCTGAAGTTGAAAAATTATTAATGCAGGAAACAGGCACACAAGATCCAATGGACATGAGAGTCAAGCTCGGACATGATTGCCTCATGTCGATTGTGGGAATAGTTGCCTCTTTCTATAGCTCTGATGATCCTGAATACGTGGATCCATGGGGTATAACCTGGCGCAGTGTACAGTATGCAGAAGGCGCCGGTACCTATACTGAGATTGCAGGGCATCCTCTTGCAGGAGATGACGGAAAACTGCTTTCTTACAAAGCACCTGATCCCAAAGCGCCTGAACAGTACATGGAGGCTGAGAGTATCATAAAGAGGTTTGGAAAAACCCACAGTATTGCGGGGGGTGTGCTGGGTTCTGTTTTTGAAGGGCCGTGGTACCTCAGAGGTATGATGCAATTTTTACAGGATTTGATTAACAACAAAGATTACGCGCACCAGCTTATGGATCTCGTGATGGAGTTTCATTTCGAGGCTGGTTTGAAGCTCATTGAGATGGGGTGTGATATAATACTTGCAGGAGATGATGTTGGGACACAGGACAGGATGCTCATCTCCCCCAACCTCTGGAGAGAGTTCGTAAAACCTCGATACAGCAGGCTTTTTCAGAAGTTTAAAAGTGCAAATCCTGAGGTCAAGATCGCTGCACATATATGCGGTCACATAGAGCCTATAATCGACGACTTGATAGAGGTCGGCCTGGATATACTCAATCCGCTACAACCCCTTGCCATGGACCCGGCTCGCCTGAAAAAGAGATTTGGAAAGCGACTGAGTTTCTGGGGAGGAGTTGATGATCAGAAAGTCATTCCCTTCGGAACCCCTGAGGATGTTGAAAATGAAGTGAGGTTAAGGCTGGGTCAGCTTGGGTCCGGAGGAGGATATATCCTGTGCTCATCTCACAACGTCCAGCCAACAACCCCTATTGAGAATATCCATGCTTTTTACAGGTCATATAAAAGATACGGGAGCTATCCCCTGTGTGTATGAAACAAATCTTCCAGGAAGGAGAGGTTCGATTATGGAAAGTAGTATCACTTATTTTGAAGAGAGCGGGCAAAAGAACACCACCCGTACCCTAGAGATAGCAAAGCGAAGGGCTTCCGAGCTCGGAATAAGAACTGTGCTCGTTGCTTCCACTCACGGCCATACCGCACTCGAGGCATCCAAGATTTTCAAAGGCTCTGGGGTAAATGTAATCTCAGTGAGCATTTCTGCTGCTTTCGATGATGAGGGATGGACGATGACAGCCCGAGAGAGAGAGCGAATAGAAAAGGCGGAAGTGAAGGTCCTCACTTCTCTCCATGCTCTTGCAGATGGAGTTGTTGAGGGACACTACGGTGAGAGCACGCCCGGGAGTATCATAGCAGATACCCTTCGCTGCTTTTCTCAGGGGACCAAGGTTGCATTTGAGATTGCAATAATGGCACTTGAAGCCGGCATGGTTCAGCAGGGTGAAGAGATGATCTCCATAGGGGGTACGAATGAGGGCGCTGATACAGCTATTGTGGTAAAGCCTTCATTTGCAAGGAAAGTAAAGAGTTTCAGGATCCTTGAGATATTATGCAAGCCAAGATTGGCATGAAGGCGATCAGAGATCTATGGGCAATCCCTCTCTGTAAGACCTTTGCGCCGCGAGGACAACTTTAAGTGCATTCATCCCGTCCTCACCTGTACTGATGATCGGTTTTTTCCCTTTTAAAACATTCAGGAAGTAGAGGTCTTCATAGAATACATCTCCGGTAACCTCTCCATGAAGAAGAGGCCAGTGGAGCGTATCAGGGAACTTCCATCCTTCGTTGTCGACAGCTGTGAGGGTCATGGGTCTGTAGTCGAGATAGAGAGAGCCCCTCTCGCCAATGAGCTCAAGGGAGACATCTCCAAAACCTCCCCATGATTCAGGACGCTTCCATTTCACTATTTCCTCACTGAGACCCCAGCCGGTTTCAATGACAGCAAGCTCGCCATCCTTGAATCGGATTGTGATCCATATAAAATCATGAACTCCCAGCTCCTTCATGACAGGGCCTTCAACGATCTCAGCACTCACCCTCATCGCATCGTCCTGGAAATACCAGAAGGCCTGATCTATATCGTGGACGGAGATATACTCCTCAACCTCACAGCGACCACCGAGTCTTCTGGCTTCCTGTATTGGTGCGTTTCTTCTCGCATAGCATACAAGAGGCTTCCCTATGGTGCCATCGTCAACAGCTGCCTTGATCTGGGCATATCTCGTGTCGTAGCGAAGGATGTGCCCCATCATAAGTTTGACTCTATTCCTCGAAGCTTCATCAACTATGGCCTGAGCATCTTCCAGTGTAGTTGCTATTGGCTTTTCCAGAAGAATATGCTTGCCATGATTGGCAGCGTCGACGCAGAACTCTCTGTGCAGGTCCTCCGGAGTTGCAATTATAACAGCACCCACATCATCGCGGCTCACCAATTCTTTATGATTACCATAGAGCTCTGGTTTTTGGATTTGTCCAGGTATAAGAGGGGCCTTTTTCAATGCCGGATCGCATACGGCAACAATCTTTGTCTCAGGAAGTTGTGCGAATATCCTTGCATGGAGCATACCCATTAAACCTACACCAATGATTCCTATCCCAATGGTATCATTCATCCCAATCCTCCATCAATAAAGTTTTGGTCAATCCTCTACAAGGCCATCCACCTCCCATCTTGAGCGTCTATGCGTGCAGTCTTCCATGAGAGCCTGCGAAAAATATTGCTTGGCTTTCAGAAGGTTTCCCCTGCCTTTATGTCCGAGACCTGCCAGATAGAGGTTATGGGCTTTATCACCCTCTTCCTGATCAAGTTTTTTGTTTGCATGAGCTATCAGATCATCGAAAATCCTTTTTCCCTTTGTACTCTCGTTAAGACGCCCGTGAGCTTTTGCTTCGTAGTAGCGAAGTTCATTCCATCCTTTATGCTCCTCACCCCTCGCCAGTTTGTAATATTTTTCTGCCTCCTTTTTATTCCCCTGTCGTTCATTTGCAAGTCCGATTCTATAGAGGGCTTCCGCATGGCTCTTTTTCGCAGGTTCACCGACTCCGATATTCCTGGGATATTTCATCACTTCTTTGAAGCTATTGATCGCTTCATTAAAATTTCCCATAGACATGAGTTTGAGTCCCTTCCCCATATTCGCAGCTTCATAAAGTCTTCTTCCCTCTGTATAAAACTCCCATGGGAAGAACTTCGTGCTGCGAAGGATATCGAGCACCCTGTCGAAGTTGTACGTATCAGTATAGAAGGAAGCGCATCTTTCAGCTACGATATCATTTCTTTTCAATGATTCAGGAACATTCTCTATGAGCGTTTTTCTCTTTTCGATAAGGCCGCATTTTGCATAGAGTTTATCTGCCTCATAGTATAGTCTGTAGTCCTCCGGGGCTAGTTTCAAGGCCTTTTCATACTCCTTTACTGCACGATCAGGATCCTTCAAGATACGCCATGAAGCCCTTCCAAGATTTCTGTGTAGAACTGAGAATCCTTTGAGATTCTTTGCTGCTTCCTGCCACAGTTTTATTGCTTCCAGTCCCCGCCCCTTTGCGCAGAGAAGGTTGCCGAGATAGTATTTTGCCTTCCCGTCTTCAGGTGAGGTTTTTATTACCCAGCGCAGTATACGCTCAGACTCGATGCGATGGGGAAAAACGAAAGATGGCTCCATCTCCCCGCCGGACCGCACGTATTTTTTAGCTTCAGGGTGTCTCCCAATCTTCTCGAGGTAATAGCCAAGGTAGTAATGGAGGAGTGGATTCTGAGTAGTATGTCCCTTTTGCTCTATGCAGAGACGAAGTATATGTATACCTTCATTGTACAGAGAAAAAAAGATATATGCTGAAGCGAGTTCGAGGTAGGACTGCTCTTCATCCCTCAATACAGTCCTTAGCTGCTCTTTTCGATCCGCTCTTTTCTCTCTATCCTCCTGCTCTTGTGCTGTAAAGTAAGCTTCTGCAAGTGCAAGGTAGTTTGTCGGGTCTTCTTTGAGAATCGCCTGAATAAAAGAGTTCGCCCTCTCCAAATTACCTATCTTTCTCCAGGCACAGGCAAGATGGGCCTTCACGTCAAAATTTTGTGGATAAATATCAAGAGACTTTTCAAGTTGCCTTATTGCTCTTTTAATCTCCCCTTTACCGAGATAAACCCCTCCAAGAAGATATGAAGAAGCAGCTCCATAGGTTTTGCTCCTGAAAAGTGTGAGTAGTTCATCTATGGCATCATCGAACTGCTCTCTCATCATATGACACACACCGAGAAAGAATCTGGCTTCATGGCAGTTTTTATCCCTTTTGAGTGCTTCATTTAATGCAGCAATTGCCTCTTCATGCAGTCCTGATCTCACATGGAGGACTCCGAGAAAGACCTGGGCTTGAATGAAATCGGTATCATCCTTCAGTGCATCTCTATACGATTCCATGGCCCTCTCTGGCTCGCCAAGTTTCTCATAGGAGATTCCATTATACCAGAACTCCTCTGCCTTTCCGGCGTCAGATATTGGTTCGATTTTATAGTATTCCCTTATCTCCTCCTCAGGCTCTTTTTCTCTATATTTTCTTACCTCAGCAAGAATTTCTCCATCCCCATCTCTAAGTGTAAGTAGTGTCTCTTTCCCTTGTAAATGTTCCTTTTTAACAGTTATTTCTGTGCTGAAAGGATTTGAGGGATCAAGATTGATTTTTTTACTCCAAACCTTTTTCTCATCAATCCTTAGTGAGATCTCTGAGCCAGGCCTCGATGACGTCGTTTGGACCCCTAGATGGATTAGTTTTTCCTTAGGTTTTGGTTTGCAGGCGAGGCATGCTTCTGAATTTGCATAAACAGGAGACCCTATCTTTCGTATCGGGTACCAGATCTCTTTCCATGATTCTACAGTATATGGATGAAGTATCTCCCATATACGCATTGTCCTCAGGCGTCCGCTCTGCATCTCTGCATAGGGACCATCTTTATCCGTGAGCAGCTCGGTCCAGATATTTCCATCATCACTGTTTCCCCATGTATAGAACTTTTTTCCGCACGCCTCATAACGGTCGGCATGATTTACCATGCCGCGCTGTAAATCGTGGTTGTACCAGGCAACAAAATCATCCCTCGGGTTCAGACTGAAAAGATCCTGGGCTTCGAGGTGGTTCTTATCCCAGCTTATATCCACTCCATCATGAACTGGGAAGTTCATGACATCCGTGAGGGTCATTACCTTTGTTGCAGTGGTTATGAACTCAAGCCCTTCACTGATTGGCACTGCTGAGTTTGCCCAAAACCAGAACCTGTTCGGAAGAAATGTCCTGTTGAAAAGCCTTATCTTGGTTTCAAAGTAAGCATACTGAGGATACAGGGTTATTCCCACCGACCATTTCATTCTGGAAACCATCTCTACATCACTTATGTATATAGTTGCACTCCCATCCTGATTATTCCTTATGGTATAATCGATAGATGATGTTGTGGTTACTGTGTGCCCATTTGGGAAGTTCCATTCGATTCCTCCTGATACCCATGCTCCTCGAATACCAATCCTGTTAAACTTAAGAACATGATTCCTGTACATTGCCTCTTCTCCTGTAACCTTATCCAGCACAGAGAGTACATGACCTCCGAGTTCGGGAAGAACGGTAATGAGGAGAAAGTCGTTCTCAAGGAACAGAACCTTCCAGAATTGGTCTTCACATATATCTGTGAGGTTGTCCTGCATTGGATATGGGTATATGATACAACTCCCCGGATGGATAGGATTCCTTCGACTGATAAGAAGCGGAGGATTCTGATCTTCAGGACCTCTTCTGTATGTTGGTATAGAAATCTTATCTTCCCATACTTTAACTTTGGAGTAAGGTTCTCTCATGCTACTACACCCCCTATCTATTCTTTAATGGTTTCAAATTGATCAGAATTGGTAAATCTTCATTAAGGTAAATTAAAAGAAGGCTTCTTTTTAGAATAAGAATGATATGCAACTCCCTCTATTATAATGAGCATACACAATGTGTCAAGAGGTAATCGTGCTGTCACTTAAATATCTCATTGATATAGAAAAAATTGCATTTTTTCATAAACATTGCTTATACTCCCAGGGGTTGAAAGGAACGAGGGAAGAATTAAAGGGAAAGGGACTCCTATCAACCTACATTGAGCAGTCCTCTTGTCCTGAACCACAGTAACTTTCTATAATAAAATGACTTAGT